>OMKS01000033.1_pt1 | contig 101161 bp, 111 predicted proteins | sample 1674721 | NCBI WGS metagenome assembly OMKS01 (sample SAMN06264996, study PRJEB25208) | sediment metagenome | isolation source: hot spring sediment | place: USA: California | collected 2014-09-02 | reverse complement strand
TTAATGATACGGCGACCACCGAGATCTACACTATCCTCTTCGTCGGCAGCGTCAGATGTGTATAAGAGACAGGTGAAGAAGACCCCGAGGGCAACGACCTGCAGGGCAACCATCAGGAGGATCATGGAGGTCCGCGAGACCATATAGAGCCAGCCAGTTGCGATGCCGCCGATAAAAAAGGATGCCCCGTAGAGCGTGTTAAAGATGCCGTACGCCCGGCCCCGTTTCGAACTATGGGTATAATCGGCCACCGCCGCCCTGAGGACGGTCTCGTGAACCCCCATCACCGCGCCCCACAGCACCGCCCCGGCAAGGGCGGCTCTATATGCCGTCCCGAAGACAAGGAAGGGGATGACCATCCCACAGAGCGGCATCAGCACAAGGGTGATAAGACCATACCGGTCGTATGCCCGTCCGACGACGAGGGCTACCACCGCATCCACCCCCATCGCAATGGCGTAGAAGAGCGGGATCTGGGCACCGGGAACGATCCCCTCTGCAATGAAGTGAAAGCTGATAAGGGGAAATGCGGCAAAACCGGCCACCGTCAGTGCCGTAAAGAGGCCATACCGGGCAAGCGCCCGGAAAGGCGGGGCCTCGTTTCCGGCCGTGGCGGAGGGTTCGAACATCGCGGGGTCGGGAGCCCGGTACCGCATCAGGAGCAGGACGGCGATCATCAGGGCAAAGGGCACGGCAAGGAGGGCAAACCCACCACGGTAGTCACCCCGCGCAAGGTACGCCCCGGTGAAGATCAGCGGCCCTGCAACGGCGCCCAGCTGATCGAGGGCCTCATGAATCCCGAATCCCCAGCCCCGGCCCGTCGATGTGGTCAGGTTCGAGAGGATGGCATCCTTGGCAGGAGCCCGGATGCCTTTGCCCATCCGCTCAACGATATAGAGCCCCGCCGCCACCTCCCATGAACCGGCAAGCGCAAGAAAGGGCACTGCGACGAGCATGCCGTATCCCAGAAAGACCAGTGTCCAGTAATGCCGCGTCACATCGGCAAGGTACCCCGAGACCAGGCGGAGGAGATAGCCCAGAAACTCCCCCACTCCCGCCACCAGCCCGACGACAAACGCCGTGGCCCCCAGATAGTAGAGATAGGGCCCCGCAACACTCCGGGCACCTTCGTAGATGACGTCACCGAACATCGCAACGATGCCGAAGAGGACGATCAGGAGGTAGGCGTTGCGGCAACCCGCATCCGGACCACCCGTGCGCTCCATGAAGATGGGTACACACCATGGGAGCATTAACATTAGTGCCCGGGACCCGTTCCGGGGACGGGGAGGCCCCGTACCGCTGCCCAAGCCCGGCAGAAGATCACCTGCATTCCGAAAGACCACTCTTCTTTACGGACGAGGAACAGTTGCATAAAATAATTGTGCCATATTCAAACCAGGTTAACATATAATGACCAATTCCCCCCATCCGGAAGACTTAATAATTAGCATCCCGTCTCACAACAGTACCATGGCAATCGAGTACCTCATCCACCACGACTGTCCGGTAAAAGAGGCACTGCAGATTGAGAAGATCGTCACGAGAATAAAACTCGGTTCCAGTGCCCGTGCCATCATGCAGCACCTTGCGGGGGAAGGATTACCGGAGGACGAGATCCGTGCAGCCCCGTTCTCCTCCTCCCTCTTCGGCCCCGAAGGAGAGGAGCGCCGCATCCATCTCACGGTCGGTCAGGCGCTCGACCTCGCCGATGAGCTCACCCACCTTGGAGAAGAGTGTGCATGCTGCCCGATCGCCGGCACGGAGGCATTCCGGTGCTATGGCACCATCTCCTACCCCATCTCCGCTGCCGGAGAGAAATGGCTCTGCTCCCTCTGCACCGCCGCGATCGAAAAAGGAGGGGCCAATGCATCGCTCATCGCGAGAATTCCCGGCATCGGGCTGAAGGGTGCGGCCTTTGAAGCGATGAGAAAGGAGGCGGGAGGCACCTATTTTGAGAGCAGGGAACCGGCATCCGTTACGATTCGAAAGGATATCCTCACGAAAAAGACGATCACCTCCAGCCAGCTCCTTGAACTGCTCTTCGGCACATGCCCCCTCGAAGGCAGGCACATCATGCTCCTCCTCATTCTCGCGGGTGCGGACCTGACCGGCGATCCACCCCGCCCCGAGCCCTCCCTTCCCCCGGCACCCCCGGATGGCGATGCACGCATCCAGGAGTTCGCAGCGTTCTTTGAACGGCTCTCCTCCGCGTTCCTGCTCGGCGCAATCGTCGGTGTGGATTTTCAGGCCTGCAAAAGGACACCACCATCCGGCAGGGCAGACAGGTTTCAGCGGACCGCCCGCCGTTTGGCGCGGCCGCAGGGATGATGCTGCAGACCGACACATTATAAAAGATTCTCCTCATTTCGGGACCGCAGGCAAGAGCAGACGGATCCTGAATGCAGCCTTTGCTCCGGGCCGTCGAACAGTACGCACCGGATCATACCTCGAAAAAATAAAGGCCGGGGCCGAGATTTGAACCCGAGTCCAGGGAACCACAATCCCTGAGGATAACCACTACCCTACCCCGGCAAAAATGCCTTTCTATATTCTGCCTCACAAATATTTAATCTATTCATTCTGCTCCGCCACCCTTACCTTCGTCCGCTCAGAGGAGGATACAACCCCGACCCACACCCATGCCGCCGCGGTGGCAAAAGGGGCCCCGGTCACCCCCCGTCTCCCGCGATTACGGCACGGTGCGTGGAGCACACCATCTCCGGGACGGCCACAGGAGAAGGAAGAGGAGCAGGACCGTCAGGCAATCTTAAAAATCCCGGTGACTATTTATATGAGTACCAAGGAGACTGGCATACATTCCGGAGAACGGACCCGGAAGAAGCGCCAGCGATACTTTTTAAGCACATAGAACGGGCGGAGGGAGAATATCATGGCAAAAAAGAAGAAAAAAGAGCAGATAGTGATGGCCGCATCGGCGATACGGACGCCAATCGTCTGCGTACTGGGCCACGTGGACCATGGCAAGACCTCCCTGCTGGACAAAATCCGGGGCTCATCGGTGGTGGATAAGGAAGCGGGGGCAATCACCCAGCATATTGGTGCGACGATTGTGCCCCTCGAGGCGATCGAAGAGATGAGCGGCACCTCGGGAAAGATGCAGTTCGATGTACCCGGCCTCCTCTTCATCGATACCCCGGGGCACCATGCGTTCACCACCCTGCGCTCGCGGGGCGGGGCACTCGCGGACATGGCAATCCTCGTGGTGGACATTAACGAAGGCTTCCAGCCGCAGACCCGAGAGGCACTCCAGATATTAAAGACCTACAAGACGCCGTTTGTGATTGCAGCCACCAAGGTCGACCGTGTCCACGGGTGGAAGAAGATGGCCGGCGCCCCCTTTGCAAAGACCTTTGCGCAGCAGAACGAGCGGGTCAGGCACGATGTCGAAATGAAGACCTACGAGCTCATCGGCGAACTCTCGGAGATGGGTTTCTCGTGCGAACGCTACGACCGGGTCCGTGACTTCGCGAAAAACATCGCCATCGTCCCGGTCTCCGGCATCACCGGGGAGGGGCTTCCCGATCTCCTCATGGTGATGGTCGGCCTTGCCCAGCGGTACATGACCCAGGACCTCGCCCTCTCGACAGGGGGCCCGGGCATAGGCACCGTCCTCGAGGTGAAGGAGGAACGGGGCCTGGGGACGACGCTGGACGTGATCCTCTATGACGGGCAGCTCAGTATCGGCGACGAGATCGTCGTGGGTGGGGAGGGCGGCACCGTGATTGAGACCAAGATCCGCTCCCTCCTCCAGCCGCGCCCGATGCAGGAGATCCTCACCGAAGACCGGTTCGACCGGGTCAAACAGGTGACGGCGGCGACCGGCATCAAGGTGTCCGCCCCGAAACTCGAGGGGGCCATCGCCGGATCGCCGCTCAGGGTCATCCGCGGTAACCGCGATGAGATCGTCGATGCCGTCGTCCACGAGATGGAGGATGTCGCCGTCACCCTCTCTGATGACGGCATCTTCATCAAGGCCGACACCATCGGAGCCCTTGAGGCACTCTCCAAGGAACTGGAGGAGAACAACATCCCCATCATGCGGGCCGAGGTGGGGCCGGTCAGCAGGCATGACATCATCGAGGTCGGCACCGTCAAAAATCCCCTCCACTCCGTCCTCCTCGCCTTCAACACCCCCATCCTTCCCGATGCCCTCGACACGCTCGAGGAGCCCGGCAACCGTCACGTCCATCTCTTTGAGGCAAGCGTCATCTATCACCTGATCGACAGCTACCTCGACTGGGAGGAGGAGACCCGGCGGAGCATGGAGAAGGAGAGTTTTGAAAAACTTATTCTGCCGGCAAAGATCAGTCTCCTCCCCGACTGCATCTTCCGCCAGTCCAACCCGGCGGTGGTGGGCGTCCGTATCCTCGGGGGCAAACTGCAGGCAGGCGTCAACCTCGTCCACCTCGACGGACGCAAGGTAGGCAAAGTGAAACAGATCAAGAGCGGGCAGGAGAACATCAGCGAGGCGATACAGGGCCTCGAGGTTGCCATCTCCATCGACGGTCCGACCGTGGGGCGCCAGATCAACGCGGGTGACGACCTCTACGTCGACATCCCCGAACATCACGTCAAGGTGCTCGAGCACGAGATGATGAACCATCTCTCTGCTTCAATGCTGGACATACTGGAAGAATTTACCCGAATGAAACGTAAGGAACGCCCCTTCTGGGGGAAATAATCATGGCGGCGCTCGCGGTGACGAACCCCATGATTTATAATGCAGTCCAACAAATATTGTAGACACTTTCGCAGGAGCAGAATCTATCATGGCAGAATTCAAAGTTGTTTTATCAGACCCCCGTGACGGCGCTTCATACAAAGTTGCAGCGACCGGCGGAGTGGCAAATGCCTTCATCGGCAAAAGCATAGGTGACGAGATTTCCGGCGACGCGCTCGGATTTGCCGGTTACACGATCCTGATCACCGGCGGCACCGACAAGACCGGCATCCCGGCACGAAAGGATCTTCCCGGTGCGGGCAGGCGGCGCCTCCTCCTCTCCAGGAGTGTCGGGTTCTCCCCGACCTACCAGGGCGAACGCAGGAGAAAGAGCATCCGTGCAGCAGAGATCACCGGCGATTTCGTCCAGATCAATGCCAAGGTCACCGGATACGGGACAAAGACCCTCAAAGAGTACTTTGCCCCGCCCGAGGCAGCATAGGCAAAAGTAACCTGCACCAGATGCAGGTGAAGGAACAGAAGACCAAAAAAGATAACCCCATATCTCTTTTCTTCTCCACAGTACGTGGGAAAGATGGTTACCGGGCAACAAAAACAGCTCAGGCCACAGCCCATCGGGATACGTATTGCGCCGGAAGGATGCCCGTTCTTACAGCGTGAAATTTCTTAGCACCCGTCACCGGCGAGTGTCTGCCGGAGAGATTCCAGCATATCCTCAAAAGGGACGCCATGCCGCCGTGCCACGATCACCAGAGCAGCCTCGGGGCGCAGGTGGCCGTCAAACGACTCCCGGACAATCCCGTTGACCTCTGCCGCTACTGCTTCCATTTTGATCCCCCTGACCTCTGCTATCCGTGCCATCATGAGGTCACAGGCATTTTCCCGGACGTTGAATATCTCGCTCGTAGGGCGAAACCCCAGGGGGATGGTCACCGCCGAAGGGTCGAAGGACGGGACGAGCACCCCCCCCTCCTCGCGAAGAAGACCCTGCCGTTTGCCGAGGTTTACCACCATCGACGCCTGATCACGATCCATCCACTTACGGTCGATGGCAAAAAAATAGATGAATTCCGTCGGCCGGAGGCTCTCCTTTCTCATCGCCTTGAACGGCGCAGCAATCGTCTGTTCGAGGGTCACCTGACAGCACCCAGGATCAAGCGTTTCAGGTCCAGCGCATCCAGTCCGGTCATCGAGGAGGTCTTGGTGATCGTGCATTCCGTGGCCATCCCCACCTCTTCGAGCCTGACGAGAAATACATTGCGGGACCGGGGAATCCTGCGCTCAGAACTGAGGAGCGTCTCCTTGAGCTCAATCTGGAAGTCAACCGCCTCCGTCAGATTATAGAGGAGGCCAGCCACCTCATCGACGGGTAAAAATGAGATCTTCTGATCTGCCACCTGGACCTGAAAATCAATCCTGACCATCTCATCCCCCAACCGGGCGGCCTCATGGGTGCCGTTCAGCCGTACGATCGTTCCGGCCGCATCGCTGAACGGTACATTGATATCGAAGACAAGGTCACACCGCCTGGGAAACCGGTGATATATACGTCTCATTAGTAAAGTATGAGTTGGTGCTTCCCTAAAAAGCATACGCTTTTTAATAATTGGTAAGCCCCGCATCACTGCGGGAAAAATATTATTGTATCCGGCTACTCAACGAGAACGGCGTTGATGACGCCGTCCTGTCCGGGGCGGGATACGATGCGTGCCCGGCCGATCTCGGTCCTGATGATTGCTCCCTTGGTCAGGAGGTTTCGCCGGACAAAGTTTGGATTTGCGGTGTTCTGTTCGACGGTCTCCATGCTGACCTTCTTAGTCACGCCGGTTTTCGGATCGGAGACATTCGCATACTGCGCACGAAGAACCCGGACCTTGACGTTCCCGCCCATCGTCCGCATCGTGCGGCGGCGGTCTTCACCAATGTGGGAATCCGCGGATGCATTTCCAATCTCTGCCTTCCTCTTACCGCGGGCGTGCCTGAGACGTCCGCCGGTTTCTTTCCTTACTGATCTGCCATGCCACTGCATTGTATGCGCACCTTTCTCGTTTGTAGGGTTATATTCAGGAGCGGGACGGTGCCGGCATCTACCGGCGGTCTACCCACTGAAGTGCTATAATAATTCATTTTGCAGCTATATAACTGCACTGATCATTTGACCATCGCATCGAGGAGAGCGTCGATGCCCTCACCGGTCTTCATATTGGTCCTGAATACCGGCATTACCGGGTTATAGCGATGAATATCCGCTTCAAGCCGTCCGATATCACAGCCGACGTACTCCGCAAGGTCCACCTTGTTGATGACGGCGATGTCGGATTCACGAAACATCATCGGATGCTTGTTTGCGACATCGTCACCTTCAGTGGTGGAGACGACCACGATGCGCTTTTCGGCCCCGAGTTTGAAATCGGTGGGGCACACCATGTTCCCCACATTCTCGATGAAGAGAATGTCAATCGCATCGAGGGGAAGCTGATCGAGCGCATGTTCCACGAGATGGGCATCCAGGTGACACTCCTTTCCGGTATTTGCATTCACGGCAGGGGCCCCTGTCGCAATGATCCGCTGGAAGTCATCATCGCCGTACACATCGCCTGCAATTGCGCCCACGACAAGACCGCGTTCCCTGAGTCTTGGCACCATCTGCTCGATGAGCGCCGTCTTTCCGGACCCGATGGCCCCAAGGAGGTCAAAAGCCCGCACTGATGCATCCACGAGCCGGTGATGGTTCCTGTGCGCGAGGCGGTTGTTTGCGTCGAAGACATCCTTCTCGATGCTGACGTCGATATGATGCATAAGTAGTGGTATCTCAGAAGTTCGGTTTATACCTTCACAATGTCATATAGTACTGCATGGACCCAGAACGCATCCTCTACCCGTGCTACTTTGACCGGTCCCTCCCGCGCAGCAAAGGGCGCCGGGTCCCGGCGGCCATGGCACAGGAGAATCCGACGGCAAAGGCCATCCACAAGGCGGCAAAACGCCTCGGCCTCTCCGCAAGGATCGAGGAAGCATCCCATCCCGGCCACTGGTTAAAAAAAGAAGGCAGGATAGTCGTTGAATACAAGGGAAGCAAGGAAGAGCTGATCCGCAGAGTAGCGGGAAAGATCCGGTGATCCTCCGATGTACGACCTCCACACCCATACTACAATGTCGGACGGCGAACTGCTCCCGACCGAACTGATTCGCCGTGCGGCGGTCCTCGGCTATACCATCATCGGCATCACCGACCATGCGGACGCATCAAATATCGATACCCTTGTGCAGACGACGGAAAAGGTCCGTGCGAGTGCAAGATCCTACGGGGTCCGGCTCCTGACGGGTGTCGAGATCACCCATGTGCCGCCCGACGAGATTGCAGTACTTGCCGCGAGGGCAAAGGCCGCAGGGGCGGACATCGTCATCGTCCATGGTGAGACGACCGTCGAACCGGTGGCACCCGGCACCAATGCCGCAGCGTGTGCCTGCCCCGACGTTGACGTACTTGCCCATCCCGGCCTGATTTCAGATGAAGACGCCCGCATGGCCGCTGCCAACACCATCGCCCTTGAGATCACGGCACGGGGCGGGCACAACCGCACGAACGGACACATCGTGCAGGTCGCCCGGGCCACAGGCTGCCGGCTGGTGGTCAACTCGGACGGCCACGCCCCCGGCGACCTGATGACCGCGGACGACCGGACGGCAGTCGCCCGTGGTGCGGGCATGACCGAAGAGGAGTGCCGCACCGCCCTTGACATTGCCTCACTTGCCTGGCTTCTTGCATAACAGAAGAACTCGCGTGTGCGCACCGGAAGAAGAGGAGCCTCATGTGGAAGTACTTCACGCACCGCAGAAAAACCCGGATATCGTTTAAAAACTTTCTGGAGACCCTCTCACGCGCCGGTTTTGAAGGGCGCTGTGCCGTGCATGACCGCGGCGCCTGTTCCACCAATATATAAGCATATTGAAAACATTTATATGTGATTGTGCCAAACATATATAGGTTACGAACCAAACCGTCAACCGAATTTTAGAGGGTTTTATAAAGTGAAACTGGCAGGCCGAGTAAAACATATCTGTGGCACAAGGACCCTTGTTATCGAGTGTGATCCGGGACAGCTCCCGCGTCTCCATGTCACCGTCACCGACCGTCGCCTGAAACCTGTTGGAAAGCTGGTTGAGGTGTTTGGAAACATCAAAGCGCCCTATGGACTCGTCGTCTGCAAAGGCACGTGTACTTCCATACCAGGGGAGAAGCTCTTCACAAAATAAGCAAGGACAGATACAATGCAGGAAATTGAGAAACTCAAACAGCTTCAGTCCCAGCGTGAGGCGTTGCGCCAGAGGACCGGGGAAAAACTGGAAAAAACGGCAAAGATTGAAGAGACGACGAAGACCGTATGTCCTGAGTGCGGCAGCCGTCAGCTGGTCCAGGACTACGAACGCGCCGAACTCGTCTGCCAGAACTGTGGTCTGGTACTGGATGAGGAGTTCATCGACCGCGGCCCCGAGTGGCGTGCCTTCGACCACGACCAGCGGATGAAGCGGTCCCGTGTTGGCGCCCCGATGACGTTCACCATCCACGACAAGGGTCTCTCCACGATGATCGACTGGAGGAACCGTGATTCCTACGGCCGTGCCATCTCCTCAAAGAACCGTGCCCAGCTCTACCGCCTGCGCAAATGGCAGCGGCGTATCAGGGTCTCCAACGCGACCGAGAGAAACCTGGCATTCGCCCTCTCCGAACTGGACCGGATGGCATCGGCACTCGGCCTCCCGCGAAACGTGCGTGAGACCGCTGCCGTCGTCTACCGTGATGCGGTCGACAAGAACCTCATCCGCGGCCGTTCGATCGAAGGCGTCGCTGCCGCAGCCCTCTATGCGGCCTGCCGCCAGTGCAGCGTCCCGCGTACCCTCGACGAGATTGCCGAGGTTTCCCGTGTCTCCCGCAAGGAGATCGGCAGGACCTACCGGTTCATCTCCCGTGAGCTCGGCTTGAAACTCCTCCCTACCTCCCCCATCGACTACGTCCCCCGGTTCTGCTCAGGCCTGAACCTCAAGGGCGAGGTCCAGTCCCGTGCGGTCGAGATCCTCCGGCAGGCAGGCGAGCGCGAACTGACAAGCGGGCGCGGCCCGACCGGTGTCGCGGCAGCTGCCATCTACATCTCCTCCATACTTGGAGGCGAACGCCGGACGCAGCGCGAGGTTGCTGAGGTCGCAGGCGTCACCGAAGTCACCATCCGCAACCGCTACAAGGAGCTTGCAGAGAAGCTGGATATCGAGATTATCCTCTAAATTGATATTCCCCCACACCAATACTATTTTGGACGACTGACACCGGACCCGGTGCAGAACCGCTGAAAGATTCTTCAGAGGGCTTGTAGATCAGGGGTAGATCGCTACGTTCGCAACGTAGAGGCCGCGGGTTCAAATCCCGCCAGGTCCATATTTTTTTATTTTACGCCCAAAGGGGTGTTTTTTTCCTTCCGGTTCAGGCGGCAGCGGCAGCCGGCCGGATACCCGCGTGTGATCATCCGCCACCTGCGTGTTCATCAAAAAAAGAATCGTCTGGTTCTCCCCCCTCATCCCCTTCAGGGCCAGAAACATAGTTCGACCTCTGCCGTCAGTAATCATCCTTCAGGGGCACATCCCCCGTTTCAATGGAGTACCGGAACGGCGGGGACAGAATTGAGGGAGTATCCCCCTTCATCCCATCACGAGCGCCCGAACTTCATCTGGGCAGGACAACGAAAGAGCCCCCAGATGAGGCCCGCTCCGGCAAGAAGCAGGGTCATGATGGTAAGACCGTGCACCATATAGGAACAGAAGGGAAGGCGCACCAGCCAGGAAAAGCCCCCCATCAGATGGGTGAGGGAGACCGTTACAAGAATGCCGACGGCAAACGGATAGACACAGGTCCCGCACAACGCCCGCAGTGCGCCATAGGAGAGGAGGTAGTATACGATCACCAGGGCGACAATCGCCATTGGGACTATCCCGTACCCGGCGGCGAACCTGACAAACGGCGAGAATTCGTACTGCAGAACCTCACCAATGTCCTGCGCATAATGGAACGTGAGCGAGTAGTCTGCCATCACCGAGAGAGCCGGGACCATTGCAAGGACCCGGGCGTTATTGTAGAGGCCATCTCCTGCCTGACCGGGCATACCCTCACCGTCAACCCATCACCCGGATACGACGACAAACCCTCCGCACCCGGACCATGATGAGAATAGAGAGATGTATTATAAATTACTACGTGCCCGGGCAGGAATGCCCGACACCCTGGCCACCAGGAAAACCCATCCCTGACGATCAGCCGCTATGTACAGCATTCCCGTCATCATATCCATCACCACCATCCCACCGGTGAGCATATCCCCGGGCGGGTAGCGGCTTCCCGTCCAGGAGGACCCCCGCTCCTTCCACCACACGCCCGATGATAACGCCGTCCACCCCGGGCGCCGGCCAGCAGGCCGGGGGGCAGGTGAAGAGGAGCCCAAAGTCCCCCCCGCCGAAGAGGGCGTACTGTGATGCTGCCGGTTCCGGCACCCCCGCAGGGAGGGGGACGCCCTTCATCAGCACTTCGATGCCGACGCCGGAGGCCGCTGCGAGGTCGTGCAGGGAGAGGGCAAGGCCATCGGAGATGTCCATCATCGCGGTCGCCCCGGCCGTGCCGAGGGCCTGCCCCTCGCGGACACGGGGACGGGGCATGACGAGCGCCTTCCAGTGATCAGGGAAGCCGTCCAGCCCCGCCTGGGCGCACCCGCAGGCCCCCACCACCCCGACAACGTCGCCCGGCACGGCCCCGGTCCGGCGGACGAGGTGTTTTGCCGCCACCCTCCCGAGGCCGGTGGAAACAAGCGTGCACTCGTCATGGGCATCGACGTCGCCCCCTACCAGTTGGCACCCGTATTCGGTGCAGCAGTCATCTGCCCCCGTCGTAATCCCCCGGAGGCGCTCCGGCCGGTCGAGGCCTGCCGCAAGGACGAGCGCCACGGGGGCGGCACCCATCGAGGCGATGTCGGAGATGGTCACGGCGGCGGCCATCCACCCCCGTTCATAGTCCGTCATCCCCACCGGAAAATCGGTGGTCTCGTGGAGCATGTCCGTGGAGAGGACAAGCACCTCGTCACCAAACGGTATGACGGCGCAGTCGTCCGCCGTCCGGTCCGCCCCTATCACGTCCGCCACCACCTTCACGAGATCGCGGTCATCCATGCCGTTTCACCTCCCGTTCACGTTCGCTGAGGTATTCCTTGTATATTGACTCGATCATCTCTGATTTCTTCTCCTTTGTCCATGCCGCGCGGCGCCCTTCCCAGCGGGCCTCCTCTGCTTCGAGCCCCTCCGTGGGGACCGACCCGACCCGCCCGCGGACCTCGACACCTGCCGCCCCGGCATCCAAAACTACAAGCCCGTGTTCGAGAAACGCCGCCTCCAGACGGGCATCATGGTCACGGGCCAGCAGTGCCCGCATCCCCGTCTCCCCCAGGAGGTCGAGGAGACCGGTCCCCCATCCTGCGGTTGACTTTACGTACAGCACATCACCTTCACCAATCCCGAGGTCCCCTTCCACCGTCCGCACCCCGTCACGGCTGAGCGATGGGAGCACCTTGACCGCCAGCCGGTCCTCCCCCGCCTGCCGGGCGGAGAGGCGGCGGAGCCGCTCCACCTGACGGACGAGCTTCTTTGTCCTGCGCTCCTCCCGCCGGAGCTGTTTTTTTACGTTCGTTACGATCTCATCCCGCTTTGCGATCTCCGCCTCCTTCTTCAGGTCCCGTGCCTGCCGGCTCCGTTCCTTTCCGATCAGCGCCTTCAGGCGGGCGATCTCCCGGTCCTTTTCCGCATTCACCTCCTGAAGGTCGGCGACATGAACCCTGAGGGACTTGACCATCCCGTCGAGCTGGAGGAGCCGGTCATCCCGCGGGCCGGGAACCACTTCTTCACGCTCTTCCACCTCCTCCCCCACGGCGGGCACTGCCTTTCTGCCGAGTATCTGCTCGAGGGGCAGACCGCGGACCACGCCTGCCCGGATCTCATCAAGGTCCGAGCCGGGGGGAACCCGTTTGGCGATATTCCTGAACTTGCCCTGATAATGGCGGTACGCGGTGACCGCGGCCGCAAGCGAATCGCGTTCATGGTCATTGTGGTACGGGTACCCCTCACAGAGCGCCTTTTTCTCCTCCACAGATATGTCCCCTTTCGGCGTATACGCGACCGCGGCAAACGCACGCCGTATCCGTTCCACCGATGCGGGCATGGGGGAGACGTCGGTTGCGACGACAAGGGGTTTTCCCGATTTATACAGGGATTCGATCACGTCCGGCATCGCCATCTGCCGGGAGCTCGTCTGGCAGATGAGTTCGCCGTCGAGCGAGAGGGCGGCGAGACCCACCGTCGTACCCGGATCGATGCCCACGATAAGGTACCTCCTGCCAGAGGAAAGAGGGCGGTAGCGCAGCCGGTCGAGCCTGCGGCCCGAGACCTTCACCTGCACATCCGGCAGGCGCATGTTCCTGACCGGGACGTCCTCTCTTGGTGCGGCCACCTCGAAGTGGACGCGGCCAAGCCCCCCGAACGCCTTCACCTCGTGCCGGGTGTAGGAGAGCCCTTCACGGTCGAGGACGGCCTCCACGTCATGCCCCGTCTGCCGGACGGCACCGTGCACCTTGCGGGCATACCGGTTCTGGCTCCACCCCCCCTTGCCGAGGGAACGGCCGCGGGAGACGATGATGTCGCAGGTGTTTTCAAAGGCGATCACCTCGGCCCCGCCCCCCAGTTCGGCGACATGGGCGGACGCCCGGGCCTCGGCATAGGGGTCGTATTTATTGAACTTCAGGTTATAGCGCCCGGCAATGCGGGGGAGGGATTCCTGCTTCTCCCCGCCGGTCGACTGGACAAGCATCGTTGTTGGCGGCAGCGCCTGAAGAATGGAAAAGAGATCCTGTATCGTGGGGGCAAGTTCCTGCACGGAATCGACGGCGAGGATGTCGGGCTCCTCGTCGGCAACTACCCGCAGGAGACGGTAGAGCGAGACCTCGCTTACGGAGACCTCCCCTCCGTCCACCCGTTGTACGAGGGCAAAATACGGGCGCTTTGTCCGTGAACGGACAGACCCCCTGATGATGTCAATCCCGAATACTTTCAACCGACCACCCGTTCAAGGGTCTCCTCCACGGACATGTCAAGCTGATATTTGCGGGAAAAATAGGTGCATACATTGGTAACATCACGGCGGAGGATCTCATCTGCCGAAGGGTGGGCGGGGTCCATCCACTGCGGCCAGTCGATGATCCATGCCTGCTTCCCGTCGACCATGACATTGAACTCCGAGAGGTCACCGTGAATATACCCGAGGGCATAAGCGCCCCTCACGTTCTCCATCACTTCTTCAAAGACATCGGCGGGGTTTTCAAGGGTCGCCTGAGCTACCGGGCATCCATGGATATACGTCATGACAATCAGGTTCCGGTTGAAATCCACCGGAACCGGCACCGCAATCTCGCCGTGGAGGGCACGTAAGGCATCATACTCCTGCCGTGCAGAAAAACTTGACGCGAAGATCCACGGGAAATGGCGGTACTCCGGCATATAGGTCCGTGATCGCCGGACCGTCTGGAAGGACTGCTGCCCCACCCGGTGGAACTTCAGCGCCACCGGCCCGAGACCCATCCCTTCGTAGACGACGGCCTCCTTGCCGACGCCGAGCTGGCACCCGAGGGCCGTCACCGACCCCTTCCGGCTCACGGCATGCAGGGCGAGGGCATCGAAGCCCCTGAAGACCAGCTGGTATCCCTTGTAGGGCACCGAACTGGATTTGACCATATCAATATTCATCAGGTGCCCCAGCCGGTACTCGAGTTCCGATGCCGACAGCCCCGTCCGGTGCCTGAGCACATCCTCCGGCACCCAGCGGTACCGTTTCATCAGGCGTTCAAGGGCAAGAAGTATCTTTATCTCGAACCGGTGAAGTTCCCGGATATCGTCGGCATCAAGAGGCATTGTGTACGTATGGGTTTATCACGGAAGATGATATATCTTTGATTGATATCAGCCATGCAGTGTTCCAAATGCCGACGAGAGGCAGTCATTTTTCAGCGATATTCCGGGCTTCACCTCTGTGAACGTCATTTTCTCGCAAGTGTTGAGGCACGGGCAAAACGGAGCATCCGTCATCACGGCTGGATACAACCGGCGGACACCATAGGCATTGCCCTTTCAGGAGGGAAGGATTCAGCAGTTCTGCTCCATTTTCTCGCCACGCATTTTTCCCGGCGAAGGGACCTGGATCTACTCGCCATCACCATCGATGAGGGCATCGCCGGGTACCGTGACGTCTCGCAGGCAGAGAAGCTTGCCCGCCGCTATGACATCCCGTGGACGACGGCCTCGTTCGCGGACGAGTATGCAACGACGATCGACGCGATCGTCGCCCACAGGGGAGACCAGCGGTCCTGCTCATGGTGCGGGGTGCTGCGCCGACGGCTTCTGAACAGGGTAGCCCGCGAGGCAGGATGCACAAAGGTGGCCTTTGGGTTTACCCTCGATGACGAGGCGCAGTCGGTCATGATGAACGTGCTTCGCGGCGACACGGAGCGCCTGACGATGACACCAAAACCCGCGGAGGGGATGGTGCCGCGTATCCGCCCCTTCGAGGCCGTCCCGGGGCGCGAGGTGGCACTTTATTCGCACATCACCGTCGGCCCTCTCGCCGACAGGGGATGTCCCTACGCACATAACGCCCTGCGGGGTGATGTCCGCCGCCTGCTCGATGAGTATTCCTGGCTGCACCCGTCCACCAAATTTGCCCTCCTGGGCCTGAGGGACGACCTTGCCGGGTGCGGGAAGGAGTCTGCCATGACGACGGTCATCTGCAGCGAATGCGGGGAGCCGACCTTCGGGCCGTGCCGCAGCTGTGCTGTGCTAAAGGAGGTGAAGAAGTGATCCGGCGGCTGCACCGTCTCATCACCGGTGTCTTCCCCGACCGCCGCCTCCGTCTTTATGTACTCATCCTCCTCGTCCAGATCATCCTGTATTCACTGGCAACCTATGTCATCGTCCGCTATGTGGAGCATGTCCCCTTCACCCTTCTGGATGCCGTCTACTTCGTCATCATGACGATCACCACCGTCGGGTACGGCATTCCTTTCCCCGTCGAGAGTGAACTGACCATCACCCTGATAATTCTCATCATGTTCACCGGGGTTATGACCGTCCTTCTCATCGTGCCGGCCCTCTTTGCCCCCTACCTGGAAAAGCTCTTCCAGCGAACGCCGCCGAGGACGATCAACAGGAACATTCACGACCATGTAATCATCGTAGGGTTTTCCGGGACAGCCCGCTCGCTCATGGAGATGCTCCAGGTATCCTCCGGCGACATCGTGCTTGTCGAGGAGAACATCGATGAGGCCCGAGAAGCCCTCTCGATGCGAAGGGCCGCCCTCTCCATCATATGGGGCGATTATAACGATGACCATACCTGGACCAGCGCCCATATCGAACAGGCTGCCGCCGTCATCCTCTGCGAGGACGAACACACCTCTGCAAAGATCATCCTCGGCATAAGAGACCGGACGAAAGCAAAGATCATCTCCATCGCCGACCACCATTCCTATGACCGGTTCCTCCGGTTTGCCGGGGCCGAATATGTGCTCTCCCCGAAAAACATTACCGGGAAGAACATTGCCCGTTATGCAATACCCGGACCCTATTTCGAAACCCTCTACGATGAAAACCCCTACTGCACTATCCATTCCATGGAAGAGTGCCCATCCGTCGACCGAAAGAAGATCTTCATGCTCCCCATTCTCGAAGGGTATACGTGCGTTGGAACGACGATCGGTGATCTGAACCGTACCAACAGGTTCAGTTTCGAGGTCCTCTCCTACTGGAAGGGCTCGGAGTTCGTGGTTGTACCCCGGGATGAGGATGTGATAGACAAATCAACCATTCTCTTCATGCTGGGTACGGAGAAGGCCATCCTCGACTTCAGATTCAGTGAACTGAAGAACGGAATGGAGAAGGGATATAACGCGGTCATTGCAGGGTACGGGAGCATCGGGAGCATTGCTTTTGCTGAACTGAAGAATGAAGGGATAGCCACGATCGCAATCGACCCGCACGTGGAGGATGTCCCCGGTTTCCATGAAAACGCGGAGTCCGAGGATATCCTTACCAAAGCGGGGATTCACGAGGCATCCGTCTGCATCATCTGCACCGACAATGATGATGTGAATATCTTCACCACCCTCATGGCACGCAGCCTGAACCCTCGGGTCCGCATCCTTGCCGCTGCCCACGCTCCCGAATCGGTAGATAAGCTCTATAAGGCAGGCGCCGATTATGTGGCTGACACGCCGGGCCTCGGGGGCATTATGGCAGCAAACATCGTCCTTGCCGATCATATCCATCTCCTCATCGCCCTCCCCGACGGGAGAAAGATTGCTGCCGCGTATATACAGGAGAGGAGAGGGATGAATATCGGCACCCTCCAGAAAGAGACCGGGGTACTGGTCCTTGCCGTCAGGACCCGCCGGTCATCACTCGTCCATCCCGACCCCGGCTATGTGCTGGAGGAGGGCGACGAGGTCATCGTGGTTGGAACACCACCCGCACTTAAAAAATTTATCAGAATCACCTCAGGAGAAAGCATATGACGACCACTACCTGTCAAATCGGATGTGAATGCGAACGTATCGAACAGATGATCCGCCACACCCTCTGGTCCCCGGGTGCCAAGGGGATCGTCATCGGGGTCTCCGGCGGCGTTGATTCGGCCCTTGCGGCCGCCCTCTGTGCCCGTGCCGTCGGCGGAGGAAATGTCCTCGGCCTCTCCCTCCCCTCAGAGGTGACACGGCAGGAGGACATTGATGATGCCCGCAGACTCTGCGACCTCTTTGCCATTCCCTTCAGGGTCGTCCCCATCGCCCCGTTCCTCAATGCTGCTGCGGCGATGGAGGATTACGAGGAAACACCCTACCTGAAGGGCAACCTCATGGCCCGCATCAGGATGACGCTGCTCTATTATCATGCCAACCGCCTCGGGGGGCTCGTCTGCGGCACCTCCAACAAATCCGAGTACCTGCTCGGCTACTGCACCAAGTACGGCGACAATGCCGCCGATATCCAGCCCATCATTCACATGTACAAGTCCCGTGTCTACGAGTGCGCCACTGAGGTGGGGGTGCCCGCATCCATCATTGAAAAAACCCCGTCAGCCGGCCTTTGGCCCGGCCAGTCGGACGAGAGCGACCTTGGATTTACCTATCACCAGATCGATGCCGCACTCACCTCACTCGAGGCAAACAGGTGGCAGGCCCAAAACGCCACCGAGGAGATGATCCTCGGCAAGGTCCGGGCAAGCATGCACAAACGCATCCCCGCGCCAAGCCTTCTCAACGATGGTTAAAAGAGGGCAGGATACTTCTCGGGACGGTTGAGGATACCCGCAATATCCTCCGACCCGATGAGATCATAGATGCGCCTGCCGTGGAGTATGCCGTATTCCGGATACTCCCGTGCATCTTCGAACCGCAGCACCGGATGCAACGGGTAGTGCGGGTTCTTCTCCCATCCGGAGCACATCTCGTAGAACGCCGCTCCCCGCCGCTCCTCGAAGGGGGCGTAGACGCTTGCAAATGAGGCGGAGACGAGGTTGACCATGGCAAGCTCCTCTTCCGCCGGGTTGATGGTCACATGCCCGTATCCCGGCGGGATGAGAACCACATCCCCCGCTGCCGCCCGTACAACCACCGCATCGGAGCAGTCCTCCTTCTGGAGGAGATAATGGGCCTGCCCGGAGATGACCTGGTAGAGCTCGGTGTACCCGACCCCTGCGGGATTTACGGGGTGATAATGGCCCTTTGTCTTGACAAACTCGCTGCAGAGGGTAGCAGCCGGAATGACCGTCAGATCATACCGGATACGATGCTCTTCAAGCCAGAGGCGGTCAGATTCGTTCTGTGCCAGACTCCGGTACATAAAATAGAGCGGACCGGACGCCGGGCAGTCCCCATCCGCGAGGACAGCCCGCATCGCATCCACCGTTCGCTGCTGCGGTTCAGGCAGGGGGATATCGGGAAATATCTCCATTACTCATTCTTTTTGCGCTGTGTGTATAGATAATATCCTGCTCCAAGGACGGCGAAGAGCACGAGGATGATGACGACCGGGTTGGTGAGAGCCGACATCAGGCCGGACACCTCGGCGATCTCGATTCGGACCTTCACCGGGTCGGATATCAGGCTGTTCGAGAGCGCATCCTTGTAGCGCACCTCGGAGTCGAGGCCGTAGGTCTTGATCGTTGCATCCTTTTTGACGATCACCTCGTACTTTGCCACCGCACTCTCGCCGGGGGCAATATCTCCCAGGTAGGCGGTGTCATCATTGCTGGTGAACGGGTCGACGGCACTGAGACGGGAGACCGCGTCGTAGGCGGTAGCCCCGCCGATATTGTGGTAGGTAACGGTTACGATACCTGTCTCGCCCGGACGAAGCCGGGAGGCGGGCGATTCAATCTCGAACCTGATCTTCGCGCCGGTGGGAACACCCATGGTGATGGGAGAGGTGCTCAGTTTGTCCCCTTCCGGGTTTTCATAACTCAGCAGGATGCCTATCGGATACGTGGACTCTTCTGCGTTAACCGATGCTGATGCCTTGAAGGTGACGGTCACCGTCTCGCCGGGAGAAAATTCACCGATGAAGGAGCTGGCATCGGTGGGGATGATGGGGCTTCCCGGAACCCTCTGAAGCGTCAAAGTCCCTTCACTGCCGGTCTCATGCCCGACATTTTTCACGGTGGCAATGATGTAGCCTTCGGTCCCGACATTCAGATTCTGCACCTCAAGGAAGACCACTTCGATACGGACATCAGGCCTGATCACGATTTCGAGGGGCAGGGTCTCGGTCTTATCCTTGTAATAGTAGCGGACGGCGCTGTCCCCCAGATCCTCGGAGTAGTAGAGGTATGTGTACGTAAGGGTGACGGGAAGAGTGTAGGTCCCTGCCGGGGCGTCCTTTGCGATACGGATTTCAAATGTTGCAGACGCGGACCGTCCGGCGACTATATCGCCGACCAGCTGGCCGCTGGTCTTTATCTGCACCGGCGCACCACCGCTCTCAACAGAGACGAGGACATTTTTTGCGGTGGTGGGCCGGTCCTCTCTCGCAGGCACAGATGGGTCCTGCGACTGGAAGTCGAGAGTTGCGGTGTTTTCGATCGTTATCGTGATGGCAGAGGAGTCGCCGGGATAGTATTCATCGCTCCCTGCGACGGAGACACGCATATCGGGAGGGCCGGCGGATATCTTCTCCGCGGCCATAACCGGGGCGCATATCATCATTATTATCGCAATTGAAAGGATTATATAACGTTTCGTATTCATACTATTACCTGTCGTCTTTATCGTAACAACATTTAATAGAACTCTCGGTATATATTCCTATGCCAATGGTAACTACTACTAAAGATACGGGCCCTGTCAGGGAGCACCTGAAATCGCTGGGACTGACCAAATACGAAGCCCTCGTCTATATTGCTCTTCTCAGGGCGGAGAGCGCATCTGCAACGAAAATCCATGAAATCTCCGGGGTGCCGCGGGCATCGGTATACCCCGTCCTGGACAAACTGATAAAAAAAGGGCTGGTGAGTGTATCGAATACCACACCAAAACAGTTCGATGCCGTTCCCCCTGATGAAGGGCTAAAACACCTCCTCCTACAGATCGAGCGTGACGCCGAAGCGGCAAAGAAGGAGCTTGTCGCCATCTACCAGTCCCGCGAAGATCACGAGGAGAGAAAGCAGGAGATGATCTGGACCCTTGCCGGCCGGGAGAACATCGAGAACCGTATCAGCGATATGCTCGCCAATGCGGCATCATCGGTGATCATCTTCGGGGCGCGCGATCTCATCACCCCCCGCATACTCGATCTCATCGCACAGGTTCCCGGGACGGTCGCCGTCGATATCGCCACCGACGGCACCTTTGCCCCCGGAGCACTCCCCCCGAATGTCCGGGTCCGCGATATAGAAAACCTCATTCAGGCAGGACTCCTGCAGGGAGAACAGATGGCCGGGGTCTTCATCGCCGACCGGGAACGGCTGCTCCTCCGGCTGAATGGTGACGACATCTCCCCGAGCGCCCTGTACTCCGAATCACCCGCATTTCTCCAGCTCTTCCTGAATTACTGGAATCACATCACCACCAGTCTTCTCACCTGATGCGACGGCATCCCGGCCGAGAATCCAACCAAATATGTTTTACCGGAACGGGCCACATTACTCTTAATGATCCCCGGAAGAGCGCAGGAAATCGTGCAGTGGATACTCAATGCAGCAGGCTATGACGTCGATGAAGGGGACGGCCGCCATGACCTGTCCGCATGCAACGCGAGGGAGTGTGTTGTCATTCTCTGTTCCGATGAACGGGACCGGATTGAGGAATTTGCATGGCTGAAATACCGCATCAGCACCAACAGCGGACCGCAGGAGTGTAAAAAACTGCTGTTGACGGGTGCAGGAGGCGTTGATACCGGCACCTGCACCGTCTGGAATGAAGAGGAGCTCGCCCGTCAGGCGGCAAAGGCCACCCACAGCTATGTCAGGGGAGAACGGCCCGTCCTGAACCTCGAGGCCCCGGCAGGACGACGGGTGGCAACCACCGTCGAAGTGGAAGAGGAAGAGGAGACTATTGAAATCCCTCACCTTCCCGTCACCATCACCCCGGAAAAGGCAATGAGGATTGCAGGATTCAAGGGGACGGCGGAGTGCCGGTTTATTCCCTACTGGGTCTACGAACTGGAGAGCACGGGCGAGAAGATATACAAGAGCCATATCATCTCCTTCGAGAGGAAAATGACCGGCACCCTCAGTGCGATTAACGGCCTCCCGGGGGACTTTACGGCAGATATCATCGAAAATACCCCCATCCCCGCCTCCACCCAGGTCCTCACCCCGAAAGTCCCGAAAAAAGAGGCGGAAGAACAGCTGGTGGAATGGCTTATCGAAGAACTGACAAAGACCGTCAGGGTCAGCCAGCGCGAGGGGGACACCATATGTTACGAAGACCGCGAACTCGGCCCCGACCGGTCCGGCATCTCTGTCGACCTCAGCCTTGTCTATGTGCCGGTCTGGCAGATTCGCGGCAAACGGATCATCGAAGTGAACGCCTACACCGGCGATATCCTCGAAGTGCCGATGGATGACGGGGTAGAGGTCCTCTAAGGGGGGAAGGAACGGATGATCACGGTGATCGGGGGAGGGCCGGCGGGGAGACTTGCCGCCCTGCGCCTGGCAGGATTCGGCAGGGAGGTCCGCCTCATTGACAGCCGTTCTGAGGGCCTCGGCGGCCAGTGCCTTCACCACGGGTGCATGGTCATCAACGCCCACAACGATGCGGCAAAGACCATCGATGCAGCCCGCACACTCGCCGCTCTCGGCATCCTCGACGATACCCCTCCGCTTGCCTATGCTGCCCTGAAAACCGAAATGGAAGGCATACAGGAGACCATCGCCGCCGTTATCAAAAAAGAGACCATTGAGGCGGGTGTCGAGGTTATCCGGGCCCATGCCACCGTCAGCGGCAGGGAGCTCTTTCTCGACGGAGAACGGGAAACCTCCTCCGAAGCACTGCTGATTGCGACGGGGTCGCGCCCGTTCATTCCCGACATCCCCGGCACCTCTCTTGCCGGGGTGTACACCGCTCACACCCTCCACCGGCTGCGCCACCTTCCGGCACAACTGGTAATCATCGGGGGCGGGGTTGTCGCCTGCGAGTACGCCTATGCCTTTGCCGCGTACGGAACCACCGTTACCATGGTGGTGCGAAGCGGGCTCCTCCGTTCGTTCTCTCCACATCTCAGGGTGGAGGTGCTAAAAGACCTAAATGCCGTTGCGATACTCGAGCAGACGAACCCCTTGTCCATAGAGGGGGAGGATACGGTTACGGGAGTGCGTATCCGCACCGGTGCAGGTGGCGAGGATACCATCCCCTGCGATGCGGTGCTCATCGCCACGGGTCTCGTGCCGCGCACGGAGGATATCTCGGGCATTGCCCTCGGTCCGGCAGGAGAGATTCTCATCAATGACCGCTACGAGACATCGGTGAAGGGCGTCTTTGCCGCAGGTGATGTCACCGGCCCGCCCTACCTCACCCCTGTCGCCCGCAGGGAGGGGCGGGCGGCGGCCGATGCCATCCTCGGCAGAACCCCGCCGTCAGTTCCTGCCGCCCTCCCCCAGGCGATCAAACTGAAAAACGAACATTCCTTCGCTTTTTTGCCGGGCAGAAGGGACGATCCGCTCGTCATTCCCTCGCCTGCCGGCCCGGGCTCATTCTGGGAGGTGCCCTCGCGCCGGACCGGCCGTGCCGTCCTCGAAGCCGACAGTATGACCGGGAAGCTCACCGGGTTCTATGAGGCGTCCCCGACCTCATCCACGGCGGCGGGGTACCTTGCCTGGTGCATCAGTGAAGGAGTCACGGTCGAAACCCTCGAGTCCTTCCTGGAGGTCCATCCCTCATCCGAAGGGGTGCCATGGCTCATACGCTATATCAGCGAACGCCGGGAAAAAGAAGAAAAAAATTAACTTTTTTAGTCTTCTGCCACGAGCCAGTCGTAGAAGAAGACCGCAATGAGGGCACCGACAATAGGCCCGATGATGTAGATCGGAAACACCGACCAGACATCCGGACCGCCGAAGAGGGTGTCACCGATCGCCGGACCGAAACTGCGGGCGGGGTTCAGGGATGCCCCCGTGACACCTCCGAGGACAGTGATGATGCCCGCAACGGTCAGCCCGATGATGAGTCCTGCAAATCCCGGCGGTGCCTTCTCGTCGACGGCAACACCCATAATGACGAGCATAAGAAGGAAGGTGCCGACGATCTCCGCGAGGATCGCCATCCCATAAGTGATTCCCGGACCGGGTCCCGTCGCCCCCAGACCGCCAATCTCATAGGCAGGCGGCCCAACAATGAGCGCAAAGAGGATGCTTGCAATCGCCGCACCGATGAGCTGCGCAATGATGTAGGCTCCGGTGTCCTTTGTCGGAAACCGCCGTGTTGCCCAGAGGGCGATGGTCACGGCCGGGTTGATGTGGGCACCGGAGATCCGACCCATCGCGTAGATGGCCGCGGCAATGGCAAGACCGAACCCGAGCCCTATGGCCAGCCAGTCAGCGAGGCCGCCGAGAGTGCCGATCGATCCCCCGCCGAATATCCCGCCGTAGGTATCCGCAATGATGAGCGTCATCACCGCCGCCCCGCAGCCGAAGAAGACCAGAATCATGGTGCCCACCAGTTCGGCAACCGAACGGCGCATCAGCGATGCCATGGCTTAATTTCCTCCCTTCTCGTGCAGGGCTGCGTGGCAGTCGCCGCAGAGAATCCGCGGCAGCGTCTTCTTCTCCTTCTTCATCGGGAAGGGATAGCCACCCTCCCAGAGGGGCATCTCTTCACGAATGGCATGGTCCATGCACAGCCCCATACCACAGACAATGCAGATGGCAACCGCATCCGTGTCCTTTCCTTCTTTGGCGCACATATAACATTTCATCTTCATTACCTCCTTTCCGGGAACGGCCCCGGGACGGCGCGGCGGTGAGGGAATGCCCTCAGACCGCCTCGCGGTACTGGCAGTATTCGTGCCTGAAGTCCACACACGATGCCGAGGCACAGCCCTTGCATGCCCGTACCGGGGCAGCCGCAGTGCCCTTGTCAAGAGCAATGACGTTTGTCATCATCGTCGCCGTCACCGGCTCGGAGGTGAGCAGGCACGGGTAATCGGCAAGACTCATGAGCGCCGCGAACCGGACGGTGATCGCACACGCCGGGTAGACATAACGCTGCGGGTTCATGATGACGTCATTATTCGTGATCGGCGAGAGATCGATGGGAAGACCACTGATGTTCGGCTTAAGATCTGCTCCGCTCCCGTTCTTCACCCTCCGTGAACGGTCCATGATGTTCCATCCACGGTAGGCCATGTCCATGAAGTCGCAGTTGTGCAGTTCAGCTGCTGCGCCCCGTGTCGGGTAGAGCTGCACATAGTTGTGGAAGCGGCGGGTGAGGAGCTCGACGACCGTCAGCCCGTTGAACCCGTCCATCTCGAGGAGATACTCGGTCGCTGCCGCACCGGACCCGGTCGCAAGTGAGAGGACCTGGCCAGGATTGGTAAATTTCGGAATGGCGGCACGCAGTGAATTCTCCATCACATCGGTTACCGCCTCGATGATCGCCATCACCATATCGTCCTTGCACATGTTGTACGTGGACTGGGCGATGTGGTGCGCGATGTCTCCTACACAATAGGCAGGAATGGTGACGATGTTTGCATAGTGGACATCGTCATCGACAGCCGCTTTCACATAGGGGAGCATCCGGTCCCGGTAGGTCGCCATATACTTGCGGACATCGAAGGAGTCAACCCCCGCTCCGTCCATCAGTTCTGCCTGGGCCTCTACCGGGTTTTTGTAGATGGCCTGCAGCTGGGCAATCTCCTTGTCGACGGCAGCAGCGAGCGTGTCACCGGCCTCGACTGCTTGGGCAAAAACCTCGCCCACGCCATAGGACGTGTTCATGCCCCAGGACTTCGCCGCAAGAATCGTCTTCTTGTGATCTTCGGGGATGTCCGTCTTTGTCAGGATCTGGTTGACCACATTGGACGTCGACCCGGGGATGAGCGCGAAGTCCACCACACAGGTCGGGCCGTAGAACCCGGCATACCTGCGGGCTGATTCGAGGCCGATGAGGGCTTCGGACTTCTTGATGTGAGCGATGAAGGTGTCAAGGCTCTTCCTGAAGGCCTCGTCCTCGTCACAGAGGATCTCAAGGACGACCGGGGTCTGGTAATGCTCGACGAAGGGATCGTCTTCCGGTTTGACGAAGTCCGTCAGCCCCTTGAGGGTGTCGAAATGGGCGTTTACCGACTGGACGTGCAGGTCGAAGACCGCCTTGGACTGGTCGCCTTGCGCCTTCATCTTATTGACGGCATCGACGTATCCCTTTCCGTCGGCAACCTTGAACTGGCCGCCGCGCTTTTTTTTCAGGATGTTGACGTCGGCACGCTGGGCGCCCATCGCCTCGTCAATCATCTTTTTGTAGATTTTTTCCATACATACCACCTCGCATAGCGGTGATGCCCAATATTGTGTGGAACTACATAAGGCTATCTATCACCCCAAATAAAACTTGATAGACGCCAAAAATTATCATAAAGTAGATAAAATAGATTAATTTGCCAAATTAAGCGAAATATAAGAAATTTTAGGAACGGCCTCTCTGTCGGGCCGAGGGCGTCTGCAGAGGGAAAATGTTGAACATTACGGCCCGCAAGGTTCAGCCACCTTCCGGTCGATCCAGGCGGCGATGATCCCCCTGATTTCATCCTTTCCAGTGATCCCGGTTGTCCGTGCCCTAAGCTCGGCCTCCAGCTCGTCGAGAAGCGGATGAACCACATCACGGACCATCTCACCGGCCCCGGCCCCCTCCATGTCCTTCGCCCTGTGGCGCAGGAGGTCTGCAAGGTGGTCCATCTCGCCGGTCAGAATAAGGATGGTCTCCAGGTTCATCGCACCCGGAACCCCCCATTCCCTGCCATCTGCCTCCTCCTTCATCATCCGGCCCTCACACGTCTGCCAGCCAAAATACGTCCGCATCCGTACGAAAATCCAGCCGGTGGGGTAGAATATACCTGTCCCTCTACATTAATGCACCCGGTGCAGGACTTCTCCCACACTCAAATGCATATCAATTATGCCTATCAAATCAACGAAAACATAAATAACCGAGACGTCATATAAAAATATGGCAGAGTCATGCCGGTACGTAACGTACTGATAGTATCCGGGAATGAGTGCAGAAGATCCATCCAACCACTGGGACAACATCGATAATTCCTGACGCTACCGCCTGAATCCCCAAACTGGCGGCAAATAGCCTCTATCGAACACGTTGTTCACCTCTTCAGCAAACACCCCCAAAATGTTACATTGAGGAGATATTCCCATGCTCATTTCAGGATATTGCCGGGAGGGTACCGGGACCACCATCCGGTACGGGTGTGATCCTCTGCCGCCGAACAGGACCGGACGCGTACGGGTACCCCCAATACCCTATTCTCCGTAAATAATCCCCCTTCCGGCACACCCCACCTCTTGTGACGATCTTTTCGCAACCATTTACCGGTACAGCCAGGAAGGCCCCCTGCTGCGCAGCGAATGTGAAGAGTTGCCTCACCTTTCATGCAACATTTTCCACAAGGCGGCAATGAAGTCCTGTGCATAAGAGAAATTAATGCCATAGAAGAACCACATTTCATCACCACCATCGCTGGAGTGATGTAGCCTATGGCGATTTTTGACAATATTTTCGGGCAGGGAAGCGGCCCGGACCCCTGGATCGAGAAGGGGAAGGCAAGCTTTGGGCAGGGGAAGTACGAGGAGGCGCGCAGGCACTTTGACAAGGCACTCGAACTCGAGGCATCCAACACGGGGGTGCACTACCTGCGCGGACAGGCGCTCTTCAACCTGGGAGCTCTGCAGGAGGCAGAGGCATCATTTCAGAGATGCGTCGATCTCTCTTTCGACGATATCGCCTCATGGGAGGCACTCGCTGCGACATTGATGCGGGAAGGAAAATACAGGGAGGCACTCCCCTGCCTTGACCGGATATGTGCGGTAAAGAAAACTGACCTGCACGCCAGCCTGCAGAAGGTACGCTGTCTTGAGCACCTCGCCGCATATGACGGGGCCGCATCCCTGATGGAGGACGTGACAGCCCGCCACCCCGATGATATGGCGTTCAGGGCAGAGGCGGGACGACTCGCGCTTTTAGCCGGCAACTATGCCGATGCTTCGTCGCATTTTGCAACGGTGCTCAAGTTCCGGCCGGATGATGCGGCACTTTTGGTGCTTGCGGCGGACGCCGCCCGGAAGCAGGGAGACGCGCCTGCAGCCATCGACCTCTACCAGAGGGCGGTCACCGCCGACCCGGAGGACCTCGGCTCCCGGATGCGCCTCGCCCTTCTCTATGATATGCTCGGCCGCCACAGCGATGCGGCGGAGAGCTATCGAAAGGTGCAGCACGCCGATCCGGACCATCCGACCGCCGGGTTTGCCCGGGCGGCAAGCCTCTTCTTCAAAGGGGATTACCACGAATGCACCCGGGCCCTCGAGATCGTCACGAAAAAGAATCCCGGAGATGTCAGTGCGTGGCACATCATGGGGGCGGCGTTTGAGGCGATGGGCGAGTATGCCCGTGCCGGCGGATGCTTTGACGCGGTGCTCAAGGTTGACCAGGAGAACAGCCTTGCGTGGTACCACCGTGGCATTGCCATGATCAACACCGGGCACTATGAAGAAGCCCTCCATAGCTTTGAGAAGGTGATGAACGGCGGTGGCACCACTGCCATGTCGTGGATCACTACCGAGGCCGACTTCAACCTCTTCGGGCAGGATACCACGAAACGGCAGGCAGGGACCAGGACCATGGACCTCGATGTGAGGGAGACCGCCCTCCTTGAACTCCAGGGAACAGCATACATGCACCTCAGGAAATACCGTGAGGCACTGACCGTCTACACGCGCCTCCTCGATGCCGACCGGGAGAATACCGATGCATGGCGCAGGAAGGCAGAGGCCCTCATGAACATGGGGGAGTACGAGCGGGCGACGGAGGCACTGGTGAAGGTGACGACGGCCTACCCATCCGACTGGCCTGCGGTTGCCATGCTCGGGGATGCGTGGATGAAAACCGGTAACCCGGCGAAGGCCGAGGCGTGCTACCAAAAGGTGATTGCCGCCGGATTGGGCAACGTCGGCACCCTGCGAAAGCTCGGGGAGATATACCAGAACAGCGGGCGCCACCAGGAGGCACTCACTCTCTTCGATGAGATGCTTGCTGCACGCCCGAACGATGCGGGCACTCTCGTCCTCAAGGCCGCCTCCCTCCTGGAAATGGGAAAGAACCGCGAGGCCCTTGAGGCCTTCGAGGCGGTCAGCGGCACACACGGCCGCGACCTGACGGTGCTCCGGTCGATGGCGACAGCCTTCGAACATCTCGGGATGTACCCCGATGCACTTGCGATGATCGACCAGGCCCTTTCTTTTGCCCCGCGTGACATCAGCCTCTTCTCCCAGAAGGCCGGCCTTCTGGAAAAGTCAGGCGACCTTGCAGCCGCCGCAGAATACTATACCCGCGTCGTCGAGGAGGAACCGGAAAGAGCGGGCGCGACCCTGCGCCTGGGCGAATTGCTCAAATGCCTCGGAAAGTTCGATGAGGCGATCTACTTCTACCAGCGTTCCCTCGAATGCAACAGGGACGACCCGGATGCCTGGATTGCTCTTGGCAACACCTACCTGAGAAAGGGGGATTTCGCCCACGCCCACCGCTGCCTGGAGAAAGCTGTTGTTCTTCGCCCGGATGACCCGATGATCCGGTTTGAGAAAGGGTGGATTCTCGCAAAGATGAGGAGGTATCCTGATGCGATAGCGGCTTTTGACGAAGCGCTCGCTAAAAACCCCGACCATGCCCCTTCCCTCAAAGAACGGGCAAATGCACTCCTGGAAAGCGGCAGGCAGGAGGATGCGGCTGCAGGGCTCACCGCCTACCTCGCCCTCGTCCCCGACGACACCGCCGCCCGCATCCTGCTCGGCCATGCGCATGAGCGGACTGGCCGTTTCGATGAGGCGATCGCCCGGTACCGCGAGGCACTGGAGGCGAACCCAAAGGATACGGATATCTGGCTGCGCCTTGCTGCCGCCTTCATGCACGAAGGACAGTATGGAGAGGTCGTCGAGGTGGCATCCGCGGTGGCGGATCAGGATCCCGGAAGCCGTGCGGCCTGGGAATTCCAGGCGGGAGCCCTCGAACGTCTCGGCCGTTATGAAAAAGCCATCGCCGCGTGCGAAAAGCTGATCTCCTTTGATGAGGGGGACACCCTTGCCCGGTCGCGGCTGGCTGGCGCGCTCCTCAGGTCAGCCAGGTACCCGGAGGCTGCCCAGGCATACGCGACGGTCGCCGCAGCAGAACCCGCCAACGCCGAGGCGCGCTATCTGATGGCTGAGGCGCTGCTTGCATCGGGACAGTACAAGGACGTCCTGAAGGTGATCAAAGAGATCCGTGAGCTCTCACCGCGGTCCCCTGTCCCTCTCTTCCTCTCGGCAAAGGCGAACGAACGGCTCGGCCTCTTCGATGCTGCGGTTGCCGATTACGGGAGCGCCATCGAGATCGACCGGAAGAACCCGGCAATCTGGTGCGCCTACGGTCTGGTTCTCGATGCGATGGGCCGCTACCAGGACGCCGGGAAGGCCTTTGAGACGGTGCTCGAACATGACCCGGCGAATGTGACGGCATGGTACGGCAAGGGCATCGCACTCGCCGACGTCGGCCGGCATGAACAGGCGGTGACGGCGTTCCGGAAGGTCATGGAGGCAAATCCGGGCTGTACCGCCGCCGCAATGAGAATGGGCTCATCGCTTGCACAGCTCGGCAGATACAAGGAGGCGGCAGAGGCATTTGCCACCCCCCCCGAACCCGATACACCCTGAGTGTACGAAGGAGACGGACCATCCAGCCCCTCCCCTGATTTTGATTAACAGGAACGATGCAGAAGGAGGAACTGCTCCCTTCTCTCTTATCCCAATTCTTCCCGGTGCGCGTCACTGAGAATCAAAAGCCGCGCATCTTCACCTTCATAGACCAGCGGCAGCACACGGGCACGGCCAGTGACCTTTCCGCCGCAGGCGGACCATGGCAAGGGATCCGTATCCGCCAGCGACGGTTCCGGGAGCGGGCTTGCAAAAAAGAGCGTGGCAAACGAGATGCCATGGAGCCGGTTGGGATCAGGAATGCCCGCGAGCGCCGCCATCGGCCGGTTGGCAAAGAGAATCTCCCCCTTACCGCCGAGGACGGCGACCGGGTCCCTCACTCCTTCTGCAAGAAGCCGAAACGACTCACGTGCCATGTGCATCCGGCGATCATCAAGACAGCTGATCACCAGGCGGTGCACATACTCCTCGTCGCCATCCACCCGGACACCCCGAATGCGCAGGTGCAACAACCCGTCCTCACCCCCGGTGACACAATGCCCGTGACCGACACCATCCTTCATTGCCCCGGCGATGACCTCCCGTGCAACCTGATGGTCACCGATGAGATCCCCGAAGGGCATCCCGACTGCGTCCCCGCCGCTCGTTCCGAAGACCGCTGCCGTCCCGCTGTTTATTTCGCTGATCTCGCCGTCGGGTGTGGCAACCAGAATGGCACAGGGAAGGGAATCCACCAGAGCATGAAGCAGCCGAAGCTCTTCCTGCCCACGTCTGATCTCGGAGATATTCCTGAATATCCCCCGTGTCGCCACCGGATTGCCGTTCTCGCACCGGCAGTTGACACTCCCCTCCAGATAGACCCTGCTCCCGTCGCGGGCGAGGTAAGTGGTCCTGAACCGTGAGTGCTCTGCGCAGTTCATCAGGCCTGCAAAAAGATGCATATACTCGTCAAGGGCCTCGGGAGCGACGACGTCGAATATCGTCATCGCGGCGATATCCTCCTCCGTGTACCCGAGCGTCTCGCGCCAGGCGCGGTTCACGTGGACGATCGCCCCGTCCGGGCGGACCGATTCTATCAGGTCGTTTGCATGTTCGACCAGGTCAAAGAACCGTATCTCGCTCTGGACAAGCTTCTGTTCCATCTGTTGTTTCTGGACGGCAATTCTGAGCTGGTTGGTGATGTCCGTGAAGATTTCCCTTACTGCGGTTCCCTTGCGCTGATAGCCTGTCGCCCCGCTGTTGAGTGCTTCTATGACCACCTCTTCTTCCGACTTTCCGGTGAGGATAAAAAACGGAATATCGCCGAACCTTCCACGGACCTCCCGGAGAAATTCGATGCCGTTCATACCAGGCATATGGTAATCGGAGACGATGGCGTCGTATTCCATGACCGCAAGTTTTTCAAGCGCTCCTGTTCCGGATGTTGCGGTATCCACCTGTATGTCGCCGTCTCTTTCCATAAAGAGCCGGCCCGCTTTCAACACATCCTCTTCATCATCCACCATCAGCACACGGATCAACAGAACTCACCGCCTTCCAGGACCCCGGCCGGTTATCCGTTCGCCGCCCGGAATGAACATCCCCAGTATATCCCGTCTATTAGAAAAATGTTACCTCCAGAGGGTATATTCTGCGCTTTTAGCTGAATTTTCGCCCCAACAGAGAAGAAACGCCCGTCGGGTCGGCTGATATTGGATCACAATTATAAGCACCCGGTAACCATCCTGTTTCACGGTAATTCTATGGATATTGGTGAAATGCTTGGATCCTCTTTTGCGTATGCAAAGGAAGGGCTTGTCGGCAAATGGAAACGGTGGGCGCTTCTGCTCATCTCCGCGATCATCTTCCCGTTGCTCTCCGGGTACCTCCTGAGAGTCTACCGGGGAGTCGTTCCCGCACCAGAGCCCGATGACTGGGTGAAGACCTTCGTGGATGGCATTATTGTCATTGTCATAGGACTTATTTACGCCATCCCGGTGGCGATCGTCGCCTTCGTTCTTATGGGGGCCTCGGCCTTTGCCATCATGGCAAATCCCGAATCCGCCACAGGATGGGGAGGGATCATTGTTGGTATCCTCATCACGATTATCCTCGCCCTCATCGTCAGCCTCATCTCGAACTTTGCTATAATCCGGTTCGCCCGGGAAGAGAAGTTCGGCGAGGCGTTCAACCTGAAGGAGATTCTTGCAGCGATCTCACGGGTCGGCTGGGTGATGTATTTCGTCGCACTGCTGGTCTTTGGTATCATTACTGTAGTGATCGCAACTGTCCTCCAGCTCATCCCGTATATTGGCATGATCCTCTACTTCATTGCCCTCCCGTTCATCTCCGTCTGGTCGGCACGGTACCTGACGCTGATCTACGAGAGCGGAACACCGGGAGATAACTGGTAAAAAATAATTTAATGTCCATCCTTTTTTTCAGGTTATCCAGAAGAATTTGTGCAGATTTTCGGCGAGTAATGATGCCATTAAAAGGTGCCTTTCTGACAAATATTTTTATGTTATAAAAACGAGGAGACAATACCTAAGAGGTGTTCTTATGGGTATTGCAATCGGAGAAACACTCGGAAGCTCCTTTGAATATGCAAAGGGCGGACTGGTCGGACAATGGGTGCGGTGGATTCTGCTCATCATCATCAGTGCCATCCCGATCATCAATTTCATCTTCACGGGGTATACCCTGCGTGTCATGAAGGGCATTACTCCCGCACCGGAACTTGAAGACTACATCCATCTCTTCATCACCGGCCTGATAGCCGTCATCATCGGCATCATCTGGTTCCTGCCGGCGATCATTGTAGGGATGCTCCTCATCGGGGGTGCCATCATCAGCGGATCCCTCTTTGATGTCTCCTCCAATGCAGCCGCCCTTGCGGGTGCCCTGCTCGGACTGGGCATAGGTGCCGCGGTGACCGCGCTGGTGTTTATCATCTTCTCGCTCGTTGCGATCATCGGCATCATCCGGTATGCACGGACAGAGAAATTCGGTGAGGCCTTTGCCTTCAGCGCCATCCTTGATACGATCAAATCCATCGGCTGGCTCAACTATTTCATCGCCATACTGGTATTCGAGGTCATCGCTTTGATCGTCTATCTCGTCCTGGCAATGATCCCCGTCATCGGATGGATACTTGCCATCATCGCCGTACCCTTCATCGGCATCTGGTACGCACGCTATGTGGCACTCATCTATGAGAGTGCAGGGGTTACGGCATAGGATTTTACAGCACCGGCACCAACAATCATCCCATTTTTTCTGCCACAGACGAAGAGCCGCCTCTGTATTTAATAAGGGATATTCGCCTGAAGTGTAGGGCATAGCCCGACCATATAGGTCATCGGGAAACCACCTGTATGAACGGGGATTTCCGGGTAATTTGATTCGCCAAAACAGCCGGATGAATTGCAAAGGAACGGCCCTACCCGAAGAGCTTCCGGGACTCTTCCAGGGCGGCGACCGCAGGGAGGGTCTTTCCCGTCAGGAACTCGATGCATGCCCCGCCCCCGGTGGAGATGTGCGAAAATCCGGAGGCAAGCCCCATAGACTCGATCACCGCCGCCGTATGGCCGCCGCCGACGACGGAGAACTCCACCGATGCAGCAGCACGGAGAATTTCATTCGTCCCGGTGGCAAAGAGGGGGTCTTCGAAGACGCCTGCCGGGCCGTTCAACACCACCGTTCCCGAGGAGCGGATGAGGCCTGTTACCGGGCCTACCGACTCGAGGCCGAGGTCGAGGACAGGGAGGTTGCCGATGGATGCGACCGGCACATCCCGGCGGGAGTCACCGTCACGGACGGCGACGGTCTCCGGAAGCACCACGCGGTCGCCATACCGGGAGAGGATCTCCTGTGCCTTCGCCACCTCGCCGTTGTACCCCATCTGGGCAATAAGGTCACGGGCAGGTGTGCCGACATCGATGCCCCGGGCCATGAGAAAGACATTGGCGACGACGCCTACCGCAAGAACCGTATCCGCGATACCTTTTTCCAGCACATTTGCCGCGACATCAAGGGAATCGTCCACCTTCGTCCCGCCGAGGACGAAGGTCACCGGGCCCGGGGCCCCGGAGAAGACCTTTCCGAGCGTGGTGACTTCTTTTTCCATGAGAAGCCCCGCCACAGAGCGAAGCGCAAGGGGAAGCCCCACAATGGTCGGCTGCGACCGGTGGGCGGTCCCGAAAGCATCGTTGACGTAGATGTCCCCCATCGCCGCGAGCCGTCGGACGAGATGGGTGTTTTTCGCCTCTGCGGCGGGCATCTTCAGGTTCTCCTCGGCATTGAACCGGACATTTTCGAGGAGGACAACCTCGCCGGGGTCCATCGCGGCCACCGTTTCTCTGGCCGCCCTGCCGAAGATGTCGTCCACGTACGTGACCGGCTGGGGGATCATCTGGTCGAGTTTGGCGGCATGGCCCTCAAGGGTCGTGAAGTCCTTCTTGCCCGGCCGTGACTGGTGGGTGAGGATCACACACCGGGCATCCTCGCATGCCCGCACCGTCGGCACATGTTCACGGAACCGTTTGTCATCAAGGATCAGGTTCGATGCCGGATCGATGGGGGAGTTGAAATCGACTCGGAGAAGCACCGTCTTTCCATGAATATCAGCATCGTTGAGCGTTCCAAATTTCATCTCTTCCACCGGTAAAACCCGAGAGGTCCAAGGCTCTCTTCTGAGGTACCATTTTGAGCTGGGATGTGATATTGGTTTCTTCAGGCCGAAAGGCATTGCCGGGAGAGCCGGCACGCGAATCAACCTGTCACAGCGCGGAAGAGGGATTTTACAAAGATTCGGAACCAGCCCACCTCCTAACTGGACGGGACAACATTCGTCACTTTTGGAATTCGTGCGTGTACCGGAGGAACTGCCGGATACGGGAACGGTTATTCTTGGAAGCAGGGAGGTACAGAGCCAAGGCTCCCTGAGATGGATGTAAAAAAATAAGATTTGGGTCCTAATGCTGATAATCAGTATCTGGGTTTTCTGTGCTTCGGGAAGCAGTCATTACAGTACACTGGTCTTCCTTCAGCAGGCCTGAACGGAACTTCACATTCCTTTCCGCAGTCTGCGCAGGTTGCCTTATGCATTTCGCGGGGACCGTCATTAAAGGACCTTCTGGGTCCCTGTCCACCGCTGCTGCCACGGGGGCCGCTGCTACCGTAGGAGCGCCGCTGTCCGCCTTCATTACTTCCACCACGGCTACCGCCCCGATAATTGTTTCTGTCGTTCATGAGATAAACTCAGAAGTATAGATGTCGTCTGAGATAATAGATATTCGCATCCGATCCATTTTTCATTCGACATCACCGGATCGTTTCGTACCGGAGAATACGCCATGAATTATGGGGATATCGCATAATACCCCCAAATACCTCATTTTTCTTTTTTACAAAATATTTCCGGCATTCGGACGGCGGTGCAGGCAGAGGACGATTCCAGACGCCTCTGGAACGGCGGCGGCCGATACGAGAAACGCCGAGTGTTGCCTCTGCGGGCGGTGCCTCGCGGTCGGCCCGATCGAGGGGGCGCTCGTCTTGGCGGATCCCCCTGCCGGAGGCAAAAAACCGTAAATCACGGCAGCGGGGAGGAACGCCCGTAGGGGCGGCACTCCCCCGTGAAAAGGATTATCGACCGGAAGGACGAACTCCTCCCCATGGACCCCTACTATCCACTGCTTTTTTCAACCTACTACCTCGTGCTCTTTGCAGTGTTCGGCCTCATCTTCGGCATCGTGGGGACACTTCTCGTACATGGCGCCCGCTTCCTTCCGGGTGACCGATGGGTGGTTGGGATAGCGATATTTCTCTGCGGCTGTGCGGCCACAATCTCCTACGGCTCACAGATGCCCCCAACGCCTGGTTCGATATCGCTTCTCACCTCGATTACCGGATTTCTGATCCATCCGCTCTTCTTTGCCGCAGGCGTCCTCGTCTTCTCCGGATTCACCGGATATGTCGCCTGCCGGAGAACGGAGACGGAATTTCCCGCCATCTTCCTTGCCGGAGGGATCACCGCCATACTGGGAGGGATGGGTTTCTATACCGTCCTCCGGTTATTGGCTCCCGATTTCGCCATCATTCCATCGCTTGTCGGAGGAGTCTTCGATACCGCCGTCGCCGGACTGCTCTTGGTGGGGGTATGCGAGGTCTGCCGTCTCCTGCGAAACCGACGGGGGTGCGACGGGCCGGAGGCGTGACGGATTCCCCACGGGGACGTGGTTTTCCAATGGATGAACAGAGCAGGGAGAAAGGATATAAGTGATATTCTTCAGACCACCCCGTAATGATCTCCGCTCATCCATCGGGTTTATCGTGATCTTTCTGTTTCTCATCCAGGGACTTACCCACGCCATCATCGCCATCGCCTTCTATGCCCTCCTCTCACGCCTCCCGGTTCCGGCACCGGGGCAGGCAACGGTGGCGCTCGGAGGGGCCGCCGTTCTTCTGGTGGCATTTGCGTTCGCAAGTTCACAGATGGGCTATTATGCGGTGGGCGCCATCACGCTCATACCCGTGACCCCCCTCATAATCACAGCTCCGCTCCTCATCCTCACAGCAGAGGAGCGCTACCAGTCCTGCGCAGGGTATCCGGCCATCTTCGGTGCGCTCTTCCTCGGCGCCGCAACCGGAAACGTCCTCCAGCTCGCCTTCCCCTCGATGCTCACCCCCTTCCTCACCTCGTTCATGGGCCCGTGGCTCTTTCTCCTCCGTATGACGATCATCGGCATCATGTACATCCCCCTCACCGCAGGATGGTTTGTGCTCCTCTGCGGGATACAGCGGCACAGGGCAACCGCCTGCTGAACCACCACCCCGTATCCGGGGTGCCCTCACTGCAGGGGAGTGGTTCAATCTCCCGAACCTTCCCCCGGGGGAGACTGCAGACTCATATCATCCCCGGGGAAATACCATATGGGTGACCATGCCGACCGACAGGATCCCGATCGGGAAGTTTTCAGAAGTGACGCGGCTCTCCAGAAAAGCGTTGTACTGCTATGAGAAGAAGGATCTCCTGGTGCCGGTGGAAAAGGACCTTTGCAGCGGGTACCGGTATTACTCCCAGCAGCAGATCGAACGGGGCATCTGGATTGCGGCCCTCAACGGGCTCGGGTTTTCGCTCGACGAGACGACGACCCTCCTTTCCGGGAAGGGACGGGGGGACCCGGCGATCCGAATGCTTCTCCGGGATCGCCTCCTTGCGACCAGAGCGGAGATCCGTCGGCTGGCGATGGTCGAACGGGTCCTCACCGCAGAGGACCCTTTTGAGGAGTTGTTCAGAGTGAATCCTGAAGAATGGACAAAGAAGGAAATACCCCCCACCCGGGCGCTCACCATCCGGGGCGAGGGACCGTATCATGAACTGATGACCTCGCTCATCGGCCAGATCTGCAAGGAGATGGTGAGCGCTGAAAACGTGCGACACGGTGTCACCGCAACGGGACCCATCGGGTCGGTCTACATCGGTGAGGACTGCGACGAGCACGGTGGCCTCGTCGAGGTATTTCTGCCCGTCACCGGGCCGGTGACCGTTGCAAATCCGGCCATCGAGGTGAAGACCCTGCCCGCGGCGACCGTCCTATCGGCCGTCCACAAGGGGCCGTACCACACGCTCGGCATGGCGCACGCGAAGATGTACGGTCTCCTGGACAAGGAGGGGTTCGAGAGTGCCGGCGCCCCGCGGGAGCTTTATCTCAACGACCCGGCGGAGACGCCGGAAGACGACCTCCTCACCGAGATCCAGTATCCGGTGCAGGAAAAGAGCGGGAACAGAGGCGGCCAGTCAGGCAGGAAATGATGGTCTCCCCCGGGGCGGATCCTTGCTCCTTAGTCGGATGTCATATGCGACGCTTTTCCCGTATCAGAAAAATATCCGGGCACATTTCATTTTTAATTTTTTTTAAGACCTAAAACGGGAGAACAAACCGCAAATTGACCGTCATACATAAATGAAAGCGAGAGAATATCACTTCCTATGATCCGAAAAGCAGTACCGGTTCTTCTTTTCGTCGCATGTATCGTCGCATCGGCGGCAGCGGCGGAAGGTGCCACGATTGGCGGTGATATCGGCTATTACCAGGTCAATGCCATTGTGGATGGTGCGGAAGTCTCCTTCAACGATGACTACAAAGGTGTCACCGGCGACGACGGCACGCTTACGGTCGAGGTCTACGTGACCGGCACGCCGTATACCACCTACACAGTGGCAAAGGAAGGGTATGAGACATTGACCGGCGAGATCACCCAGTACCCGGCGAAGGGCGAGACCGTCCAGCTCCAGGCAGAGCTCTCCCCGCTTACGATCGGCGGTGACATCGGCTACTACGAGGTCGTCGCCAATGTCGACGGTGCAGAGGTCTCCTTCAATGATGATGTCAAGGGCATCACCGGCGACGACGGCACACTCACCGTCGAGGTCTATGTAACCGGCACGCCGTACACCTCCTACTCGGTGGCAAAGGAGGGGTATGAGACATTCACCGGCGAGATCACCCAATACCCGGCGAAGGGCGAGACCGTCCAGCTTGAGGCGGACCTGGTGATGACCCCGGTGACCCAACCGACGGCCGAGCCGACGACTGAACTAACCCAAAGCCCCTTCCCGCTGGCTGGCCTTGCAGGTCTTGCGGCCTTCGGGGTTGTTCTTCTCTCCCGGAGAGACTAATTCTTCTTTTTCCCAAACCTGTATCTCCATCTGTCCGGGAATGGCATCCATACTCCGGGAAATTACCGTCTCTTCCCTTCTCCAGAGCCACAGAAAGGCTCATTACCACCCCGGACAATCAGCACCCATGCCCGGCAGCGGACGGGGAGGAGAAGAACAATGCTGGTAATGGCCTTCAACGGGAGCCCGAGAAAGAAGTGGAATACGGCAACGATGCTCGAACACGCCCTTGATGGGGCGGCCTCCAATGGGGCGGACACCGAACTCGTACACCTCGCAGACCTGCACTATTCCGGCTGCACGAGCTGTTTTGCCTGCAAGCGGATAGGCGGGAGGAGTTACGGGACGTGCAGCGTGGAGGACGATCTTTCGCCACTCCTCGAACGGGTGGAGGAGTCGGCGGATGCCATCATTCTCGCAACACCCATCTACTTCATGGCCGAGACCGGTATGATGCGAAACCTCATGGAACGCCTGCTCTTCCCGTATCTTACCTATAGCGACGGCCCGAATATCTTTCCCCGGGAGATGCAGGTGGGGCTTATCTACACGATGAACATGAAGGAGGAGCAGGCAGGCGACCTCTTCTTCGACACCCGCGCCGCACTCAACGAGGAGATCTTTCATGCCGTCTTCGGCCACACCGAGTCGGTGATGAGCTTTGAAACGCTCCAGTTCGACGACTACGCGAAGTATGAGACGAGCATCTTCGACGCCGGCGCGAAAGCGAAGCGGCGCGAGGAGGTATTTCCGGTAGACTGCGAAAGGGCGTTTGCGATGGGTGCACGCCTCGCACGAAAGACCTGAGACGGGGATTCCACTTTTTGATGTCCATGGCATGGATGCCTGCGCAATCCTTATATTCTCAGCCTGAGGTGAACGGTGCATACGAAGGGGAAAAACATGAGAGGAAAGGGTATCCGGGAGACAAGGCAGGCAGACCGGCAGACAGACGACGGTGAGACAGGGATGTCCCCTTTTGCCCTTGCGATTCTCATTCTCGGCGGACTGTTGATCCTCTGTGCATTTCTGATCACCCCCGCCGCCGCCCATGTCCCGCTCACTTCCGGCGGCAACGACCACATCGATGACGCTTTTCCCGTTCCCGACCCGACGAAGTCGTGGGTGGTCTACGGGGAGCTCGAGGGCGGCGGCGATGTCCGGTACTACCGCATGGCGATGGCCACGGGCGACGAGCTTCGCCTCAGTCTCTTTACGCCGCGGGGGGCGCCGGCATTCGTGCCGGGCATCGTGGTGATGGGGCCGGACCTTGCCCCCTCGGGGACGCTTCCGCCGTTTGTCGATATGCCCCCCCATGACCATGCGGAGGAGACGGGCGGGGACGGGCACGCCACCGGCGGTGCAGAAGCCGATGAGTACGGTGCCGTCGTCATCGGGGGGACGGTACCCGACGGGGCGGAGTTTGAGCCCTTCACCCCCTCGGCACTGTACCATTCGGCGGAGTATTCCCATATGGTGAGGAAGCAAGGCACGTACTATGTCGCGGTCTATGCGCCGGAAGGGTCCGCATCGGGGGGGAACTACGGGCTTGCCGTCGGCTACCGGGAGGAATTTACCCTCTCCGAGTGGCTGCTCGTTCCGTTCTCGGTACTTGCCATCCACCGCTGGGAGGGCCAGTCGTGGGCGCTGATCCTCGGCCCGCTCGTCCTCACTCTCGTCGGGGGGTTCGGGCTGCTCCTCTGGCGGGGACGACGGGAGGGGATGAGCGCAACAGGGCCGGGAACAGGGAAAGGGCCGGCATTCCCCATAAGGGGCCCCTTCGGGTGGCTCGCAGTGACGGCGGGCCTCCTCTATATCGGCACCGGGGTGATGCTGCTCGTCCAGACGGCAATCGCCCTTGGCAAGGCAGGTCTCACCGGGGCGGCTGTCCTTCCCGTGATTTACCTCATCGTCGCCGTTCTGCTTGGCTCGGTTGCGCTTCGAAACGGCCTGCACCATACCGGCCGCACCGGATGGGGAACGAAGAACGCCGGGCTTTCGATGATCTTCATCGGCGTCGTCGGGTTCGTCGCGTGGGCGGGGCTGCTGGCGGGGCCGGTGATGGCGGTCGTGGCAGGGATTGGGGCGCTGGTGTGGGGGGAGAGAAGCGCCTTGACGCGATGAGCCCTGTTGCCGGATACAGGACACAGCAACATTAATAAACTGCCGGCCTTCCTCATCCGGAATAGTGACGTCCGACATGGATGGCTAAGGGCCACACATTCATCCTCTTTCTGCCGCCACATCAGGAATCTACAAAAGAAAAGGTGCTATCAGGATGCGGACTGGCTACCATATGCACACTATTTGAGTGATCTTCCGGGCAGAAATGGCCTATTTTCAAGGAGGGTATCCGCCGTCCGTTCCCCAGCCTTACCGGAGAAATCGCTGCACCAGAATGCAGAGTGCTCTATCGCCGGTGGCGGCCTGTTGTCCGCTCCTGATGCAACCAAGGCCCCCCACACCGGGAAGGTGCAGTACCTCTTCCAGGAGCAGAGGGGAGCCATGGCAGATTTGGTGCTCCTCACCCACATCACGAGGGCCCGTGGTGCACGAACCGAGAATAAATCCAAGATGCGGTGCACCCAACCCTAAGTATAACCGGAGGCAGATAAGAATTTTTTTTGTATGCCGAACCACAACGTTAGAGGGATGGTGCAGTAAGGCCGTGATTTATTAGAATACAAGGACTAGTGTGCACCATTTTTTAAAATTTTTGAGGCTTTTATGGAACCTATCAAAGAACAAGACAGGAATAACCTCTTCCTGATGGACAATACCGCAAACCCTGCACCACTCGGGCTCTGTGCATTCGGGATGACGACGATTCTGCTCAGCATCCACAATGCCGGCATAACGGGGTTGACAAGTCCCATCGTTGCGATGGCGCTCTTCTATGGCGGACTTGCCCAGCTCGTCGTCGGCCTCATGGAATGGAAGAAGAACAACACCTTCGGCATGGTCACCTTCGGGAGTTTCGGGCTCTTCTGGATATCCTTTGCGGCGATCCTGATGATGCCCGCACTCGGTCTTGCAACAGCGCCGACCGGAGCGGATCTCGCGGCATTCCTGGCCGTCTGGGGTCTGTTGATCGTCGGGCTCTTCTTCTGCAGCCTGAAGATGCACCGGCTCCTGCAGGTCACCCTCGCAGCAGTCGTCCTTCTGGTGGTGCTGCTTGTGGCCGCAAACCTGACCGGCGTTCACCTGATCCACACCCTTGCCGGCATCACCGGTATTGTGGCAGGCGCACTCGCCCTCTACATGGGTGCCGGGACCGTGATAAACGAGATCTATGGCAGACAGGTGCTCCCGGTCTGACCCTCCCTTTTTTCCCGGATGCCAGCCAGTGGCACCAGTACGTATTTTAACGATCGCAGACATCTCCACCACAGGAGCAGGGGATGACGCCAATCGAGGTACACCCGGTCAGACTCGGCATCGCAAACGCCTACATCGTCCGGCAGAAGGGCGTAATCATCGTCGATACGGGGGATCCGGGAAATGAGACGGCCATCCTCGATGCGGCGAAGGCATTGGGTATCGCCCCCGGGGATATCCGGCTGATCCTTCTCACCCACGGGCACGGCGACCATGCGGGATCGGCGCAAAGGCTCCGGGAGCTGACCGGTGCAAAGGTGGCGGTCCACCGGGATGATGCGGAAAAGCTTCGCTACGGCAACCAGGGAAAACTACGGGCGGCGTGCATCACCGGCAGGATTCTGGGGCCATTCTTCAGCAGGGGAAAGAAGGCCCGGTACCCGCCGCTCGACCCGGACATCCTCATCGCGGATTCATTCGATCTCAGGGAGTTCGGGGTGGACGGGACGGTGATCCCGACCCCGGGGCATACCCCCGGTTCGGTCTCGGTATTCCTCGCAGGCGGCGATGCGATCGTCGGGGATGTGATCTTCCCGTCCATTCCTTCGGGAAAACCCGGCCTGCCCTTCTGGGCGGACGATCTCGACGAGGCGAAGCGAAGCATCGGCATCATCCGGGCCCGGCGGCCAAAGAAGGTCCATACCGGGCATGGGGGGCCGTTTTCGGCGGAGGATATCGATAAGATGGGGTGACGCCCGGGGGTACCGCCGCCTCACGGGCACCCGGTGATGCTGAACCCTGCAGGAATTTTTGCAAGACCGGTGGAGCTGCCCTATACGAGCTGATTCCCGCCTCCGCGGTGCCGCCATGTGAGAGAATTAATTTTCATGGCATCCACATATAGGATACGGATAGGGACCCATGAAAAAAACCATCATTACTGTTGTAGGGAAAGATACCGTCGGTATTATCGCAAAGGTATGCACCTACCTTGCGGAGAACGAGGCGAATGTGGAAGATATTTCCCAGACCATCATTCAGGGATACTTTAACATGATGATGATCGTCGACACCAGCCGGTCGCGCAAACCGTTTGGCGAGATGGCAGGAGACCTGGAACTGATCGGCGATGAGCTTGGCCTGAAAATCAGATGCCAGCATGAAGATATTTTCACAAAAATGCACCGCATCTGAGGGACCCTTCGATGATCAATATATTCGAGGTCTATGAGACCAACAAGATGATCGAGCAGGAACAGCTGGATGTCCGCACGATTACGATGGGCATCAGTCTCCTGGACTGCGTCGATGCCGATCTTGCGACCCTCAACCGGAACATATACGACAAGATCACCCATGCAGCACGGGACCTCGTCTCCGTCGGCCGGGATATCGAACGGGAATACGGCATTCCCATCGTCAACAAACGCATCTCGGTTACGCCCATTGCGCTGGTCGGGGGGCGGGCCTGCACGTGCCCGGAGGATTTTGTCACGATCGCGGGTACGCTGGACGATGCCGCACGGGCGACGGGAGTGAACTTTTTGGGGGGCTACTCCGCGCTCGTCTCCAAGGGGATGACGCCTGCCGATGAGCATCTCATTCGATCCATTCCCATGGCCCTTGCTTCGACCGAGAGGGTCTGCAGTTCGGTCAATATCGGCTCGACGAAGACCGGCATCAACATGGATGCCGTCAAACTGATGGGAGAGATGGTGAAGGAGACGGCGGAGGCGACCAAAGAAGACAGCTCTCTCGGGTGTGCCAAACTGGTGGTCTTCTGCAACGCCCCGGATGACAACCCTTTCATGGCAGGTGCCTTCCATGGCGTCACCGAGGCCGATGCGGTGATCCACGTGGGCGTTTCCGGGCCGGGTGTCGTGAAGCGTGCACTTGAGACGGTCCGGGGTGAGAACTTCGAGGTGCTCTGCGAGACGGTAAAAAAGACCGCGTTCAAGGTGACCCGTGTGGGACAGCTGGTGGCGCAGGAGGCCTCCCAGCGCCTCGGGGTGCCGTTCGGGATCGTGGATCTCTCCCTCGCACCGACGCCGTCGGTGGGCGACAGCGTGGCAGAGATCCTGGAGGAGATGGGGCTCGCGTCGGTGGGCGCTCCGGGGACGACGGCCGCGCTTGCGCTGTTAAATGACCAGGTGAAGAAGGGAGGCGTGATGGCCAGTTCCTTTGTCGGCGGGCTCAGCGGCGCTTTTCTCCCGGTGAGCGAGGATCAGGGGATGATCGATGCCGTGAACCGCGGCGCCCTTACGATAGAAAAACTCGAGGCGATGACCTGCGTCTGCTCGGTCGGTCTCGACATGATTGCGATCCCCGGAACGACGTCTGCAGCGACGATCGCCGGCATCATCGCCGATGAAGCGGCGATCGGGATGATCAACCAGAAGACGACCGCCGTCCGGCTGATCCCGGTGGTGGGAAAAGATGTCGGTGACACTGTGGAGTTCGGTGGGCTTTTAGGGCATGCACCGATTCAGCGGGTGAATACCTTCTCCTGCGAGGCATTCATCAACCGCGGCGGGAGAATTCCCGCACCGATTCACAGTTTCAAGAATTAGAGAGGGGGCTTCCCCTCCTATATAAAGGGGCTTTTCAGTCCTTCTTCATCGCCTCCGCCCGGAGGTCCTTCGGCATCTTCTCGATGGCATACCGGAGCACCGTCCGGGGCATATCCCTCTTCTTCGCCATCTCAAAGGCGAAGAGGTCGTCCTGGTGTTCCCGGCTCGCCTCAGCAAGGTCTCCGAACTCAGCGATGAATTTCAGCGCACCGTCCCGTATGCTTCTTCAGGCGCGCCAGGCGGAGGACGAATATCTGAACCGGTATCGCATCAGATGAAGGACGGGTTCCTCACTCATTCAGATTCAGATGATTTTTTGCAATATAATCGCATAGGGAGACGTTCGGTGAACCATCCTTTTCCCGGCAGAGGCATTCTATTCCGCCCTTGCCTTCATTCGCGTCATTCACCCATCGCATGCAGCAGATGCCGTTGGTATCGATATACACGAAAGAATCATACTCTCGATGGGTATCCTTCACCCATGAGCCGGTGTTTACGAGAAGTTTCACCTTCTCCGTTTTTGTGTCTTTGGTAAAATCAGGGATATGGGTATGCCCAAACACCAGCACCTTCGATGTGTACTTGTATTTGCTGGCGTCGAAGAGATTGCTATCGATCAGCTCTTTCGCCTTTTTATTTCTGCTGGAGGTAAAGGCATTGTACACCTTCCGCTTCGAGACGGCACACATCCGTGGGAGAGTGATAACGACGAACGCATAGGCACTTACCAAAAACCCGAACCAGAAGAGTGGCCTCAGCCAGCCGGCAATAACTGCTCCAAGAAAGATCAGGGCAATCAGCATGCATATCACGGCCATCAGGACGGAGGAGGGCAGGGCCTTTTTCGAAAGTCCAAAAAACAACGCCCCCGAGAGAAATACCCCGGTGAGAAACACCCCTACCGCTCCTCCCACAAGGGGGATCGGAATGAGCGACTGGACCTGGGGGAAATAATACAGAGCGGCAAAAAAACCGAACAGCACGCTGATCAGAGCAAGGCCTGCTATTCCCACCTGTTTCGAGAACGAGACATTTGCTATGTCCTGCAGGTAATCCACCGGGTCGAACCTCTGCCCCATCGCCTCGCTGATGGTGTGCGGGATTTGTACGCGGTCGAATTGCTGCCCGTGAATGAACGCATAACTGACTCCTCCAACTTTTATGCCAAGTTCACCTCCCCTGAGTTTCGGGGCGGGATAATGGCGTGAGCATAATTCAATAGAGCGCCCCCCTCCCCAATAGAAGGTAAGGCTCTCCGCCTTTTCGTGTGTATTGTCCTTTTTGGACGAGATGGACCGATATTTTTCCAGGGTCGCCGGGTGCTTCGATGTCGCTCGTTCATCGCGATTTGTTGCATTCTTTTTCCGGTCTTTGGCATAGGATGCGATAATTTCAGCCACATCTTCATCGTGGTTCCCCGTGACATACACCACATCACAGTCACTCTGCTTCAGCTCATTGATGGGGGGGACTGCATCGAGGAATGCGATGTTTCTGTCCTGATGGCGCGAATCCCAGAGCTCAAGAATGTCCCCGAGCAGGATGATCTTTTCAGGAGGCAGTAATGCTCGTCGCTCGCCATTTTCTGCGCCTTTTTCCCCCGAACAGTGTTCGCAGTACACGGAATGTTCCTGAAATCCTTCTCTGAGGAATGCAAGGAATGTACAGAACCGTTCCGAGGTATCCGGATCCTCGCCGCCGCCCAGGTGGAGGTCGGAAACGACAATGATACTCCGGTCATCGGGGATTTTTAGCCTTGAAATCAACGTTTTTCCCATACCATCCACCTTTACGTCCCGGGAGGGGTTCTGACATCAGCCGTCATGGTTTTTGCTGTTGCTCCACGAATCTCGATGATATACTTCCCCTCATCGGCAAACGTATACGCGAAGAACCCGAAATTTTCGCCATTCATGTTGCCGGGCAGAAAACTGTCTTTGCCTTTCCGGATGCCATCGACATGGAACGTTGCCTTGAACAGGGTGCGGCCCCAGGAAAGGGTCCCCGGCGGTACGGCGAACTCGAAGAGGAAATGATAGCGGGTGCCGGTGATGAAATACCCAATCGGGGGAATGCAGTACCCTTTCCGGGATATGTCATCGATCCAGATCTCACTGATAATCTCGGCGGGCACTTCGCGTAGACCCTGGCTCCATTGCGATTCGCTTACGCACAACGGGACTTCTGCCGTGCTGCCTCCCGAAATGACCCGCAGCGGATAGTTCCCCGGCATTGCCGCTTCCGGAACGGTGAATTCAATACGGGAATCATCCCAGCGCACGATATTTTCTGCCTTCACCCTCTCCTGCCCGAGCATGAGCGTATCCTTGTTCGTGCCAAACCCGGAGCCGAGCAGCGTGACCGTCTCTTCGGAACGGGCCATTTCCGGGATGGTTTCCCGGATCACCAATGATGGTTTTGGTGGTTGCCGTGTGGGAGCTATGGTCCCCGCTGATGCAGTGCTGCCGGTGTCTTCCTCCAAGATCACGGTCCCGGAATATGCCTTACTGCCGAGATAGCCGACCTGAGAAAGACCCATCAGGTAGAGCAGCGTCGGATCGACATCCGGCAGTCCGAGGGCCCCGGCAGTCATGGCCGGGGCAAATGCCGCTGTCAGAAAGGACCAGAAATAAATCACAACGGCAGCAATCGTCCATAAGAACATCTGGAGGCGGAGAAAACTGGGTTTGCCATCCTCTTCCAGCATGGATGCATAGGAGGGCTCGACATATACCTCCCCCTCCGTCCGGGACCTGGACTTCTTGTGCTCCATAATGCCCTTGTTTACCAGGGGAACGGCAACGCTGATCCCCATGAGAGCCAGCAGATTCTGCGGAATGATTGGCGGGGGACTGGTATTTCCGTTCAGAAACTGGAGGAACCAGAGGGTGATATAGAGGAAAGCAATGAGGAGGGTCCACATAAGAAACTGGAATGTCGACAGGCTTGCGTGTTGTCCGGTTTTATCCAAGAGCACCCGCAGGAGGATGAAGTGCCCGGGGGGAACGATGGCATCCTCAAAGCTGAACGCCGGTGATGTGGGGCGCTTTTTCGGATGCTTCCTGCCGAACCAATGAATATAATTGGCGCAGGCAATGATGGCCGCGATGAGTGCAACGGCAAGCACCATCGCAATTGCCATCTGGCCCGGATCAATTGCCATATGGGGGGTAATGCCAGTCAATCGATGATAAAACTATTCCTGATTCACCGGGAATTGCTTCGCCGGCGATGCATCAGGCCCCTGTTTGCCGGTGCCGATCACGATTCCACCGGATACGATGACGGTGGTGATACCGGGATGCCGGAGATGCAGGCATTGTGGTAACACGCCGGCACGGCACCGATGCTTACCTACCGGTCAAAAATCGTCAGGCGGCCCCGTCAGCGGACTTGACCGCCGCAATCAGGGCCTCGAGCCTGACCGGGTCGGAGACGTCGTTTTTGGTGAAGACAACCTTTTCTGCGACCCACACCTCCACCGCCGCGTTCACCGACGAGGCCGGATACGAGGCGCACACCGCTATAGCCGCTGGGTTTTAGGGGGTGTCGGCCGGACGAAGCCTTTTCAGTGCAACTCCTTTGCTGTACCATGCATGGGCGTGTTCGGGATCGATCGAAAGCGCCTTGTTGTACGCCTCAAGCGCCTCCTCATATCTCTCCATTCCCATCTGGGCATCTCCTTTCATGTTCCAGGCGTGTGCGTCTCCTGAATCCAGGGCGAGAGCGAGGTCGCCTGCATCAAGTGCCTCCCCAAAGCGTCCCAGAATATTGAGGGAGGTGCCCAGATTGACCCACGAAGGCAGAGCATCGGGGTCGCATTCGAGCGACCGGCAGTAGGCCCGGACGGCCTCTTCGTGTTTCTGCAGTTTACTCAGGGCCCATCCCTTGTGATACCAGATGGAGGCACCGTGGTATAAGTGCAGGAGAGCGACGGTGAGACAGGCATGGCTCCGCTCAACAAATCCACGGGAAAACAGCAAAGCCCGCCCGGCATGGAACGCACTATTATAGGCGGCGATATGGGCCATCTCGTATTCTCTGATGACAAGGGTGTTCTCTGCAGAGGCCGCGAACCGCCGTGCCAGCGCAATTGATGCAGGAACCCGTGCCGGGGCGTCCAGGTTCCCTTTTGAATGAGCCCTTTTCTCCTGCAATCATCCCATTTCATCAGAGGCACACACCAGCAAGCAGGATATGGTCCCGTATGACACTTCGTGCAAAGGCGTCCCCCGATTCCTTCATCGGTTCCCAGCGATAGTAGGGGATGGCGGTCACCTGAAGTTCAAAACCGAGCTCCTCTTCAATGGCCTGCACCGCATCATAGCGCACACACGATTCCTCGCCAATCACAAGAAGATCGATGTCGCTATTTTCATCATACGTCCCGCGTGCTCCGCTCCCATAGAGAGCCAATGAGGTGCACCCCGGCGCAATGCCTCGTGAAGATGGATACTGAAGCGGGCATTCTGATACACGGGATACTTCGATCATGCTGGTTTCGGTTGTTGTATCAGTTCCACCACTCTCACCGCGCTCCCGCACCCGGCCGTCATCTGCAAACTGGCCGGATGCAGCTTTCCTGCCCCCTACATCCACATTGGGGCCACCAGACCTCCATCCGGCCCTCCCGCTCCGGTCCTTTTCGCCATTCCATTCGGTATCACTGCCGTCACCAATGCCCTCTGCCACTCCCGCCTCCAGCAGGCGGGCAACAAGGAAGGTCCGTTTCATCTCCCTGACGAGCACATATTCGTTATTGAGGGAGATGAGGTGGGCGGTGCCAGCCTTTTGTTTCCGGACAATACCGTCCCGCAGGAGAATATCTGTATACTGCTTCGCACTGGCAGGCGAAACGCCAACCTCACGGGCCATTTCATTGATTCCCGGTGCAGACGAGGGATGCGACAACAACCAGGCAAGCACCCTGTTGCCGACAAAGATGCTGAATTCAGGTATCATTCGATATATCGAACTATCGTTTTATAAGATAAATAGTTATTTGATATAATGAATGACTATTTGATGGGGCGAATGATTAAATTCAGGTCCGCGTCCACATAGGGTAACTGAGACCGGGTGAATATCCGTATAAGAAACGGTTAAATAAACCCTTCTTGCCAAAAAACACCACATAAACGATCGACACAGACGCCCGATACGGGCGGATCGCACCCGCTCCCGACCACCGGCACCACCGGAAATTGCTTGCCTGTACAGGGCCGCTATAACTCCTGGAAAATCGCCTGTTTCTGATGTAAACGGAGAAAAACGGGTCTTTTTTGAGCACCTGAAACTTACCCGAAACCCGGCCTAAATACCCCCGGAACGGCCCTTTTTCGACCAGGGGTGGGGGGTCTCCACCATCCCGACCCCCTTCTTCCTGATCAATACCTCTGCAGAGTTCCTCTCTCCCTGAAGGGCATCTCCCGGCCGGGGTTCTGTTTCGGTAGTCAGGCGTCACCGTCGGTGTTGCCGTCGGCGGATTTGACCGCCTCAATCAGGGCACCGATACGGGCCGGGTCGGATACGTCGTTTTTCGTGAAGACGAACTCCCTGGTGACCCGCACCTCCTTTGCGGCGAGCGCCTCTGCGATGAGGGGGAGGGTTCCCCGCGGCTGGCCGACGCAGGTCGCAAAGAGGACGACGGTCTTCCCGCTGCACCCGGCAAGCGCCTGCACGGCGCCATTCACCGGCGGGGGCGGATGCGAGGCCCAGACGGGCGTCCCGAGAACAATCACGTCCGCCCCCGTGACATCGATCGTCGCTGGCTCTATCACGTCGCAACTCCCCTTCTTGGCACGCCTGGCCCCGGACAGGAACACCGACAGGTGCGAATACGGCGCAACGGGCGTCACCTCGACGAGCTTGCCGCCGCAGGCGGCATGGACCTTCTCCGCCACCCCGCGGGTGACGCCGGAGTAGGAATAGTAGATGGTGGTTATGGTCATGGTTATTATCCTCATTCATTTCCATCGAAGAAGCACGAAGCACCTAACGGATGCATCATTAGATGAGATTAACTGAAATCCATATATGAGGGAGTGCTACCACGAGGATTCTATGAAGGTGATATATGTTGCATGGTAAAAGAATCATTCGTGGAAAATTACACAGATTCCTTGAGAATTAAATATATTTCATAATATAAATGTCGGGTTGACTAAAATATAAAATTAAATGTTCAAAATTATTGATAAATTGCTAGATCCTCAACATACTGAAATGATTGAATCTTCATAGGGCGGACGAGTTCGTCCCGTTCCATTACACTGGGCCGCTTCATCGCCGTCTCAATCCCTTCAATCCAGAATCATATCTATCCAACCCGCCCCCCCAACACTCCTCGAACCTCTCGATCCAGACCACAATTTCCTGAAAGCTTATAATCTGCCAGTTCAGATACAACAATACCAATGACTCAGTTCAGTGTCATCATTGAAAAGGATGACGAGGGCTATGTCGCATACGTGCCTGTTTTGCAGGGATGCTACGCCCAGGGAGACACCTACGAGGAGGCCCTCGCCAATATTACCGATGCAATCCGGCTCCACCTTGAAGATATCGCAGAATCCGGCCAGGAAATACCAAAAACCCACCAGATCAGTCTCACGACAGTAGAGATCTCCGGATAAAACCATGAGCAGGACTCCCCGTGTCGATGCAAGGAAAGTAGCCAGAGTACTTGAGAAGCATGGCTATGCATTAGTACGGCAGAGCGGGAGTCACAGAATGTACAAAAACGCGGACGGGATCCGCGTTACCCTTCCTATTCATTCGGGCAGGATCATTCACCCGAAGATACTTCTTAAAATTGCTGAAGATGCCGGCATACCTCTCGATGAATTCTGATCGGATTCACACGAATACCTGTAAAACGAATCCTAATGTTAGGAAATATCATCGAAATTTCTTCAGCCAATGCGCTAAAAGAAAACTTCAGATAACAAAAAAAGAAATCAGGCCTTACTCTTCGCCTTAATCTTTTTAAGGCGAACGAGTTCGTCCCGTTCCATTTCGTCAAGCCGCATTTTGATGAAGGCGGAGGCCTCCTTGAGTTCGGGGATGACCTTGAACTCCAGGGCGTTGACACGGCGCTTCGTGCTCTCGATTTCATTCAGGAGCCGTTTCATCGTCGTCTCAATCTCTGCAGCCCGGATGATCTCGTCGACCAGTTCTTCAAAGGCGGACGCGGTCTCATCGATGACCGCGGAGGTGCCGAGCACGCCATAGCCACGCTCGGCAAGGTCCTTCTTCACTTTCGTCGCCTCGATCTCGGGGACCACAACACCCATGATGTTCTTCTTCTTCAGGGTGAGTTCGGGCTTCTCGCGGACCGACATCGCGGCCGCCTTCACGCCGATGGAACCCTCCACCGTGTTGGCAATGGCGATTATCCCCTGGGCACGGGCGTATTTCTCGCCAATTGCATCCCGGCTGCCCTTTGCCTCCTCGAGCACCTTAAAGAACTCAAGGATCAGCCCGTCGCGCTTCATCTTCAGAATGTTGTAGCCGCGCTCGGAGAGCTTGATCTTCTTTTTCAGGTTGATCAGTTCAGAGCGGGTCGGCTTCACATCTTTAAGCGCCATGGGTGTCTATGCCTCCTTCGAGCGGTACTTCGGGTGGAACTTCCGGATGAGGTCACGGTCGATACGCACAAGGAGCTCCTCGGGGAGCGTTGCGAGCAGTTCCCATCCGAGGTCAAGCGATTCCTCGATGGAACGGTCCTCGTCGTGGCCCTGCCTGACGAAGCGGTTCTCGAAGTGATCGGCGAACTCGAGCAGGAGCTGATCACGCTCGGAGAGTGCGTCTTTACCAACGATGGCGACAAGTCCGCGGAGATCGTTTCCTTCCGCATAGCCGGCATACATCTGGTCGGAGACCTTCTTGTGGTCCTCACGGGTCTTGCCCTCGCCGATACCCGCGTTCATCAGCCGTGAGAGGGACGGAAGAACGTTGATCGGCGGGTAGATACCCTTCCGGTGCAGGTCACGGTTCACCACGATCTGGCCTTCCGTAATATAGCCGGACAGGTCAGGGATCGGGTGGGTGATGTCGTCACCGGGCATCGTCAGGATGGAGAGCTGGGTAACAGACCCCTTCTCGCCCTTGATAAGGCCGGCACGCTCGTAGAGCGATGCAAGATCGGTATACATGTATCCCGGATAGCCACGTCGTCCGGGCACTTCCTCACGGGCTGCACCGATCTGGCGGAGCGCCTCACAGTAGTTGGTCATATCCGTAAGGATAACCAGCACGTGATAGCCGAGCTCGAATGCCAGGTACTCTGCAGTCGTAAGGGCCAGACGCGGGGTGATGATACGCTCGACCGCCGGGTCGTCTGCAAGGTTCAGGAACACCACGGCATGTTCGAGTGCACCCGTGCGCTCGAAGTCGGCCATGAACTGGTTCTCTTCTTCCTTGGTGATACCCATAGCAGCAAACACCACCGCAAACTCCTCGGTCGAGCCGGGCACCTTGGCCTGGCGGGCGATCTGAAGGGCAATCTCGTTGTGGGGCAGACCGGACCCCGAGAAGATCGGGAGCTTCTGTCCACGGACAAGGGTGTTCGTTGCATCGATCGTCGAGATACCCGTCTGGATGAAATCCTCCGGGGACTGGCGTGCGTACGGGTTGATGGCCGCTCCGCCGATATCGAGGCGCTTCTCTGCAACGATCTCCGGGCCGCCGTCCTTGGGCTTGCCACTGCCGGAAAGAATACGGCCGAGCATGTCCTTTGACACCGGCATCTTGATCGTCTCGCCGGTGAAGCGGACACCCGAGTCACGGCCGATACCGGCGGTGGACTCGAAGACCTGGACGACCACGATCTCATCGGAGGTGTCGAGCACCTGGCCACGCTTTACCGTGCCGTCGGACTGGACGATGTTCACCAGTTCCTCGTACCCGACAGGTTCGGTCTTCTCAACAAAGACGAGCGGACCGGCGATCTTGTTGATTGTCCTGTACTCTTTCATCAGAGCGCCTCCCTGAGTTTCACAAATTCAGCTTCCATCGCCTTTCTGATCGCCTCGATGTCCGCCTTGTAGTCCTGCGTGAACTTGATCTGCGGGAGATCGTTCTTGGCCGTGATGGTGACGATCCTGCCCGGTGCGACGCCTGCCCTGAGTGCAGCGTAGGCAAGGTCGGCGTAGAGCTTGATGGCAACCATGATGTCGTACTGCTTCTCCATCGAACAGTAGGTATCGACCGGGTCGAACGCGTTCTGCTGGAGGAAGATCTCACGGAGCATGCGAGCGACCTCGATCGTCACCTGTTCCTCGTCAGGCAGTGCGTCGGAACCGACGAGCTGCACGATCTCCTGGAGTTCGGCCTCCTTCTGGAGGATCTCCATGGCCCAGGTACGCAGCCCGTTCCACTCGGGAGAGACGTTCTCGTCATACCACTTGGACAAGGTGTCCAGATAGAGCGAGTACGAGTTGAGCCAGTTGATGGCCGGGAAGTGGCGGCGCTGCGAGAGCTTTGCATCCAGTGCCCAGAAGCACTTGACGATACGCAGCGTGTTCTGCGTAACCGGCTCGGAGAAGTCACCACCGGGCGGGGATACCGCACCGATAACAGTGACGGACCCCGAGTCGCCGTTGAGGGTCTCGACACGGCCGGCACGCTCGTAGAACTCGGAGAGACGCGCTGCAAGATATGCAGGGTATCCCTCTTCACCAGGCATCTCTTCGAGACGCGAGGAGATTTCACGCATTGCCTCTGCCCATCGGGACGTCGAGTCTGCCATCAGGGAGACATCATAGCCCATGTCACGGAAGTACTCGGCAATCGTAATACCGGTGTACACACTCGCCTCACGGGCTGCCACCGGCATGTTGGAGGTATTTGCGATGAGCACGGTGCGCTCCATAAGCGGCTTGCCGGACTTCGGGTCCTCGAGCCCGGGGAACTCGGTCAGGACTTCGGTCATCTCATTGCCACGCTCGCCGCAGCCGATGTAGACCACAATCTGTGCATCCGACCACTTTGCAAGCGCCTGCTGGGTAACCGTCTTGCCGGACCCGAACGGACCCGGAATGGCTGCAGTACCGCCCTTTGCCACCGGGAAGAGACCATCAAGGATACGCTGACCGGTGACGAGCGGGATGTCAGGGTTCATCTTCTCGGTCACGGGCCGCGGGACACGGACCGGCCAGACCTGCATCATCTTCACGTCTTCACCGGAGTCGAGGGTGCAGACCACCTCATCGACGGTGAATGCGCCGGACTTGATCTCTTTGACCACGCCGCCCTTAAAGTTCGGGGGCACCATGATCCTGGTGACAATGTTCGTTTCCTGTACCTCACCTATAATGGCCCCGGGTGCCGCCTCATCGCCTGCTTTGACGAGCGGCTTAAAGTCCCACTTCTTGTCGTGGGAGAGTCCCGGTGCGGTAACACCACGCTCAATGAAGTTGCCCATCTTATCGACGAGCACCTCGAGCGGGCGCTGGATACCATCATAGATACTGGTGAGAAGGCCGGGACCGAGTTCAACAGCAAGGGAGAGGCCTGTGTTGGATACGGGTTCACCCGGTCTGATACCAGAGGTGTTCTCGTACACCTGGATGATGGTTTTATCCCCCTCAATCCTGATGACCTCACCCATAAGCTGTTCGTCTCCGACCTGCACCACATCATACATGTGTGCCTCAAGGCCGACTGCCGTAACAACCGGACCGGAGATACGCTTAAGTATTCCTTTAGATTCTCCTTTCACTTCCACAGATCAACACCCACTGCTCTTTTGATCTTTTCGCGCATCGAGACGCCGCCCTCTGCAGCGCCGATGGTGATAACCGTCGGCTGCACCGATTCTTCGAGCGTCGTCCTTATCCGCTCCGGCAGGCGTTCAATATCGCTTCCTTTTAACACAAGTATCCCGACAGAATTATTGTTCAGAACCCTGGTGACCGCTTCAGCGAGTTTTTGGTCGGACTCTGCCGCGATGGTCATTTCGACCCCTGCAAGCCTGAACCCGAGGATAAAATCACTGTTTCCGATTACTGCGATCTCCATCTCACATCACCAGGTATCCCTGAATCTGTTCCCCGGAGAGCCCGGACTCCTTCCCGCGTGCAATTGCCCGAAGATTTGCGACCTCGTAGCGCTTGCGCTTGAGATACACCATCGTCGAACATATGGAAAACGGATAGCGTTTCGAAATTCTGTCCATCTTGTCGAGCATTACCTGAGTCAGGGCATTCTCCATCTCATGGAGGGCGAACTCGCCGTCGCCACCTACCTCCATCAGATTTGCAACCGGCCCGGAGGGGTAATACTTTTTGACACCCTCCATGATCTCCTCGATACTCTCCGACCCGGCAAGGCGTACCAGTTCATCGACGGAGAAGTTGCCCCCCTCAATCATAAGATCACGCACATCCTCGCGGACACCACCCTGATAGAGGCGGATGACCGTTTTGATGTTGGTCAGGTCGATTTCGAGCTGGAGGTATTCCCGGAACGGTTTGCCTCCTTTGATCCCCGAGACCGTCTGTTTGAGCACATACCGGTAAAATGCCTTGTAAAGCTCATTTTCCATCCCGGCATAGCTTCCGGACTCCTGTGCCGCTGCAAACTCGCGCTCGAGCACCGGGTGGAGTATCCATGACGAGAGGTTTTCGACGATCCGCTCAGGGGAGTCTTCGGCGAGGAGACGGTCCAGGGTCACAACATTGATGGTGCCTGCCGGGATGAGGATCTCCTTGATCTTTCCCGTCTTCACACCCTGTGATTTCCCCCGGAGGATGGTAAGGACATTGAAGATGTCCCAGTGGCTAAGGTAGCTCCGGGCAAAGGTTTTCATCACGCCGGGAAGGATTTTGAGTACCCGCTGGTACTCGTTTGCGAGATTCCATGAGAGACCAATCTCAATGAGATCAATACCCGAGAATGAAACCGCAAGCTCATCAATCTCCGCCTTGTACTCCGTCTCCTCGATGAAACGGGTAATTTCGGGGAGACCCATATTCAGAAGCCTGATATAGTCCTCCCTGGCCAGGAGCTTGGATTTGCGCACACGCATTCGCGTGGCTGCATAGATGTAAGAGGCAGGGCCGGTTTGACTCGCCGATATCATCTGACTCCTTCCTCCCTACCCGAAAAGGACCTCGGATGCATCCTTCAGATGGGTCTCCCAGACCTCGGCGATGAACGTCGGGTAGCTAAGATCGAGCTGCAGTGACCCGTCACCACTCTCTGCGATGATGCCGCCGGAGATATCCTTTGTTCCTGCCAGTGAGAATCCGGAAAGGGTCTTGAGACTCGAGATTGTGTCCTCAACAGCCGGGACGTCACGTTCGTTGCAATAGAGGAACCCTTCACCAAGCTCCTTAGCGGCGGCCTTGCACAGTTCGCGCACCGCCTTCTTGTGGAAGTCCGGGGGAAGTTCCCCGATTGCAGCAACGACCTCAGTGTAGACCTCATCAAGGACGGCCTTCTGTGCGTTGAGTACCTCACGTTTGACCGCAAGGTTTGCAGCGGCGACCTCCTGGTTGATTACATAGTCCGCCTGGCGGTTTGCCGCCTCCTCTGCAGCTGTCTTGATGCCGATGACCTGCTCTCGTGCCTCGCCAAGGATTATCTCTGCCTCTGCTTTGCCTTCGGCTTTGATTGCCTCTGCCTCTTGTATGCCCTTGTTCCTGATCTCACTGACTACAGCATCCAGTGCCATTGTCAGTTCCTCAGAATAGGAGCAGGAGTGCGACAACAAGACCAAAGATAACGATTGTCTCAGGAAGCACAGTAAAGAGCAGTCCGAGACCGAACATATCCTTGTTCTCTGCGGTTGCACCGACGGCGGCGGCTCCGATACTAAACTGTGCAATACTGGTGGCAAGACCGGTAAGACCAACGGCAAGGCCGGCGCCAATTGCTACTAATCCCTTTGCGGTTGCTTCTGCAACTTCAACTGTCATAACTTCTACTGCCATAATCTAATCCTCCGTAAATTTACGTTTTTTACCAAAAGGTTGGTATTTTTTGCCTCCACCCTGATAGAATTTGGTGAAGAATTCGACATAGTGTAAACGAATTGAGTGTAATCCGCCACCCAGAATACCCAGGGCGGTATTCAGTATGTGGCCAGCCAGGAATACAACGATCCCTAAAAGGATGAACACAATACCAACCACCGAAAAGCTTTCCAGCTGCGGTTGTATGAGACTCTCGATTGCCATGTAATTGACCACCATCGCAATTGCGACAGACGACAGGCCGACCGCTGCAAGACGTGCATAGGACAGCACGTGACTGATGATGGTAGGGAGCTCCAGTAGCTCGAGTACGTTTTCCTGGGCAATACTGACAACGCCAATGATGATCATCACTGCACCGAGGATGCCAAAGATATTGAGCCCTGCAACGAGTGCGGGGAACCCGGTTAAGTCCGGCATGATCGGCAACGCAAAGAACGACCAGAGAGCGAAGAGAATACCCCACATAGTAAGGATCCATCCCGCCTGGCCCATGACGGCCTGGGTGCGGTGCTTGCCGGGATGGTGTCTCTTCATTGCATTGTACATGTGAAGGAAACGCCCGAGCGTGAGGTGTACGATTCCAATCCATGCGGAAAGAATAAGCATCAGCACAACATCCGGCCCGTGGCCGCTTGCTGCATGCCCTCCGATATTCAGGTGCCGGTTGATGCCAATGGGGTCCCACGGCAGCGCGAATCCAAGGAATTCACTGAATATCACACCAAAGATGATACTGGAAACGGATGCGTTTCTCAGCACGTCAAGGAGTTTCTGACCTGCCTCTCCCTTCAGCATCTTTCTGAGATAGATACTTAAGGCAAGGAGAATCAGACCGTATCCCACATCGCCGAGAATAAACCCGAAGAAGATGGGGAAGACAATCGCGACCAGCAGTGTCGGATCAAACTCCGAATACTGCGGGCGTGAATAGATGTCCATTAATGCTTCCGTCGGCTTGGAGAAATCCGGATTGTTGTACTCGATTGGTACCACATCGTTGACGGGGTCGTACTCAAGTTCGGTGATGTACACCTTTCCGCCGGTTGCCGACGTAATGTCAGAGATGAGTGCGCCTTTCTTTTCGACGGGGACCCACCCCTCTGCCACGAACGTCTCTTCAGTGGTGGCGAATCGAAGCGGTGCTTCCTTTCGCTCCACTTCTGCCGTGAGCAGCTCATCGCATGCCACCAGAAACGCTGCGTGTTTCTCTTTCTGGGCTAAAATTCGCCCTTTTACCGCCTCAATTTCATTGTTGAGACGGGCGATCTCCTGAGTGTACCATTCGATCCGTGCATGCGCCGTTCCCGTTTCATCGGGGATGGCAACTGCCTGGAATCCGGCATCGAGAAGCGAATGTTCAGCCTCCCCGGCGTTTTCCAGCGGCACGACCGCTATCAGAAACTGTTTCTTGTTGACAGTGGTGTAGAAAGACTCGTTCGGGACGTTAAAGCCAACTTCAGCCGATACGTGCCCTGCAAAGACCCTGAAGAATTCAAATCCTTTCAGGTCCTCAAGATTGCCCGTATACCCCGCGAAGGGTTTGAGTTCGGCAAGCTTTGCACCGTATTCCCGTACGGTATTCTCAAGCGAGTTTTTCTCCTCGATGAGGGCCATTGCCTCCTTCTCGATCAGGGGGAATTCTGACTCTATTTTGCGCGTCAGTTCTGCCGTCCCCGACCGGACGGAGATCTCCACCTCACCTGCTGAGACACCGAATGAACTCTCAATAGAACGAATTCTGATGAGATCACTCGATACTTCGCCTGCACCAGGAAGCGGCATGCCGATTTTATAACCTTCATACTCTTCCTCATCTGATTCCACAAAATCTTCGATATGGAAGAGATTGTGGCGGTAAAGCTCACGTACGATTGTGTCAAGCTGATCTTTGGACGCTGCAATCAGCAGCCGGCTCATTGTCTGCACTTTAAACATTGAGCTTCACCTTGAACTGGTCAACGAGCAGTGCAACCGCTTTGTCAAGGTTTTTGTTTGATGCTGCTCTGACAGCTTCTGCCCGGCGTCTGCCCTCTTCACGGGTTTCAGCACTTTTTCGTGCCGCAATCGCCTCAGCATCCGCAATCCGCTTGGCTTTGTACTCTTTCGCACCTTCTGTTTCTTTGGCAACCATATTCTCTGCTTCCATACGGGCATCGGCAATCATTTTTGCCTTTGCATCGTATGCCGCGGCGATCATGGCCCGCCTTTCTTCTTCAGTCTGTTTGATGCTCTTCAAGACCTCAGTCTTCATCCAGTCCTCCTCTCACGGCAATACAATAACTGATGAAGAGGATCGGTATTAACTCTTCTTATTTCCGGCACAGAGCGTAATATATCGTCGATTGGGGGTGATGATACATGAACGGCGAGCCCCGGATAGAAAGCCTGAAAAATGCGATTTTTCTCATGAAAATCGCGTAGTTTCATTTTGCTCCTCAGACCTCTGCCAGCATGTTGTCCACCGTTCCCCCGGGAAGTGATATGCACGGAGGTATTGACCGATGGAATAAACAAAGGATCACCATGTCAGAATGGATGGGCCTCTCCTGCATCGCATGCCCCTCACCGGGCATTCCGCGATTGACGGACCGGCCGCCCGCATACCGCCCTTCTCAGGACAGGCAGATGATCTGCGCGTGGACGGGGAGCCCCTCGGCCCCCACCCCCTCTTCCACGGTCCGGAAGACAACACCATCGAACTCGGATGAGGAGCAGATCACATCCTGTTCAGGATGGGTTCCCCGGATGATAGTGCTGTGGGGACGGATGACGGGGCCTGCCGAGATGACCATTCGCAGGCGACGGGACCCGGGATGGCCCTTCGGGAGCACGACCAGCGGTGCATGGTAGGTCCGCACCAGTTCGAGGAGCATACGGGCCTGTTCGACGTCGCCCCCCTCAGGAGCGGAGACGACGATCAGGTCCCCTTCCCGGATACCCTGGAAGACCTCGGTGTCGGTGGTCTCGATGGGAAGGGCAAACTGTTCTTTCGCCCGGCCGATCAGAAAAAAAGAGGCGCCCCCCCGTATGAGCAGGAGCCCTGATGCAAGGGGAATGTTCATATCTCGGTCACGTTGTCCGACTGGCATGAGGGACAGACGGGGTGGCGCCCGACCGCCTCGAAGACTGCGCCGCAGTCGTTACAGCGGAATTTCTTTCCTTTGATGCGCTCGTTGAGTTCAACATCCATTGGTCCGCCTACTGAACACATGGTTTCTCACCAGTTGGTGGTAGAACCCCCAGAGATATAAATGAATGGCATACGTCCGGGGGACCCGGCAGGACACTTCAGAGCACCGTCACCGCGTCCACCTTCGCCGGGACCTGCCGGCGGAGGTTAAAGTTCACACAGCCAGGGACCGACAGGGTGAGGAGGAACTCCCCCCCGGGGGCGATCGCCTGCCCGTCGGGAAGGGAGATACCTATGGTGAAACGTTCCCCCGCCTCAAGGACCGCATCCTCCGCCGCGGAAGACGGGACGCTCCTGACTACCGCCCAGGTACCGTTGGCAGCTGTCATATCATTCTGGAAGAGAGGATCGTCCGGCGGCGGCGTAAGCAGCATGTCCGGCATTGCAAGGACGATGGCCGCCCGGGAAAAATCGATGGCCCCGCTCCCTTCCGAGGGCATGACGGTGAAACGGATTCCCCCGACCCCGCCATCCCGTGCGGTGCCATGGACATCACCGAAGAGGAGAAGGGCAGACCCGGCCGACCCGACCGCTTCGGCAGTGGCGCCGCCGGCGGTCCCGGAGGTGTCGTAGGTCATCGAGAGGACGGCAAACGAGAGTACCGATGCGACGACGACCCCCACGATGAGAAGGATCGCGGCTTCGATGCCGGAGAATGCCTCTTCCCGGTGATAATCCCTTTGTTCTCCCCGCCAACCCCGCATGCTGCAGCCTCACCTCCGCCTGTACTGAATAGAGGTAGCGAGGGCAACGGCATTAATACCGAGGGTCGGAAGGCGTCCCGGACCCGGATGCCCTGCCAGCCCCGCCCCCTTCCCGGTCCGGCCGGCACAAGTGCTAACAGGGATGGTTCCCATACGGGTCATGAACTATGCAGCCCGAAGACTTTCTCCTGGAACGCTACCTTGCACAGCATGAGTTTTCCGCCCCCCACCTCCTCTGCACCTCCGACTGCGAGGCGATGACGATAGGCGACCTGCTCAACCTCTGTTCGGTACCAGAGACAGAATTGACAAATGTCTGGCTCGGGTATACCGAGTCCACCGGGGGAGAGCGCCTGCGCCAGGCCATCGCCTCCCTCTATACGACCATCAGCCCGGAGAACCTGCTCGCATTTACCGGCGCACAGGAGGGCATCTTCGCCTGCATGAACATCCTTCTCCGGCCGGGCGACCATGTGATCGTCCAGTTCCCCGCCTACCAGTCGCTCTACGCCGTCGCCCGCGCACTGGGGTGCGAGGTCTCCTTCTGGGAGATGTCGGATGCTGGGGGGAGTGGGCCGTCGATATGGAAGAGCTCCAGGCCCTCGTCCGCCCTGCAACGAAGGCCATCGTGATCAACTCCCCCCACAACCCGACGGGCTACAACTTTTCCCGGGACGAACTGGACGCCATCGTCACCATCGCCGGGGAACACGGCCTCTGGCTCTTCTCCGACGAGGTGTACCGCGGACTCGAGCACGACCCGGCAGATCTCCTCCCTGCCGTCGCCGACCGCTACGACCGGGGCATATCGCTCGGGGTGATGTCCAAGGCGTTTGGCCTTGCGGGGCTTCGGATCGGCTGGGTGGCGGCACACGACCGTGACCTGATGGCACGGATTGCCGCGTTCAAGGACTATACGACCATCTGTAACAGTGCCCCCTCGGAGTTCCTCGCGGCAGTCGCCCTTGAACACCGCGACCTCCTGCTGGCAAGGAGCGGGGCCATCGTCCGCGACAACCTCGCCATCCTCGACGCATTCTTCCACAACCACGCCAATCTCTTTGTCTGGAACAGACCCAGGGCAGGGTCGACGGTGTTTGTCCGGCTCTGCAGGGGAAGTGCAGAGGCCTTCTCCCGTGAGGCGATAGAAATTGCAGGCGTTCTTCTTCTCCCCTCCACGGTGTATGAGTTCGGTGATGCCCACTTCCGGGTGGGCTACGGCAGAACGGATATGTCCTCGTCACTCGAGCGATTCGAGGCATTCCTGCAGCAGCGGGACTGACCTGAGGGCACCTTTCGGTGTCCCCCTCCAATCACTCATTTTTCCCGCCGGAACCGGCGGATACGCTGCCACAGCATCACTACCCGAGAAGTGGCAGGAGTGATGCACCGGGAACCGGATGTCGCCGGACAAAAAAGGAGATATGCGGTTCAGATGGTGATGCCGAAGGCATTGAGAATGATGAGAAGGACAAATCCCGGCAGCCCCCCGAAGGCACAGACAAGAACCGCCCCGATGCTGACAGGGATATCCCCCATCCCGAAGATATTGAAGAAGTTGAAGACGAACAGGAGCACGACGCCTATCACCGAATTGATGAGGAGTTTGGTGATGTTTTTCAGGAGGAACCAGATCACTACCGCTATGACGATCGCGATGATGATGGTGCTGATGGTTTCGATCATACTGTTATTTACCAATGATATGCAGGTTATTGAACCTTACTGACGGAAGCGCAATCCTCCCCACCGTCCGGGTTTCCTCACTCGTTCCCGCAATATCGGCGAGCATCGCAAAGAGATTTCCGCCGAGCATCGCCGAGCGGATGGGGGCGGTGTACTCCCCGTCCTCGACATAGGAGGCATTCGAGAGCTCCACCGAGAAGTCGCCGGTGATGGTGTTTGCCGTGTGTGCCCCGACAAGGCCATGGCAGACGATGGCACCCCCGTCGTCCACGCCGCCGGCGGGCCCCTCAACCGTCAGGTTATGGAACCCGATGCCGGGGGCGCCCCCCGCACCGCCGCGGACAGCATTGCCCGTTGTCTTTGCCCCGTAGCGGTAGGCAGTCTTCAGGTCATAGGCAAACCCTGCAACCGTTCCGTCCCGGACGAGCTCCAGTGGGCGGGTGACGACCCCGTCATCATCCAAGGGAGTGGCATGATCGCCGTGGTGCGGGTCATCGATGACGTGGAGGGCCGGGTCGAGGCACGCCTCACCGAGTTTTCCGGCAAAATACGACCGTCCTGCATGAACGTTTCGGCCCGACAGTGCCGGGAAGAAGATCGCCGACAGCAGAGAGGCAAGTGCCGTCGGTGCGAAGACCACGTCCGCCTCCGCCGACGGCACATCACCCGCACCGGCCCAGAAGTCGGCGAAGAAGGCGGCCTTCTCCCCGACCTTTTCCGGGTCGATGTCTCCAAGACGCGCCGTGCTGTCATACTCGTAGCCGGTGGACGTCCCGTTGATCATCTCGAGCGAGACACCGGCATGGGTGCCCCTGTGGGTAGAGAAGACGTCGTGGGAGTTCGCAATCGCGCCCGCACCCGACGAGAGGGAGGCCGACCCGCCGATGACGACAGCCTCTGCCCCTTCCGCCCCTGCCATTGTCCGGCTGAGGAGGTCCTCTGCAAGGGCAACGTCGCAAACGACCAGGGGGTCATATGGTTCATCGCAGGCCGGAAGGGGGGCAGGCGAAGGAAGTCCCTGCCAGTCCTGCTGGTCGGCGAGCCGGGCACTTGCCACGGCCGCATCGAGGCACGCCTCCCAGCGGCCGGGGGACATCGTCGACGAGCTGCCGATCCGGCCGTCGGTGATGACCCGGATACCGATGCCCCACACCTCTGCCATTGAGGCCTCGCCGACGACGGTCTGCCTGAGCTCGAGGGAGAGCGACCGACCGGCTTCAAGGTAGACCTCAACCTCATCCGCCTTTGCAGCGCCGGCCCGGAGGATGTCATCGATGAGTGACTCGTAGGGGGCGATCTCCGGCGGGATGATCCTGCTCATGACTGCCCACCTCCGATGACGGCGTGCTCCAGCAAAATATGCGGCGAACCGTCACTGACCGGGACGCTCTGCCCGGCCTTGCCGCAGTAGCCCTGGCTCATTGTCCGGTCACCGGCGACCATCGTGATATTGTGCAGCGTGGTGAGGATGTCGCCCGAGAGCGAGACGTCACGGACCATCGCGGTCATCTCCCCACCCTCGACGAGGAAGCCATACTCAGCATTGAACTGGAAGACGCCCCGGCCGGGGTCGACCTGGCCGCCGCGGGAACCCTTCAGGAGTATCCCGTCACCGCATGCCTCGAGAAGCTCTTCAAGTGTCGCATCACCGTTTTCGATGAAGGTGTTCGACATCCTGACGACCGGGGCATAGCCACCCTGTGCCCGGGCGTGCCCGGCAACCCCGCCGCCGACGGCCGCCAGCGTCTGGCGGTCATGGAGAAAGTTTTCCAGCACCCCGTTTCGTATGATCTCGGTTCGCTGGACAGCGGTGCCCTCGTCATCGACCGGCATAAACCCAAATTCCGGCATCGTGGGATCGTCGGTGACGCTCAGGACCGGAGCTCCGATCGCTGCGCCACGCTTGTCCTTGACGACCGATGCGCCTTCCTTGACGAGATCCCCTTCGCTTGCATGGCCGATGGCCTCATGCGCGAAGACGCCCCCGAGCTCGGGGTCGAGGATTGCGGTCATCTTTCCGCCCTGCGCCGACCGGGCGTCCAGCAGGAGGAGCGCCCGTTCGGCCGCCTCGCGTCCCTTCGCCTCTTTGTGGCGGATATTGAGGCCGGTGATGCCGTGTTCGCTCTCGCGGCCCATCTGCATCTGCCCATCCCTCCCGGCGACCGCGAGGACCGAGTAGCCCGACCGGACGATCTCGTAGCCAAACTCGGTTCCCTCGGAGTTCTCGAACCGTATGGTCGCAGCGGTCTCGATATACCGGGCACGGGTATTGACGATGCCGTCAAGGGCCGCTGCCCGCTCAATGCCGAGGAGCATTCCGGTCTTCTCCTCGAGGGAGACGTTTCTCGGGTCCTCGGCGACGGAAGGGACGGGAAGAACGGATGAGGTCACCTTTGCAAGAGTGACGTCCTCCCCGGTCGCACGGGCAAGGGTGAGCGCCTCGTCCACCTTTCGCCGGACGGCGGCATCTCCCAGCGCGGAGAAGTTGTCGACCACCACCGTCCCCCAGCCCTTCCCGCCAAGGGCACGGATGACGGCGGTATCGGAAAAAGCGGATCCCGCGGACTCGATTATCCCGTTATCTATCTCTATCTGGGTCCCGGAGCCTTCAAGGGCGCGGATATCGTAATATCGTGGTTCTGCAAACCGCATTTAGTCAAGCACCTGTCGGTGCTATTTCTGCTGTATCCCCAAATAACTTGGGTCTGCGGGTGGAAAGGTCGCGTATTTTTGCAAGGAAATCCTCTCTCCTCTCGGGCACGAGCGCATGTTCAAGGACTTCCTCGATGGTCGTGACCGGCACAATCTCGATCATCTTCGCGTACCGGTCCTCAATGACCACATCGTCGAGGTTGGACTTCGGGATGATGACCTTTTTTATGCCCGCCTTTGCGGCCGCCTCTATCTTGTAGGTCACGCCGCCGATGGGGAGCACCGCTCCGCGGACCGAGAGCGATCCGGTCATCGCCACATCCTGCCGGACGGGGATGTCCTCGATGGCGCTGATGACCGCGGTTGCGACCGTCACCGATGCAGAATCGCCCTCGACCCCCTGGTAGGTGCCGAGGAACTGGACGTGGACATCCATGTTTTTGATGTCCTTGCCGGTGAACTTCTTGATGATCGCGCTTACGTTCTTGATAGACTCCTGGGCGATCTCCTTTAACAGACCGGTGGCGATGACCGTGCCCGTCGCCCCCTGCGTGGGGGTGACCTCGGCAACGATCGGGAGGACCGACCCGGAGTCGGTGCCCATCACCGCGAGGCCGTTGACCCTGCCAACGAGGGAGCCTTCGACGACGGTGAGGTCGTAATCGCGGCTTCGGGTGATGTACTCGTCCGAGACCTGCTCCTCGATGGAACGGGCCATGCTCTTTGCAGCAAGCACATGCCGGGAGCTGGCGATCTCCGCACCTTCCTGCCGGGCCATGTCACCCGCCACACGGATCAGGCCGCCCATGTCACGGAGCTTGAGGGTCAGGTGGCCCTTGCGGTTGGAACGGCGGCGGGCCTCAAGAATCAGCTCCTCGATGGCGGAGTGGTCAAATGGCGGGATCTTGCCGTCGTTTTTGATCTCCTGTGCGATGAACCGGACGAACTTGTCCCGGTTCTCGGGAGTGTCGAGCATCGTCTCCGACATATAGACCTCGTATCCATACCCGCGGATACGGGAACGGAGCGCCGGGTGCATGGCCTGTATCGCGTCGAGGTTGCCTGCCGCGATCATCACGAACCGGCACGGGACGTCCTCTGTCCGGACCATCGCCCCTGAGGATCGTTCGGACTGCCCGGTGATCGCAAACTGCCCTTCCTGCAGGGCAGTCAGCAGGCTCTGCTGGGAATGCGGGGTGAGGGTGTTGATCTCGTCGATGAAGAGCACGCCTTTGTGCGCCTTGTGAATGGCGCCTGCCTCGACACGGTCGTGGGCAGGGGTCTCGAGACCGCCGGACTGGAACGGGTCGTGCCGGACATCGCCGAGGAGCGCTCCCGCATGCGAACCGGTCGCATCGATGAAGGGTGCGGTGGAGTCGGGCTTCGTGGAGACCAGAAGCTTCGGGACCATTGCCTCGTCCTTCGGGCGCGAGTACTGGAGCGCCATGAAGATGAAGGCGGCTGCAATGATGCCGAAGAGGAGCTGGCCTATGATGAGGGCATAACCCATGATGCCGAAGATCAGGAGCAGGATAAGGGTGCTCCTGGTCTGGGCACGCTTGCGGGCCTCTGCCTTGTGGGCACCGACGATCTCCTTGCCCCGGCCCGAGGGGACGGTCCGGACGATGGGCACGTTGGAGTCCTCGGAGTTGGGATAGATGAGGATATCCTGCATCTCCTCCTTGGGAAGGAGCTCTGCCATCGCCTTTGCAAGCATTGACTTGCCGGTACCCGGGGTGCCGATCATGAGAACGTGGCGGCGCTGTATGGCCGCCTTTCTGACGACCTCGACGGCATGTTCCTGGCCAATGACCTGGTCGATGAGCTGTTCCGGTACTTCGATCTCAGAGGAGGTCCTGACGTTCGTCAGGGGGGCGTCGCCCTCCGGGGGGGCGGCTTCGGCAGGAGTGCCTGCAGCCACCTCCCCCTCCTCGTTCTCCGGTCCGTCGGTCGCGGGAGCGGGACCATCGGCGGGCGCCTCCGGTATATTGGCAGCATCGGTGCCCTCAATGGCACCGTTCTGCCGGACTCCGTCTTCTGCGGGGGTTATATCATCAGAAATTCTGGTATTGTTAGTATTGTCCATAAACAAGAGTGACCTCACTAACCGGTAGTGCTTTAGTAGTTCTCTCCTGATACTTTAAGTACTTTCCAGAACAGGTAATTGCAATGAAGGTCGCATGTACGGAAAAATCGCAGGTATTGGCTTCAAAACTTGCAAAAGCGCTTGAAATCCCCATTATTCATACCCAGTTCAAGGCATTTCCGGACGGGGAACTCTATCTCAGGAATGGTGACCCGGACGAGGAAACGGTGATTGTTGCTGGCTTTGCAGGCAGTGATTCACTAGTCCAGACGCTGCTCCTCATCGATGCCTGTGAAGGCTCTGATGTCACTCTCGTCCTGCCGTATATGGGCTATGCCCGGCAGGACAAAAAATTCAATCCCGGGGAGCCCGTCAGCGCCCGTGCCATGGCAGCCGCCCTCTCACGGGGCGTCTCACGGGTCATCACCGTCAATATCCACGAGTCGACGGTTCTCGGCCAGTTCACGGCCCCCGCATCAGATGTCACGCTTGCCCCGGAGATCGGGGCGTTTCTTGCGACCCTCGGCCTTGATGACCCGCTCATCCTGGGCCCGGACGGGGGAGCGGCCACCTTTGCCCGCGACGTCGCCGCATCCGGGGGATGGAAGGCCGACCACCTGACCAAGACCCGGCTCTCGGGCGAGGAGGTGCGGATCGCCCCGAAGGAGGTGGATGTACTGGACCGGGATGTGGTGATCGTCGATGACATCATCTCCACCGGCGGGACGCTTGCGACCGCTGCGGGGATGCTCCGGGAACAGGGGGCCGCCTCGGTCCGTGCCGCCTGCGTCCACGGGGTCTTTGCCTCGGCGGGCTACGCCCGGCTTGCGGCCGCAGGGCTTGAGGCGGTCATGTCCTCCGACACCATCGAGTCGGCGGCATCCTCCTACACCGCCGCGGGTGCCATTGCCCGTGCCCTCAGATAACGGAACGTACTATATATGACCGACACCCCCCGCCGAAGGCTCGTCCTCGACGCCTCCGCCTTTTTTGTCCATATCACCGCGGAAGGGGAGCTCTATACCACCCACTCGGTCGTTGCCGAACTGCGCGACGTAACCTCCCAGGGGCGTCTGGAGCTCCTCCGGGCACAAGGGCTCATCGTCCTTACCCCTGCTTCCGCCCTTCTTGCCGAGGTGCAAAAGGCGGCGGTGAAGTCCGGCGATGCAACCGTCCTCTCCGCCGCTGACACGGATGTTCTCGCCCTTGCCCTCGAGACGGGATCGGCGGTGATGACCGACGACTACGCTGTCCAGAACACCGCGATGCGCCTCGGGGTGGAGGTCGTCCCGATCCAGATGCGGGCGGCAAAGAAGCGGAAATGGAAATACCGCTGCAGCGGATGCGGCCGCTACTGGTCCCACCCGGGCGAATGCGAGGTCTGCGGCGCCGAGATCAGACGAAAGTTTTAGTCCTTCCTGCACCGATTCTCTACGTACTATGTCATCCCTCGACGAACTGATCGCAAAGGCCAAGATGCTTCACTCCGAAGGCCACAGCCCTTCGCAGATCGCAGACGAGCTCTCGCTCTCGATGGAGACGGTGACCTGGCTCTTAACCCAGCAGAAGGATACCGAGGCCCCCAAGGATGTCCACATCGACTGGACGGCAATCGCAGGCCACGCCGACCTCCTGCAGTCAGCGGCCTGCATGATGCTTGCGCAGTACTACCATGACGAGTCCCGCTCGGAGACCGCCGCAGCAGATCCCGAACCCGACGTGGTGGTGGGCATCGGGCAGTCCGGCATCCCGCTCGCCACCCTCATCGCTGCAGAGGAGGGGTGCAACTTCACCATGTTTTACCCGAAGAAGCATGCATCGGGCGAGAAGCCGAAGGGATCGCTCTCCGGCTCCTTTGCAAACGTAGCAGGCGCCCGCTGCCTGATCATCGACGACGTGATCACCTCGGGGAACACCATCCGCGAGGTCGTCGACTACCTGAGGAGCCACGGGGGCGACCCGGTCGGCATCTGCGTCCTCTTCGACAAGCGGGGGGTCAGGGAGGTCGACGGCGTACCGGTGCACGCACTGGTGAAAATTTCGAGGATTGACTGAAGATACCGGCATTCAAACCTATACTTTTTGATTAATTCAGCAGGTCAGTGATCGGATCGAGGTTTTTGCAGGAGACAGCGGTGCCCTGTATTCTCTTCTGCGTCCGGTCGCCCCCATAGACGACGAAGGATGTTTCGGACGTTGCTCCTGCAAGATTGCTATAATAATTGAGATTTTTGAAGAAGTCCTGTGCGGTGGTCCTCCCCGCCTTGATCTCCACAGGGATGGCGGCGGCGCCCCGGTGTTCTATCAGGCAGTCGACCTCATGGCCCGTCCGGTCCCGCCAGAAGTAGAGGGCCGGTTCCTGCGCCCGGTTCAGCCGGTACTTGAGAAATTCCCCAATGATGAGCGTCTCAAAAAGCCCCCCCTTGAGCGGGTGATGGGCGAGCTGGTCGGCGTCCTGTATCCCTGCAAGATATGCAGCAAGGCCGGGGTCGGTAAAGTAGAGCTTCGGCATCTTGATAAGGCGTTTGTTGTAGTTTTTGTGGTGGGTATGGAGAGGATAGAGGATGAAGGAGGCCTCCAGAAGTGAGATCCACTCTCTCGCTGTCGAATGGCTGATACCGCAGTCGGCAGCAAGAGATGAATAATTGACCACCTGCCCCGAGCGTTGGGCGCACATCTTTATGAAGGTCTGGAAGGTCGAGAGGTCGTGTACCTGCCGGAGCTGTCGCAGGTCCCGTTCGAGATATGTCTGGGTATAGGCACTGTAAAAGTCGGTCGGCGAGATGGCATTCGCATACAGGCGTGGATACATCCCCTGATAGAGGCAGTCCTCATAGCGATCGCAGGGGATGCCTGCGTTGGAAAGCTCCCGCAGGGAAAACGGCAGGAGCTTTAAAATGCCCGTTCTTCCGGCGAGCGTCTGGGAGATGCGTTCCATCATGAGAAAATTCTGCGAGCCGGTGAGAATGAACCGGCCGGGGCGGCCTCCCTCGTCAAGCACCCCCTGCAAGTACGAGAAAAGCTTCGGCACGCGTTGCACCTCATCAAGGATCGCCCCTTCGTCACCGAACTGCGCCAGAAAACTTCTCGGATCTTCCTCTGCAAAGGCCCGGGTATCCGGATCTTCTAGAAGTACATACTCCTTTTCGGGAAATGTATTCCGTACAAGCGTCGTCTTCCCCGACTGCCGGGGCCCTACCACGACCACCCCAGGGAATTCTGCCGCAAGTTCAAGGAGTTTGGCCCTGGCTTCTCGTGGGATATGTTCGCATTTCATTTCATCCGCTGCCTGCATCTTCTTCCTCCCCTATGATTTTTGTTTAAGCAAGTATGGCAAATTGATATTTTAATCTTCAATTTGTCAACATTTTATATAAACAAACCGTGAGAACTGTGTCACCACCCACCATCACATCTTTTCGGCAGAAAGCTAAGGGCTTCCTCTCAAACTCGTTTGCGAAGGTGGTAAGCGCCCGCTACCCAATAATATTTTTTCATTATTACCAATTAGATACCCTTATATAGAACCTCAAAACCAATTTAATGACACACGTAGGAGTATCTGCAATATGTTAGCGGGACAGCCAATCATTATATTACGCGACAACGTTGAGCGCGTTGGCGGCAGTGAAGCCCAGAAATCGAACATCATGGCGGCCAAGGCAATCGCCGAAGCCGTGCGCACGACCCTCGGACCGCGGGGCATGGACAAGATGCTCGTCGCCCCCGGCGGCAATGTGGTCATCACGAACGACGGTGTCACCATCCTCCACGAGATGAAGGTCGAACACCCGACCGGCAAACTGATCATCGAGGTTGCCGAGACCCAGGACGAGGAAGTCGGCGACGGCACCACGACCGCGACGATCTTCATGGGCGCCCTCATGGCAGAGGCCGAGGCGATGCTCGAGAAGAAAGTACACCCGACGATCATCGCCAACGGCTATCGCCTCGGCATGACCCGGGCACTCGAAATCCTCGAGGAGCAGGCGATCACCGCCACCGAGGACCGCGAGATGCTCAGGAAGGTCGCCCTTACCTCCGTCACCGGCAAGAGCATTGAGGACATAAAGGACAGGATCGTCGATATCGTCGTCGACGCCGTCACCTCCGTCGCCGTAAAAAGGGAAGACGGGTCCTATGAGATTGACGAGGACGATGTCATCATCAAGACCATGGTCGGCGACCAGATGAGCGACGCCGAACTTCTCGACGGATTTTTGATCGACAAGACCCGTGTCCAGTACGGCATGCCCAAGGTCGTTGAAAACGCACGGATCGCATGCTTCTCCCTTGCCCTCGAGACCACCAAAACCCAGACCAAGTCCAAGATCAAGATCACCAGCGCCGAGCAGATGGAGGCCTTTAACGAACAGGAGCAGGCAAAACTCCGCGAGTTCGCCGAAACCATCAAAGCAAAGGGCGTCAACGCCGTCTTCTGCCAGAAGGGCATCGCCGATTCGGTCCAGTACCACCTCCTGAAGAACGGCATCTTCGCGATACAGGATGTCCCCGAGGCGGACCTCAAACGCATGGCACGCGCCGTAGACGCAACGATAGTCAACAAACCCGAAGACCTTACCGAGGACGCCATCGGCGAAGCAGGCCGGATCGCCGAGATGAAGGACATCACCATCACCCAGATCACCGGGTGCAAGAACCCGAGGACCGTCTCGATCCTTCTCAAGGGCGGCTCCCAGATCTTCGTCGATGAACTCGAGCGGGGAGTCTACGACGGCATCCGTGTCGTCATGGACGCCCTCGAAGACGGCAAGTTCGTCGTCGGCGGCGCCGCCATCGACACCGAACTGATGATGCAGCTCCAGACATATGCCGCAACCCAGGAAGGCAGGACCCAGCTCGCCATCGAGGCGTTCGCACGGATATTCGAGGCCATCCCCAACACGCTTGCCGAGAACTCCGGCTATGATCAGATTGACAAACTTGTCGCTCTCAAGGCCGCACACGCCGCCGGCAACAGGTATGCAGGCCTGAATGTCTTCACCGGCGAGATCGTCGACATGTACGAGGCAGGCGTCATCGAGCCGATGCGTGTCAAGAAGCAGGCCATCATATCCTCGGCGGAGACCGCATCCCTCATCATCCGTGTCGATGATATGATGCTCTCAAAGAACGCCGACCAGATGGCTCGCGGCAGGTAAGCCGGTACATCCTCACCTCAACGAGCAGGCTCGCCTCCTCGCCCCCCCTCTTTTCTCCCGGCTCGCATGAAGAGTCCGGACGCCCCCCGGTAGCCTAGGAAGAATACCGGCACATGGAGGATTAGCGGAGCACACACCGTCACCGGAACACGACTCACCCCACGACGAACCCGGTATCAGAAAAACGAGGGAATCCCCCCCTACGATCTCACGAACTACCCGCCGCATACGACCAGACATGAGTTGGAAAAACATGAAAAACCCGGAATGAAAGACTCCTGACAGGCATCTGCATTCGATATTTTCCGCGCGGAAACGGCGGATATTTCATTCATAGATTAATTCGTTTGCGGTCGACCCGGATAGCCGGAAGGCGCCACAGGGCGGTAAAAATACACAACTACCGGCAAATATACTGAAATATTCGCTTTTCCCTGATTTGTGCTGAATGATAATGATAAATAATGATAGTTCCTAATTTCTCATGAGGTGTTTTCGTGGAGCTATTGCTGTTCCTTATACTGTTCCCGGCCTTGATGGGGTTTATTTTTCTGGTATTCCCCAATAACAAGGCACGGGATGCAATGGTCGCACTCGCGGCGCTGGTGCTCATTGCAGCTACGGTCATATTGTTCATTCAAAACTACAGCGCCGGAACCGTGATGTACGAAATAGAACCGGGGGCCATCTCCATGGCCATGATGGCACTCGAAGTGATGCTTGCCCTCGCTGTGCTGTACCTTGCGGTAAAATACCGTCAGTGGATCGTCGGTGCCCTCGCTATCATCGGCACCGGAGTGGTGCTGTTTGCAGAGACGCTCTTTACCGGACCCGAACACATGAATAATCTGTTCGTGGACGAGTTCACCCTGATCATGGCAATGATCATCGGAGTGATCGGGAGCATCATCTGTATCTTTGCCACCGGCTATATGCGGGACTATCATCACCACCACGAGGAAATAAAGGACAAGAGACAGGGGTTCTTCTTCCTCCTGTTCATATTCCTCTCGGCGATGTTCGGAGTGGTCTTCTCGAACAATATGTTCTGGCTCTACTTCTTCTGGGAGATAACCACACTCTGTTCGTTCCTCCTCATCGGCTACGCCTGGGACGAAGAGGCTCGGAAAAACGCCTTCTGGGCGCTGCTCTTAAACCTGCTCGGCGGGCTGGGATTCGGAGGGACATTCCTGTATCTTGCATTCACCGAACCTTCGGGAGGCCTCGTCATGCTCGACTCCCTCATTGCCGCCGGCCCCGCAATCGCGATGATCCCTGCCGCACTGATAGGATTTGCCGGGCTTGCCAAGGCGGCGCAGATGCCCTTTTCCTCATGGCTGCTGGGCGCAATGATTGCCCCGACCCCGGTCTCGGCACTTCTGCACTCCTCCACCATGGTGAAAGCCGGGGTGTACGTGATCGTCCGGTTCGCCCCTGTTTATGATGCAAGCTTCGTGGGATTCCTTATCGCCCTCGTTGGAGGCTTCACCTTCCTTCTCGCATCAGGCATTGCGATATCACAGAGCAATGCAAAACGGGTCCTTGCCTGGTCGACCATTGCAAACCTCGGTCTCATCGTCACCTGTGCAGGCATCGGCAACGCTGCGGCCGTCTGGGCGGCAATCCTTCTGATCGTCTTCCATGCGATTGCAAAGTCGCTCCTCTTCCTCTGCACCGGCACGGTTGAACACAGGATCGGCAGCAGGGACATCGAGGACATGGGAGGCCTCATCTCCATCCTGCCGAGGATCACCATCATGATGATCATCGGCATTGCAGGCATGTTCCTCGCCCCGTTCGGCATGCTCATATCAAAGTGGGCGGCGCTCAGGGCATTTCTTGAGACCCCCTACGGTATCTTCGCCGTGATCCTCATCGCCTTCGGCAGTGCGGCCACCCTGTTCTTCTGGACGAAGTGGATGGGCAGACTCCTCGAAGTAGCATGGAAGCCAAAACCAAGACGGGAAGGAGAGGTCTCAAAGCCCGAGTTCTACTCGCTGCTGGGTCTCGCCGCAGGAGTGGTGATCATATGTCTTGGCTTCCCGCTTCTCTCCTCCGCCGTCGTCGAGCCCTTCCTGATAGGCATCTACGGCATCGGGGCAAGCCTCGGGGAGCAGAACATCGCCATCATGCTGATGATGATGGTGGTCGTCTTCATTCTCCCGGTATCGCTCATCTTCTTCCGGCGTGACCGGAGGGTAATTCCCCACTACGTGGGAGGACGGGCGGCAACGATGGACATGCAGTTTGCCGGCTCAATGGGCGTGCAGCGTAAGGTGGAACTGTCCAACTACTACTTTGAGGGCATCTTCGGAGAGGCGAAACTCGGCAAAGCAGGCAACATCCTCTGCACGCTCTTCATCGTCTGCATAGGGGTCGTCCTTGCAATGGGGGTGATCGCATGATCAACCCGTTCATCGGCGCCATCCTTTTCGTCATCTTCGCCCCTGTACTCGGCGGTCTTGTCGCAGGAATAGACCGGAAGGTGACCGCCCATATGCAGGGCAGAGTAGGGCCCCCGATACTCCAGCCCTTCTATGACATCTTCAAGCTCTTCGAGAAGGAGAGCGCTGTGGTCAGGCCGGAGATTAACTTCTATATCTTCTGCTACCTGGTCTTCCTCGTGATTACAGGCGCCATCTTCTTTGCCGGAGAAGATATCCTGCTCGTGATCTTCGCGCTCACTCTTGCCCACGTCTTTATCGTAATTGCGGCGTATGCCTCAAGTTCGCCCTATGCCCACGTGGGAGCAGAGCGTGAACTCCTGATGATGATGGCGGTCGAACCGATGCTGATCCTCGCGGCGGCCGGGATGTATGTGGCCACCGGGTCGTTCTTCGTCGGCGAGATCATCGACTTCCAGTTGGGAGGCGGTGGCCTTCTGGTCACCTGGATCCCGCTGCTCTTCATCGGCGTCGTCTATATCCTGACGATCAAGCTCAGAAAGTCGCCTTTCGACATCTCCACATCGCACCATGCGCACCAGGAGCTCGTCAAGGGACTGACCACCGAGTTTTCCGGCCCGACGCTTGGGATGTACGAGATCGCCCACCTCTACGAGCTGGTCTTCCTGCTCGGGTTCGTCTGGCTCTTCTTTGCCGGATCACCCCTCCTCGGCATCGTGGTGGTGGCAGTCGTCTACTTCCTCGAAATTCTGATCGACAATACGAATACCCGTGCCAAGTGGCAGTTTGCCCTGCGCAGTGCGTGGCTGGCGGCCCTTGTCCTGGGTGTCATCAACCTGGTGGCGCTGGTGCTTGGCATTATTCAACCAGGGACTCTGGGGGTCCTTTAGGAGGAGGTACGAGAACAATGGCAAACATAACAAAATCCCCGTGGATCATCCACTACGATGGGTCGTCCTGCAATGGGTGCGATATTGAGGTGCTTGCATGCCTCACCCCCCTCTATGATATCGAGCGGTTTGGCATCATCAACACCGGCAACCCAAAACATGCCGATATCTTCCTCATCACGGGTGGCATCAACCACCAGAACGTCGAGATCGTGAAAAACACCTATGAACAGATGGTCGATCCCAAGGTCGTCGTGGCCGTCGGCATCTGTGCCACATCAGGCGGCGTCTTTCGCGAATGCTACAACATCATGGGCGGCGTCGACACGGTGATCCCGGTCGATGTCTATGTCCCCGGATGCGCCGTACGCCCCGAGGCGATCATTGATGGCGTGGTCCAGGCACTGGGCATCCTTGAGAAGAAACGTGCAAAGCTGGCAGCAGAACAGGGAGGCGCAAAGAAATGAAAACGCAGAACACCACGCTGAGGGAGATTGCGGTCAGCGACCTCGTCACGGAAGCCGGCGCCTTCAAGGCAAAGAGATACCGTCTCGTGCAGATTGGCTGCACCGGCATTGGGGATGCATACGAGATCAACTACACCTTCGACAAGAACTATGTCTTTGAAACCGTGCGCATCACCGTTCACGACGGCGATGTAATCCCCTCGATAGCAGAACACTACTGGGCCTCATTCGTCTATGAAAATGAGATCCACGACCTTTACGGCCTCACGGTGGATGGCATGAGTGTTGACTTCAGCGGCCACCTCATTCATACGGCCACGAAAAACCCGTTCAGGAACCCGCCTGAGGTCACCAAGATGGAAAAAGAGAAACCTGCAGCCGAACCAAAGGAAGGTGATGCCTGATGGCCGGCAGACAGATTGTGGTCCCCTTCGGCCCGCAGCACCCGGTGCTCCCCGAACCCATCCACCTTGACCTCGTCCTCGAAGATGAGACGGTCGTTGAGGCAGTGCCTTCCATCGGCTATATTCACCGCGGCCTGGAGAAGCTCGTCGAGAAACGCGAATACACCGATTATATCAGAATTGCAGAACGCATCTGTGGCATCTGCTCCTTCACCCATTCGGTGACCTACGCCGAGGCCGTGGAGAAGACGATGGGACTCGAGGTCCCCCCCCGTGCCCATTACATCCGGACCATCCTGATGGAGTACTCAAGGCTGCACTCCCATATGCTCTGGCTGGGCCTCGCCGCCGATGCGATGGGATTCGAAAACCTCTTCATGAACTCCTGGCGCATCAGGGAGGAGATACTTGATGACATGGAGATGGCAACCGGCGGCCGGGTCATCCAGAACCTCTGCACCGTCGGCGGCATCAGAAAGGACGTCCCTGACGAGATGCTCGGGCAGATGAGCGATCACCTGAAGGAGATAACGCCCCGGATGGAGGAACTGTGCAGGATCTTCTCCCATGACACCTCGGTCCGCCATCGGATGCGTGGTATCGGGACACTTTCAAAGGAAGAGATGTGGGAGCTCGGCGCCGTCGGCCCGACCGCCCGTGGCTCTGACCTCGCGCTCGACGCCCGCTGCACCGGCTACTCCGCTTATGACGAACTCGGGTTCAAACCGGTCGTGGAGAAGGAGGGCGACTGTCTGGCCCGCTGTATCGTCCGGGCAAAGGAACTCGTGGCCGCTGCCGACCTCGTCCATACGGCCGTCAGGAAGATGCCCGACGGCCCGGTCGATGTGGGTAAAATAAAGGGCGGCCCGGACGGGGAGACCTTCGTCTACACCGAACAGCCCCGCGGCGAAGTGCTCCACTATGTGAAGGGCAACGGGACAAAGTATCTTGTCCGGCACCGGGTCCGGACGCCGACCTTTGCCAACATCCCACCGCTGGTAAAGATGCTTGCCGGTGCCGAACTCGCCGACGTTCCGATCATTGTCCTGACGATCGACCCGTGTATCGGGTGCATGGAGAGGTGAGAAAAAATGGGACTTTTCGCAATGACCAAGAGGGCGCTTGCAAACGTTATCGCAAAGCCGGCGACCCTGATGTATCCGGTAAAACCCGCAAAACAGTTCGAGCGTTCCAGAGGAATGCTGGCCATAACCATAGAGGACTGCATCTACTGCGGCCTCTGTTCCCGCCACTGCCCCGCCGAGGCCATCATCGTCTCGAAGGAAGACCGGACCTGGCAGGTCGACCGCCTTCGCTGCATCATCTGTGCCCAGTGTGTCGACATCTGCCCGAAGTCGTGTCTTTCGATCGTGCCTGAATACAAGAAATCCGTGGCAACGCCGCCCTTTGTCGACTTTTACCAGGGACCGCCCGCACCCCCAAAACCAGAAAAGAAGGCAGAGGAAGAATAACCGGTCAACCGCCGGTCTTTTCCCCTCCCCCCCTCTTTTTTGCGCATCGCCCGTTTATGCGGCCGTTTTTGCCTTCATTCTCCCGGATGCAGGATATTCTGCCAAAACGTCCGCGGTACGTATGCCCCCCTTGCATATTGTTTCCTGCCCGTGACTGTTCGTCCGGAGAGGAGAACGACGGGATATCACCGCACGGGGGGTATGGGCATGCAGAATATATGGTGCGCATCAGCGGTGCGGCACTCCCTGTACCGGGATAGTACAAGAGGTGACGGCAGAAGAACCATGCCGGAAGGAGCCAAAAAACCAATGCGGATAACCGCAGATAAGAAGAGAGCGGGTTCCCCCTTCGCCTTAGTTGGCAAAACACCCTGTCACATAGATGACACAGGAGATAATGAAGCAGATCCCCAGAGCAACAGTAATATTGTCGATGCCGCTGAGATGCCCGTTTCGTTTATCGTTCATCCGGTTAGATATTCTGCACTACCAGTTAAATATATATCGTTCAGTGAAATCCCACATCTGGATCCAGTCATTTGTTTTAAATAACTATTATATGTTAAAAGAAAATGAATTGCTGTAATTGGGTTTTTTATAGTATTTTATTTTGAAAATAATTAAAATTTAGCAGAATTAAATTAAAATTAAACCCATATTGACCCAATTAAAAATATTCTGATTGCCTATCAATAATGATTTCTAATTATCATGCAGATAACGACGCAAACAATCAGACCGTTTCCCTTCTGACGGGGAAACCCCTTTATAATCTCACGTATTTATTCAAGATTAGACCCGGAGTGTGAACCCCGGTCTGCAGTTCCCATCAGGGTTGCAGGAAATTGTGGTGAATATTATGCAGATTTTTACAGGAAGCACCGGCGATGCGGCCGGTGCGTCAGGAATGAACTTTTCCCTGAATATCACCCCGGAATCGCTGCTCTTTGCCGTGCTTGCGCTGGTGATAGGCTACATCGTTGCAAAGCTCATCGTAGGATGGGTTGAACGCATGCTTCGTAAGCAGGGCCGCCTGAACGAAGTTGCAACAGGACTCCTCGGGCGTATCATTTCGGTGCTCCTCTATATCATAGTCATTCTGATCGCCGTAAGTTTCCTCGGCGTGGATGTCAATGGCATCGTCCTCGGCCTCTCCGCGATCATCGGTCTTGTTGCCGCCTTCGGGATGAAAGATTCCGTCAACAACTTCGCCGCAGGTATCTGGATTGCTTCCATGAATCTCTTCGATAAGGGTGAGGAGGTGACGATCGCCGGCCACTGGGGGATTGTCCAGGAAATCGGCATCATGGCAACCCAGATCACCGCCTCGGGAAGCAACATAATCACCATTCCCAACGGTCAGGTTTGGAACGACTCGATCATCAACTACACGAGAAATCCGGAACGGCGCATTGACCAGTCATTCTCGGTAGGATACGAGTCGGATATGGGCGAAGTGGCGCACATTGCCCTTGGCATCGCCGCCAGCCACCCCGACGTCCTGGAAACCCCCAAACCAGCCGTCATCTTCGCGGAGATGGCAGACTCCTCCGTGAACTTCACGCTGCGGTGCTGGACAAAGACCCCCAACTACTACGGTGTGAGGGCGGATCCGCTCCACTCGCTGCACGCCGAACTTATCGCAGCCGGCATCGAGATCCCGTATCCGCATGTAGATGTCGCCTTCAGAAACGCCATTTCCGGCGAAGGGCAGAACTAAAAGCCGGCCCCGGCTCCACATATTCCAAGATCCGGGTACCCGTGGATGGGTGGGAAAGAAATCTCCCCGTTTTTTATCCCCGTGAGGCCGTGGCCATCACGGTGATGACATCGCCCTCCACCGGGGCATCCTCGGGGATGCTCCTCCCGTCCCGCAGGAGGATGACCGTATCAGGGATGACGCAGAGGCGCAGGAGCACGTCCTGATAGGCATCCCCCTCCTCGTAGTCAGTCTCGACAATCTCACCCTCCTTGACAAAATGCAGTAAAAGTTGCGGCATGGAATAACGTCTCTCTATCACCATATGGGCAGGGAGAACGTTATTACCTTACGGGTGCCGGTTGCCGGACGCATTGAGCCTGACCTTTGGCGGTGGAGCCGCCACATCTTCCGTCCCCATCACGCAGACCCTGCATAGATGCAGTAAGAACGGCCGTCTTCCCGGCGATGAACGGCGTATCGGGGGTATGGACGCGGGAGACACCTGTCTCATGGGCTATCCGAAGACGCATCTTCAGGCAGGCGTCCGATACCGGTCCGCAGTGGCGCTGCTCGTCGCAGTCACGGGCGTCTTTGTGCCCATGCTCTTCTCAGGACGTGCCGGGGGGAAAATTCCTTGCCCGATGCAAAGCAAAGAATTCCGGCCAACCGTTCAGGTAGCCAAAAGAGGAACGGCACCGGGCATCTCTTCAGCCTTGCCGGTGATCACGTCTGATATCTCATCCGCATGGTTCAGGAATTTTCAGATGATCGGTTCAGTTTCAGGACGTTACGCCATGCTCTTTTCTTTGTTTGTGCCCGGGGAACGCTTTGGACGGAGGGATCACGATATATCGCATTACCTTTGGTGCAGATGCTCCAGTCGTGCCAATCCCCGTAATGAGCGGAGGATCTTTCGCCCTATTCACAACAATTATACCTGACCAGCAGAAATAGATATATCCACATTTTATGCTCTGCCCGGGCATCTTTTGTGCCGAGATAGTCTAGTCCGGCAAGGCGGGGGCCTCGAAAGCCTCTGGTGCTTGGCACCACGGGAGTTCAAATCTCCCTCTCGGCGTTTTCATACCATTATTCGGATCTTCATTTCCTTTGATTCGCTTTTCCTTCCTCTCTTTCCCATGTTCCTGTGACCCCCATCAGCTCCCATCGTCGTTCAGGGAACGAATAACCCGGAATGACGATCAACACGGAACGAAGAGACCATCCCCAACAGGGTTTCTTGTACTCCCCCGGAGTCATTCCCACCCGGATTGCTGCGTGATATTGAATTTTTCAACAGTAGAGGAGTGAGGAAGGGAGAAAATGGGAGCCCTTATTCTCCCGTCATAAAAAGTTGATAATACATCGGTATCCCCTATCCCGGCAACCCCATTTTTACCAGGCTTTCACCTGCATCCGAAGGTACGGGTACTGCCATCGCCAGATACCTGTACCTTTCCTGTCACCCTCCTCACCACATCCCTTTTCATTCACCGCGCCATATCCTCCTCAATGATGCCCGACTCCTTCCCCTGCGAACTCGTCACCTGGAACCGCTCAGCCGAGCTTGCAACAGATCTCGGACGTGCCGTCCGCACCTCAGGATACCGGCCGGATATCGTGGTCGCCATTGGAAGGGGCGGGTATGTGCCGGCCAGGGTTGTCTGCGACGTCCTCCTGCTGGATCTGCTCACCAGCATAAAAATCGAGCACTGGGGGGTTGCTGCTGCAAAAAAGCCACAGACAATTGTCCGCTTCCCCCTCGCAGTTGACATCACGGGAAAACGGGTCCTCGTCGTCGATGATGTGACGGACACCGGCGACACCCTGTCGGTGGCGGCACGGTACCTGAAGGGATTTGACCCCGCCGAGGTCCGCACCGCCGTCCTCCAGCACAAGGGGTGCTCGGGGTTCGTACCCGATTACTATGCCGAGCTGGTAACCGTATGGCGATGGATCATCTACCCGTGGGCGGTCTATGAGGACGCCTCTGGCTTTGTCCTCCGGGTGCTTGATGCCGGCCCCGCCACTGCACAGGAGATTTCCGGGGCCCTGAGCAGGCGTTTCACCATATCCCTGGATCACGGGATGCTTGCGGATATCTGTGCCGATCTCGTCCGGAGGGGAACGGTGGAGGAGGTGGGCGGCGTATTCTCCTTATGCACGGGTAAGTAAGGTCGCCAGCCCGGAACCCGTAATCTAATAATGCAAGATCGTAAGATTTAGTATGAAAAATGACGTTGTTATTCAAAACGGGATCCGGCATCTCCACCTCCTGCCCATCACCCATTACAGAGGAACCCTATGAAGACCGCAGAAGTACATCCAATCGGCATAGTCACCTCCCCGTACAAGGACCGCGGCGACGCCCCCCGGCAGGGGCGGCTCGACCCCGACGTCGAGATGGAGATCGAGATCTTTCCAGAGTATGCCGGCGGCATCGGTGACCTTGCCTGCATAAGCCATCTCTTTGTCCTCCTCTGGTTCGACCGGACCTCGCGGACGACCCTCACCGCCCATCCACCCGGGGTAAAAGATCCCCGGCCGCTCTTTGCCACCCGTTCCCCGCATCGACCGAACCCGATAGGCCTTGATATCGGCAGGGTCATCGCCGTTGAGGGGAGGACAATCCGGGTCGCCGGCCTTGATGCGCTCGACGGCACCCCGGTCCTCGACATCAAACCCTATGCACCCTCCATCGATGCCATTACGGATGCAACCGAACCTTTCCGCGATGACCGCTGATACAGGGGGCACGACGGTAGAATCTACCCACATTTCTTTCCGTACAAGTGCTCTCCTTTCATTTGCAGCAAAAAACAAAGAAGGTCGGAACCAAATGAGGAACATACACTCCGGCAGAACCGCGGGGAGTACCCGATGAATGCATTTCTCCTGGAGACCGCTCTCCTCGCCCTTGATCTTCTCATATACACCATCCCGATGATGGCGGCAGGTGTCGTTGCAGCAGAGCTGATCCTCTCGTTCAATGCGACCGAACGCATCTCCCGTTTCTCCCGGCCGCTGACCACCTTCTCCAACCTCCACCCCGAATGCGGCATCTCCTTCATGATGGCATTTATCTCCCCGAAAGCGGCGAACGCGATGCTGGCAAAGTACCAGCGGGAAGGGACAATATCCCGCCACGAGATGATGATCGCCGCCCTCATAAACTCCTTTCCCAATGTGGTGATGCACTGGCGCTATCTTCTGCCGGTGTACATCCCCCTCCTCGGCCTGACGGGATTCGTCTACTTTGCCATACTGGTGCTGGTCGGCATCATCAAGACGGGAATTATCATGGTTGCCGGCAGGCGTATCCTCCCTCGACCCGTGGAGGATCAGTCAGAGGCAACGAAGATATCCCGGCCCCGCATCCCATGGAGAGACGGGGCAAAAAGCGCCCTTGTGTCCTCATGGGACTCGCTTCGCCATATCCTCATGATCAGCATCCCCACCATAATCATCGTCGCCGTCCTCATCACGCTCGGGTTTTTTGATATCGTCGCTGATGTAATGCAGGGCCTTGGTGCATGGTTCCCGGTGCCGCCGGCAGGGTTTGCCATCATCGCCGCACAGTTCGGCTCGTTCATCGCAGGCGCCAGTGTCGCCTCGACCCTCCTTGCCGCTGGAACGCTCACCCCGCAGGAGATCATAATCACCCTTCTGGTGGGCAACATCCTCACGAGCGTCACTCGCGGCATACGCTGGTATGGCTCCTCCTATGCAGCAATATTCGGGCCACGGGCCGGGGCGGAGATCCAGATCATCTCCACCGGTCTGCGGGTCGTAATCATGATCGCCGTCGTGACCATTCTTGCATATCTCTGGTAGGAGGATGCAGATGGAAGCAGGGGGGCAAAACAGACGGATGATGGAAAGCCGCGGGCAGTTCAACACCGATCCCATGAGCCGGTTCCGGCCCATTCGTACCGGATATGCACAGAATATTTCCTCCATTATCCGGGAACAGATGAGTATATTCCCCGGATCATCAGGGAAGGAGAAGGTAAAATTTCATCATGCGAAGAAGATGTGGATAAGGGGGCCTTTTAAGCCCGGGTACGGAACTTTTCCGGATGGTGCCTGTCAATTGCCCTCCATGACGGTCATGCCGGTACTCCCCACCATTTCTTTCTGAAACCACGGCAGGAACCATCCATCCATTCACCATATGCAGGAGATCACTCTGCCGGTGATACCATTCCCCATATATCGCCGGGATTCTCCTCCACACCCTTCATCCCATGTGTTGCAGGTGCCGGATAATGACGACAGGTTCGAACGGAAAGTGCCATCCACCCATATCCTGAGTGAAAAATCATTTGAGAGCAGGATATTTATTTTTGAGGCCGATTATAACGACGGAAATAAATATATATGCAGACGTTTCCCCGCGATTTTTACCTTTAAACACCTGAAAAACGAAAGGGGACGCGCCAGCCTGCAGGGCCTGAACCGGGAGTCCCGAAATGGGCTAAAAACCCGGATCCCCGCGTGCGGTAGACGATCATCCTGCACCGGCACACCGGCCATCGAAGCATCCCCCCTCCGGCTCCGTATATGAGAGGGATACTCATTATACAACAAATCCGAGGAGAATGCCCCCGGCGTATACCACCAGCGTGACGTGGAAGAGCGGCAGCGCCCGCATTCCCGCTTCAGGCGTTCCACCGCCCCGGAGAATGAGGCCAGTTGCGGGAAGAAGGAGAAAAAACCCGGCAATGAGCGCCGCCTGAGCCACCGGTACCAGTGCTCCTGCAAAAAAGACCGCCATTACGCCATGCAGGGCGATACATCCGGCAATCATGATGACTGCTCCCCGCTCTCCATACAGCACGGAGACCGTCTTCATCCCCCGTGCCAGGTCGTTTCTCAGGTCTGCAAGGTCATTGGCCGCCAGATGGGCAAGGGCATACGGGTAAAAGAAGAGGAAGGAGAGGAGCGCCGTTGTATCCGGCATCCCGGCGGCGAGGTACCCGGCGACGGGGAAGAGGGCAAAGTCGGTCCGTCCCAGCAGCTGGGCGACCGGAACCGACTGGGACCGCTTTTTTACCTGGTAGAATACCTCAACCCCGAAGCTGTATCCCATGATAAGGGCAACGAAGAGGGAGTGCGGAAACGGGAGTGTGAGAATCAGGGCAAGGGCCGCAAGGGCGGGCATGGCAAAGAGATACAGGGCATGGCGGGCCGATATGAGCCCTTCGGCGACGGGCCGGGTCCCGAAGATGCGCCAGTACCGGGTCATGCGATCCTCGACATCCCGGGTGTCGTAGACCCGGTCCACATAGTCATTGAGAACCATGCCTGCCTCAAAGCCCAAGAGCCCGATGAGCGCGGCTGTGATAAGATATGCCCGGCTAAAACCGCCATAGGCTGCAAATGCAAGGACGGTCCCCGAACAAAAGAGAAGAGGCCAGGCAAATGAAAAATGAATCCGCAGGAGATCGGCATACGCCCTGATCATCGCAGCACTCATGGGGAGAACGACGCTTTTCTTTTTAGATGACCCTTTCTGTCACAATCCCCCGGCCGGAGTGCTCCCGCTGTTCATGACGGCGGTACGTCGGCGCCCTTCCCCGCGGTTTCTTACTCAATTGTCAGAGAATTCGGTCCCCGGCAGTCGGTCCGGGGGCGCAGGTGTAGACCTCGCGGATCTTTACAATCATAAGGCCCTTTGCAGGCGCCTTGGACATCTTCGCACGGACGGTCTCCTGCATCTTTGCAAATTCGGGACCTTTTGTTTTCAGTTCCACATCGCCTTTTATCTGGTAACAGCCCTTTGTCTCGGGCCCCCATACGTAGATGGCGATCTTCGGGTTTTCACGGATGTTGTCAAGCGTCTTCTTCATGAAGTTGTCTGCGATCCAGATCGTTTCTTTGTCGACGAGTTCCACAAATCCAATGGGAACAACATTCGGCCACCCCTCTTTCGAGGCGGTGGCAACCGGAAATGCCTTGATCGTCTCAAATGCGGCTATCATCTCATCGGTAAGTGCTACCATGGTGCTCACCATGCACTATTGTGCCGCTGATAATAATTATACTCAACCCCTCATTCCGATGGACAGATGACAAACCCGGGCAGGTGTTATGGCCCGGCTACCCACCCGATCCGTAAAAGACGGAACCAGACCGGCTGCCATCGGGTGAAACCCGCGTGATCGGGAACGGACACCGTTCCTGCCCTCTCCTCTGCCTGCACTCCTTTCCTGTGGAACAGGGATCCCGGCAACCATTTATATATCCCGGTGCGCTGAAGAAGGGGTGAGGAAACAGAATGACACCGGATACCGACAAGGCGTCCCCCGGGCCGCATCCCACGGACACGGCAGGAGGAAAGGAAGGAGCCGTCATCATCTACCACTCGGAGACGGACCACACCCGTGCCATCGCCCGGAAGGCCGCGAAGCTGATCGGGGCGGCACTCATCGAGGTGCGACCAAAATACCCCTACTGCAGGCTGGGCAAATATCTCAGGGGGGGTGAGATGGCCGCTTTCGGGCTAAAGGAGGCGATCACCCCGGCGGAGATCGATATATCCCCCTACTCGGTTATCATTGTGGGGACCCCCGTCTGGTCGCAGCACCCGACCCCGGTCATCAATCGGGCCGTTACCGTTTTGGAGGGCGCACGGGAGGGCTGCGAGGCCATCGTCTTTGCCACCTGCCTGCTGCACGCGGGCAAAGCCACCACCCCCGTCAGGGAGGCACTCGGGCAGGCAGGCATCCCGGCACGAAAGTCCTACGTATTCCCCAACCGTGCCCCTGTCGCCGACTGCGCACAAGCCCTTGCGGGTGGCGTAGAGGCGCTGCGCATCGAACGCAAGCCCTGAACATCGGATGGTGCCATGACAGCAGGCATCGCCCGCAGTATCCTTGCCGCCCGCTACCTCCGCGACGGCGAGAGCTCCTTTACGGACGTGTGCCGGAGGGTCGCCGCCGCTCTCGGGCGAAACGATCAGGAGGCCGCGACGTTCTTCGGGGAGATGCACAGCCTGCGCTTTCTCCCTAACTCCCCCACCCTGATGAACGCAGGGACCGAACTCGGCCAGCTTGCCGCATGCTTCACCCTCCATGTCGGCGACTCAATACCCGAAATCTTCGATGCCCTGAAGTGGGGAGCGCTCATTCACCAGAGCGGCGGCGGGACCGGCTACAACTTCTCTGCCATCCGCCCCAAGGCGTCACCCGTACGGCTGAGCGAAGGGGTCGCCTCGGGCCCGGTCTCGTTCATGCGGATCTTCAACGAGGCGACGGAAGTTATCCGCCAGGGGGGGCGTCGACGGGGAGCGAACATCGGCATCCTCAACGTCGGCCACCCGGACATCCTCGAGTTCATCTGCTCGAAGCAGACCGAGGGCGAGCTTGCCAACTTCAACATCTCGGTGATGGCAGACGACACTTTTATGCGATGGATTACCGAAGGGCGCACGAACGAGGTGTGGCTCACCCACCCGTGTACCGGAGACGAGGTGACGGCAGGAGCCATCTGGGAAGCCCTTGTAGATGGCATCTGGACGAACGGCGAGCCTGGCGTCCTCTTTTCCGGCGAGATAAACCGCCACAACCCCACTCCCCGACTGGGACCCATTGAAGCCACCAACCCATGCGGGGAACAGCCGCTCCTCCCCTTCGAGAGCTGCGTCCTCGGGTCGGTCAACCTTGCCCGGTTCGTGGAAGACGGAAAGGTCGATGCAGCGGCCTTCCGGCGGACCATCACCATCGCGGTCCGCTTCCTTGACCGGATCATCGACGTGAACCGGTACCCCATCCCGGCCATCGAAGAGGCGACACACCAGACCAGAAAGATCGGGCTGGGGGTCATGGGAGTCCATGACGCCCTCCTGATGCTGGGGCTCCCTTATGATACCGAAGAGGCACGGGAGCTCTGTCGCTCCCTTATGGAGACGCTCACCCGGACGGCGGTGGCAACATCCCATGAACTCGCACGCGAGACCGGCCCCTTCCCCGCCTGGAAGGGGAGCATATGGGAGCCTCGGACGGTGCGAAACGCAGCGCTCACCTCCATCGCCCCGACCGGGAGCATCTCGCTTCTTGCCGGCTGTTCCGGTGGCATTGAACCGCTCTATTCCTTTGCCTATACGAGAAGACGGACGGTCGATGCGACCTTCGAAATGCTTCACCCCCTCTTCGCCCGGGAACTCGACACCACCGTCCGTTCCCTCTGCCCCACCGCCGGCGAGGCGGACCGCCGTATACAGGAGGTGATACGCCATGTCAGGGCAACGGGCACCATACAGGATATTGCCTGGCTTCCCGCCTCATTCCGCCGCCTCTACAGGGCGGCCCTCGACATCGGCTGGGAGGATCACATAAAAATGCAGGCGGCCTTCCAGGAGCACGTGCATGCCTCCATCTCCAAGACCATCAATATGCCGGAAACAGCGACCAGAGAGGATGTGGCAGCCGCTGTCATCCTCGCCTGGGAATGCCGTCTCAAGGGGGTGACCATCTACCGAACCGGTAGCCGGCAGGACGTCGTGCTCGCCTTGGGGGAAGAGGAAGAAAAACAGCCCTGGCCCGGTGTCTGCTGCCGCCCCCCTGAGCTCAGGGCCGGCTGAAATAGGGCAAACCGGCGGCGGCACCAACACGCCGCATAAAAAAGGAGTGTTTCAGTTTCCGGGCGAAATCATCTTCATCGCCATGCCGTCCGCCGAGATCCCTGTGAGTTCGAGGGGGGTGCCCCACTGCTGGATGGTCACCACATCCTCCCGGATGATTCCGGTAAATTCTATAGCAAGCCCGTCCTCACTGAATTCCTCCGGCAGGTTGAGCGGCAGATACCGGGTGCCGTCATCGGCGACGATGCCGAAAAAGCCGCCTTCAAGATCGATGTACTGTACTGTTCCTACACCAGTCACGGTGGAGGGCTCCGGCTCCCCGAGGCAGCCGCAGACACAAACCGCAGCCACGGTTGCAAGGAGAAGGGCAAGGGCGGGTAGTTGATATCGGCTCATCTCAGATCACACTAGTATCATTGACGAATACTGCAATTAATATTGCCTTGACTTCGAAAAATATCGCCATTATAGAGAAATAAGAGGTTTCAGGCTCTCTGGCACCCGTTTTGGACGCATTCGCGGCGTTCGCCTACACGCTGACGTAGAAGACGCCGCGTTCCTCGAAACGCTCCGCGATCAGCCCCTCGGTGGCAAGGGTGTCCGTATATTTGCGGATCTCGTTCGGGTGCAGACCGCAGATCCTGGCAAGGTCCTCGATCGTCGATGGCCGCCGGCGGATAATCAGCAGGATCGATTCCAGGGTATCCTGCGAGAAGGAAGGAATGTCCGTCCGGGTGGTCGGGCTTTTTACGATCTCCGTGGCAGGGTAGCCGAGCCGGTCCCGTACCCGCGTCATCTCCGCCTCCGTAGGGGCTCGGACCCAGTCGGCGATGCCGGGGCGGTCGAGACCGTTGAGCTGAACGAGGTCGGGCGCGATCCGCCGCACCGCATCTGCAAGGAGGGCGAGCTCCTCATCCGTGTCATTGACCCCGGGGATCACGAAGATCTCGAGCCATACCTCTCCCGGATGCTCCTGTTTCAGCGCCACCAGCCCATCGATGATCGCTGCTGCGGAGAGCGATGCGCAGGGCCGGTCGATCTTTTTAAAGACCCGTTCGGAGGCAGCGTCAAGGGAAGGGATCACCACATGGATGTCAGCAACCTCACGCCGTACCTCCGGGTCGGGAAGGAGGCTTCCGTTCGTCAGAAGCGCTATCCGGTATTCGGGGTATCTCTCCCGTATGTGCCGGGCAATTTCTCCCAGGCCCATGTGGAGCGTCGGTTCTCCCGAGCCGGCAAAGGTGATGAAATCGAGGTTGGGACGGGTAGAGAGATACTCGTCCAGTTCAAGGATGATCTCCGCCGTCGGAAAATACTCCTTTCGCTCCACCTTCAGGTCCGTCGTCTTGCCGCATTCGCAGTAGACGCAGTTGTAGCTGCAGGTCTTGAGGGGCACCAGATCAATTCCCAGAGAGACGCCGAGACGCCGGGAAGGGACCGGACCGAACAGATACGAAAATCCCATGTTGGATACAGGTAACCGGTGCAACAGCATTAACCTGTCCACCGGTACAACCCGCTGGAAGCACGCCACATATCTTATTTTACGTTCTTCTTATCGGGGCCTGCCCGGCAAAATTCGGCAAACGCCTTGCCGATATCCACGGATACCCCCCCCGAATCCAGGAAATCCACAAAGAGCCGGATCTGGCGTATCGACTCTTCGGAGAGCTCATGCTCCATCAGGCAGGCATCTTCGTCCGCCACGCTATCGGGGACGCCGAGCAAAAGAAACAGGCGCTTCAGGGTGTCGTGGCGGAATTTGATCACTTCGGCAACCGCCCGGCCCTTATCGGTCAGGGTCACCCCCTCATATTTCCGGTATTCAACCAGGTGCATGGCATCGAGCTTGCGAAACATCTCCACCACACTCGAGGGGCTCACCTCAAGGACCCCTGCCACATCCTTCGTCCGGGCATAGCCCTTCTCAAGAATAACGTTTAAAATGGCCTCGAGATAATCTTCCGCCTTCCGGCTGAGGGAATACACAGATTCATATGCACCATAATTTCAAAAAAGGATTTGCCTCCCGGTCGCCGGAGCCTTGTCCGGCAACACAGCCCGGAGCAGGGATGCGCCTTCCCTTCTCCCGTCCTAGCGACGGGGGGTAACCCTGGCACCTTACCGGTGGACTGCGCTCCTGAAGACCCGGATGAGCCCGAGGGTGAAAGGGAAGATGACAAGGGCGGGGGTGTAAGGTGGTGCAAACCCTGCGAGAAAGCCGTCCAGCGTGTTCAGGAAGGCAGGTGAGGAGGCTTTTGCCGGGATGGCCGCACAGAGCATCGCAAGAAAGTCCGTCCCGGCGATCACCCAGACGAGGATGACGCCGACCGCCGCCTTTGCTGCCTGGTGAAGCGAGGTGGCCGCATGGGCGGCACCGCTGAGGAGGAGGAGGCCGCCGCAGACCATCACCACCCCGCCCCAGGCCCAGCGGAAGAAATCATCCCCGGAGATCGCAAGGATACCCCAGGAAAACCCGTTGCTTGCGCCCGCCCAGATGAGGATGTCCGCGCACCCGAACCCAAGGGTCACCAGGCCAAGGAGGCCGATATAGAGACTGTAGATAGTACCGGGCCTACTTACGGGGCCGGTACGCTGAATAGTTGTGTTCCTGCTGTTGTGTTTCATTTATGCAACCCCCAAAAGGATACCAATGCCGTGAATCATGCCACCGTAGATAAAGACCACGGTAAGAAGCACCGCAATCGATGCCAGGAGCTCGCGCCACCCCTCCCTGAGCATCACCACAAAGGTGGCGACACAGGGGAAGTAGATGGTGACCAGCACCACCGAGGCGACCAGCTGGTACGGGGTCATCGGAATATTCGAGAGCTGTGCGATGGCGAGGTCTTTTCTCAGAAATGCCGCAATGAGCGGCCCGGCGGTCTCTTTCGGCACGCCGAACCAGACGACGAATACCGGTTCCAGGAGGTCGGCGAGCGCCGGGATCACTCCTCCCAGGTAGAGGAGGTTGACCAGGAGTATCCCGAAGAGCACGAAGGGGATCGCTTCCCTGAGAAACGCCTTCGTCCGGTTCCAGAGTTTCTGGGCCACATACTCCTTCACCGGCCAGTGGTAGGCCGGCACATCTACGAGGATCTCCGGGTTCTCCCCGGGGATCAGCCTGCTCAGGATAAAACCAAAGAGGCCGAACCCGATGAGAAGGCAGAGGAAGACGATGCCGACACTCTCCGGGATTACCGCCATCATGATGCCCAGCTGGGCCCCGCAGGGGATGAAGAGGGCAAGGAGCGTCATCATGATGAACCGTTGCTTCTTCGTCTCCAGGATGCGGGTGGCGGTCACCGCCGGCACATTGCAGCCGAGCCCGAGAATGGCAGGCACGATAGCGTAGCCGTGCAGCCCGATCTTGTGAAGAAAGGTGTCCATCAGGACGGCAAGCCGCGGCAGATAGCCCGAGTCTTCAAGGATCGTCATGGTCAGATAGAAGATGAGGACGGCCGGCAGCACGACACCAATGGACACGAAGAACCCCGAGGTGAGCACGCCGAACGCCTCAAGGCTGTTGTCTGCAAGCGGATTGCCCACGAAGATGAAGTAGTGCCAGCTTGCGGGGTCGGGCCAGACAGACTGGAGCCACGGGAGCCAGTAGCCATCGAAGATCTTCACCATGAAACCGTCGGTCATCAGGGTGCCCGCAAAGGAGGTGAAGATGCTCCAGAAAGCATAGAGTGCTGCAAGGGCGACGGGGATGCCCGTAAGCGGCCGGACGGTCAGCTCGCCCACCACATCGGCCAGCGACGGTTCATAACTGCCGGGACTGACAGTGCGTGCCGCAAGGGCATCGACCATCTCCCACCGTGCATCGGAGGAGAGGAACATGGCGTTAGCGCCCCCCGCATCCGCCGCAGCCGAAACAGGCCCGGCCTCCGGCTGCCGGAGGGTCACCCTTCAGCCGCCCGGAGATGTCCATGACATCGGCCACCCGTGCCTTCCGGAGCATCTCTGCAAGGGAGCGGACCCCCTCGCCGCTGATGGCGGTCGTCGGTATGACCGGTACACCCAGCAGACGCTGGAGCTCGGCGGTATCGACCGTGATCTGCTTCTCGTGGGCGGCATCTATCATATTGACCGCAAGGATGCAGGGCATGCCCAGCTCCATCACCTCAAGGGCGAGGTAGAGCCCCCGCTCGATCCGGGTTGCATCGAGTACAATCATCACGGTTGCATCCGGGCGGTGCCGGAGCATCCGCACCGCGACTTCCTCTGCGGCATCCCGCGGTTCGAGGGAGTAGGTGCCGGGCACATCGATGATCACATAGGTCCGGTTTCCCTCGATGAGAGTCCCTTTCGTAAAATCGACCGTCGTGCCGGGGTAGTTCGAGACGACCGCGTTTGCCCCGGTCATCCTATTGAACAGCGCACTCTTTCCCACGTTCGGGTTGCCGATCATAAGCACCGTCGTCACGTCCTCCCCGTTCGCCGCCATTGCCGCTATGCCTCCTGCGGGGTGACGATCACCATCACCCTTTGTGCGGTCCCAATGCCCATTGCGATCTCCACCTCGCCGGAGAGAACAACCACCGGTCCCTTTACCGGCTGTTTCGTGACCATTTTTACGGTCTTGCCAACCCTGAGCCCCAGGCACATCAGGTCGTGTACAGGGCCGTCAATGGCCTCTATGATGCCCGTCTCATCCGGTGCGAGGTCGGAAAGCCGTTTCTTCACGGTTCCATCCTCCTGACCCGGACCTTTGCCGCCATGCCCCGTCCGAGAGCAAGCGTTCCTCCCTGCACGCAGACGACCACGGGTCCGTGTGACGATGAGACCACCGTAATAACGGCACCTTCGGCAATGCCCCGCAGGGCAAGGTTCTGCCGGATGCCATGGCCGCCTTCCACTGCCGTGACACAGACACGGCTCCCGGGGGAAACTGTATTCAGGAACATATGATAGTCATCTATACTATCTGCCATTTGGTCGGCATGAAGCCAATCCTAAACAATTTCGGCTTTGTTGAAAAAATAAGGGAAGTTTCGGATTTTTCGGATACATCCGAAACTTCCGGGGATGGGAAGAGGCCCTCCCCGGTGAACACCGGAGTCCTGGTCCCGGGTCACGACAGCACCTGCAGGATTCAGGATGAAGTCGACGCCCTTACTCGTCCTCCCTGAGAGCGGTTCCCATCACGCGGAAGGCGCCCCCGAGAATGCCTGTCTTGCCGACGAGCGCTGCGATGCTGATGGTGTCGCGGACTTGTTCCCGGGTGGCGCCCTCCTTCACGGCGGCGCCGATATGCACCTTCAGGCATCCGTCTGCCCCCGTGGCCGCTGCAGCGGCGACAGCAATCAGTTCAGCCGTTAACCGGTCCATGCTCTCCGGATTGAAGGTGTACAGGTCGCCCAGCCCATTGAAGACGAACGAGTCGGGCCGTTCCCTGAGGATCGGCAGGATAAAGGGGACCACGCCAAGCGTTTCTTCGAACTGTTCAAAGAGACCCTCGCAGATCTCTTCCCTCCTTTCGAGAAAATCATCGATTTGTTTACTGGTTTCTGGATTCATGCGATAGTGACATGTTTTGTTTCCATCCAACCTAAAGCACATCTATTTTCCCCACAACTACTGCATGCACGTTGGTATGCCAGGGACCCATTTCCCGGGCCATATGTGAGCCGTTGCCCTTTGTAATGCCCCTAGCAGGTATCTCTGGAGGGATAATTTTATCCCGCGGAGATGTATAGAGGTCATCCAAACTGACGGAGATGAAGACCACGAAAGTACATATTGACCGTGAAGAGTGCACCGGGTGCGCCCAGTGCCGGGAAGCATGCCCCGAAGTATTTGAAGAAGGCCCTGATGACAACCTGAGCCGCATCGTCAAAAAATACCGAACCGATGATGAAGGGGCGCAGGGCGATGTCCCCGACGATCTCGCCGACTGTGCCCGGGACGCCGCGGACGGGTGCCCCGTCGAGATCATCACCCTCGACTAACAGTTTAAAGCGCAGGAAAGAAGTAAGACAGGTTTATTCTCCTTTTTCCATGTACCCGAGATAGGCCGTGTAGACGGCATCGGCGTAGGCCGCTTCCTTTTTTGTCGGGACGTAATTGAGCGCCTTTACCCGGGTGAGAAGCGCCTCTTTCACCTTCGTTTCGCTCATGGGCCCCAGACCTGCCACCTCTTTGATGATGAACGCGAGCTGGTTAATCCCTACTTCCCTGCCGTCCACCAGGATGATGACGACATCGCTTCCTTTCGGGACCATCCCGCCGCAGACGGTGCAGTAATCCCCTTCCTTGTCGTCCGGCATGCCCCTTTCCCCCTCACGCCCGGATCATTGTCAGCATCATCTTGAACCGCGTTATCGCCGCAAGGGCGTGAGGGGCATTGGCCGGGAAGATGATGGTATCCCCTTCCTTCATCCGATGTGTCTCTCCAGAAAGCCAGACCTCGCACTCCCCGTCGAGGATAGTGACAAAAGCGTCGTAGGGGGCAGTGTGTTCGCTCAGGCCTTCATCTTCGTCGAACGAGAAGAGGGTGACCGTGCCGACCGGTTTGTTGATGAGCATCCTGCTGGCAACCGTCCCGGCCTGGTACTCCACCAGGTCCTTCAGGTGCAGGATGGTGCCTTTCAGTTCATTTCGTTTCTCTTCAGTCATGAGTATTTCTCCTATGGTTCTGTCATTTTTACCGGCAGAGTGCAGATAGACGGACGCACCAGCTCTGATGTCCAGAGACGGGGGCCGGGTATTTGCGTGAGGGCAGCGAATATCCGGTCAAAATCCCTTTATTCTTCTGCCGGGGCAACTTCGTCGCCTGCAGGGTCGACGATCACTGCACCCCATTCCACCAGTTTTGCATTCAGCCACGTGCGGCCTTCGTCTTTCGAGGAGAACCCTTCCTTCAGGATGACATTCTCATAATTGCCTCCGTTGTAGAGAGTGCCATAGACGGAGGCACCGGCGCCTTCCTCCATGATGACCATAAATGAGGTGATCTGGTTGAGGTTGAACAGGGCTTCATGGTCCCCGGGGAGGGGAATTTTGAGATAGACCGGTTTCATGAAAGTGTGTAGGTGCACCCTCTATATCAATTTGTACATATGCGGTACGACATTCAGGAAGCAGGCAGGTATTCCTGAGATCTCATCACAGCAGTTTCGTTTCCGTCGTCGGCCGGGGCACCTTGACGACGAGCACCCGAAAGACGCCGTCGCTCTCGTTTCTCCAGAGATGCGGAACGGCTGCCGGGCTGTCGACGAGGTGGTCGGGGCCCACCTCCCTCTCTTCATCGCCAATTCGAACGATGCCGGTGCCTTCCAGCACATAGAAGAAGACATCCACCGGGGTCTTGTGCAGCTTCAGAGACTCGCCCGGCCCGAGGGTGATATGCACCGCGAGCGCATGCTCCGTATCGTAGATCTTTCTGGCATCCACCCCGTGAGGGTTCGGACCGGACGGGACCTCTGCAACATCAACGATCTTCATGCCATGTGATAGGGAAATTTCTCATTTCAATATGTCGGTATCCCGGAATACCATCAAAACAGAGAAGACGGTGAGGGATGGCATCAACGATGAGAAAAGTCTTTGAGCCACCGGCATTCTCCGCCGGGGAAGCAATGCCCCATGTACGGCTTTGCTCTTTAACACGCGCGGTCAAGCTCCCGGCAAAGAACTCCCTTTATATAGTCTCGATTATTTCCATTGCAGCGGGATATGAAGGAGTTATTACAGATGGGGACTATTACAACTCCTCAGGGAACGGGATCCAGTCCCATCCGGTCAGAGATAAGAGGTACTTATATGAATTCACAAAAAAACACCATCATAGCCCTCCTCGTCATCCTCATGCTCATCGCCATGCCGGCGGCCGCCGCCGCTGACGGGGTACAGGGCGTGACGATACAGGCAGGGAAGAACACTCCCGCACCCGACGACGACGGAGCGGGCGCACAGCAGCCGCCGGCAGATGCTCCGGGCGTACAGAACCAGTCGCAGGCAGGCGTCCTGCAACAGATCCGGGACCAGGACCAGACCCGGACCTGCCCGCCGGGAACCGCCTGCAACGCTTCAGAGCTGCGACAGATGATCGCCGAACGCGAACAGCAGATCAATGCCGGTGAAGGCCAGCAGATCCGTGAGGCGAATACCGCCCGCCTCGCCGTGCACGCCTTCGCCGTCGCCGCTCCGCTCATGGGGAACAGCAGCCAGGCGATGCTCGGCATCGCAGAGCAGGTGAACACCTCGGCACAGGTCGCCCTCCGGGCCGAGGAGCAGATACAGAACAGGAATACCATCATGCGGGCACTCTTCGGCGGTGACGCCGGAGCGGCCGGGGTGCTCCAGCAGGAGGCCGTCGCCAACCAGGAACGTATCACCGAGATGAACCGCCTCATCGAGGAATGTGGTGACTGCGATCCGGAAACCCGCGAGATCCTCAGGGAACAGGTCGCCCTTCTCGAACAGGAACAGCTGCGCCTCCGGGAGGTTGCCCGGGAGGAGATGGAACAGACCGGCCTTTTCGGTTGGATCTTCAGGTAACCACTTTTTTGCGGCACTTTCTGATTCATGCTTTCATTCCCCTTAAGACCTGCACCGGCATATGTTCAGGAGGAGGTTGGGTCTGCAGGCGAGGTTCAAGACGACGATAATCCACCTCACCTTCATGGCAGACCCGGTGCACGTCTTCTGACGTGTCCTCTGCCCGCCTTTTTAAAATCCTCTTTTATTATCGTTAATTTCGCTAAAAAGACGGCTCAACTCCCCGGAATGCAGACCGAAGAAAGCCAGTTACCCTCTTTGTTCCCGTTTTTCGCCGTCCTGTTGCAGCGATGGAGACAACCCCTCAAGGGCTGCACCAACAGCCCCGGCGACACGCTCCCGGGCACCGGCGACGGCATGGACGCCGGATACATGGTCCATCCCGTCGAAGCAGAGAGTGGCCCCGGGCTGATAGCCCGCCAGCGAGAAGAACGCCTTTGCAACCGGGAGGATGGCGGCGAAGTTCTCGTCCCCCACCCGCCCGGCGACGCTAAAAAAGAGCCCGCTGCGGTCTTGTTTCGGGGGCCTTTTCCCGGCAATCGTCCGCCGGGCATGGAGGGCCTGGCACCGGTCCATCACCGACTTGAGCCCCGCCGGCACCGTATTTGTGTAGACCGGCGAGCAGACGACGAGGAGCGAGGCATGCTCAAGCGCGTGGTATATCCCGTCCATGTCGTCCTCGAAGGTGCAGATACCCTTGTTGAAACAGCGGTAGCAGCCGATACAGGGGTGCAGAATCAGATCATCGAGGTAGAGTACCTGCACGCTCATGTCCCGTGCCTTCACCGCCTCGGCCACCCACCCGGCGATGGTGCCGCAGTTGCCGTCCGGCCGGGGGCTTCCCTGGATGACGACGACATCGGTAACGGGCGACTCAGGGACCGGGTAGTGGTCCCGGGGGGCATGGTATTCTGCAAACCCCGCCGCATCCTTCGCAAGATACGCCTCCCAGTCATCAGCCCGGGAGCGTGCCGCCCCTGCCGCCGTAAGACCGACACCCGGCGAGTATTCGTAGGTGTTCGTCCGAAATGCCGCAAGCACCTCAGCACCCCGTGCCGCTTCGACGATATACCGCTGCATCCGGGGATAGAGCTGGGAAAAGTCCTCACGTATGATGCTGACCGTCACCTCCCCGCAAGGGGTTGATATGGTGCGGCTCCGGACAGTAGTAGGGGGCGGGATATTCACATTCTAACCTCGGTCTGCCGAAATAAAAGATATCCCCTGCATGGGGATGCATGCAACCGTTCGTCTCCCGTTCACTTCTGTGCCTTTGCCCCTCTGCGCCAGACACTGCGCGGCACCACCAGTTCGAACCGGGCCCCTTTCCTTTCCTGCCGGTCTCGTGAATCGATATCCCCGTCAGCCCCAGCACCTCCCGGGTCAGGAAGAGCCCGAAGCCCGTATTCTTCCCCACGCCCCGCTCGAATATCCGCTCTTTCTCGCCTTCGGGAACACCGCTGCCGTCATCTTCCACCACGATGACGCCCGTCCCGTCCTCTTCCCGGAAGGTGACCGTGACCGTGGTCACGCCACCGCCATGCCGGACCGCATTGTCCAGGAGATTGTAGAAGACCTTCTCGAGCATCGGGTCGGCGTAGATCCCGACATCATCCACATCCGTCCTGACCGTCAGGGTGTCGGGCCCCCAGGCGTACCGGTTCTCATGGAAGACCTCCGCTGCCTTCTGCCACACCGGTGCCTCGACGCCTATCCGGTGGTAGTCACGGGTGAAATTGATCTGTCCGTGAATCGTGCGGGCTGCGGCCTCCACTCCCTTCAGGTAGGTGTTCGCCGGCTCAACGGGGGGAAGTTCATCCTTCAGGAGCTCTACATACGAGAGGATCACATGGATCTGGTTGAGGACGTCATGGCGGGTGATCGAGGAGAGGAGCCCCAGATTTTTGTTTGCTTCCTCAAGGGCCTTGCGGTAGAGCTGCATCTCAGTGACATCGACGAATGATGCCATCGTGCAGATGGGGCTGCCGTCACTCCCGGTCGCCACCGTGGCCGATACAAGGAGATCAGCGGCACGTCCGTCCCGAAATGTCGCCCGGTACTCGCCGGTCCACTGCCCGTGGTCCCCCAGACCCTTCAGCATCTCCGGGAGGAGACTTTCGGCCGGCACGACACCGGCGATCGGTTTTCCCACGATCTCCTCCGGACGGGGATAGCCGGAGAGCCGGAGAAACGCCGGAGTGGCATACATCACCCGTTCGTCCGGGCCGATGATGACGATCCCTTCAGGCGAGGAGGAGATGGCCACGTCCCTGATTATCAGACTTCGCTGAGCCTCCCTGAGATCCGTGACATCCTCTCCAGAGCTGAGAATCCCGATGGCTGTGCCGTTTTGTCACGGATGACCGCATTGCGCCATGCGATCGTCCTCCTGCTCCCGTCCACAGCGATGATATCGTTTTCAGCATGCAGGGGTTCTTTCGCCGAACCATTCAGCACCGCCGCAAGCTTTTCCATCAACCCCGCCCGCTGGTCATCAGGCACATAGGTTTCGAACCAGTTTTTCCCGGCAATCTCCCCCGCGGGGGCGCCGAGCAGTTCAGCTCCTTTCCGGTTGATCATCGTCACCACCCCATCCCTGTCGAGGGCCAAAAGGATCACCTCGGCGATGTCGAGATATTCTGAGACCCGGTCGCGCTCCCGCCGCACCTCCTGTTCACTGTGGGCAAGTTCCCTGAATATCAGGTCAAACGGCCGCTGGAGGGCAGAGACCACGATCGCACGGTACACGAGGGCAAAGGAAATGAGCGTCAGAATATGGCCAACCATGTTTGCAGAGCCATATACATTCACGTAGAGGGTGAAGAAGATCTCCGCGCCGATGGTAAAGAGGATGGAGGCCGCGAGGAGGTGAAAGATGATCGGTGCAAACGAAGACCGTTTGGTCCAGAGAAGGGTGAGTGCTCCCGCAAGGAGAAGGATGATCAGGTACTCGCAGGCGATCTTGAAGAGGGTCAGGCCATCGCCCTCGATGTAACAGACCGGAAACGCTCCCGTGATAAAAATGGCGGCGAGAATCCCTGCGGTCACACCAGAGAAGAGAAAAAATTCGCGGTAGGGGTTGAGGCGCCGGGAGATCACCAGCGGGGCGATGAGAAACGTTGCCGCCTCCAGAAAACGGGCGGCAATCCAGAGCTGGGTTGGCAGGTTCGCCCCGTAGCCGGTAAAGATATTCATGCCGGTGTAGGCAAGCGTGTGCAGCAGTTCGATGATGGCGATGAAGAAGTAGGCGATGCCGATGAAGAGGAGATAGTTATTGTTCAGGTACCGGCGGGTATTCCAGGCGATGATGAAGATGACGCCCGCAATAAGGATGATGAAGAGTTCGGCGGCGGTATGGAAGAGCAGGTAGCTGTAGAAAGACGTTGCCACCGTGATCAGGAGAAAAATCGCAAGAAATACAAAGAACCGCAGCTCACTTCCCGGCATCGCGGCCGCCTGTCTGAACGATGGTTCCCCTTCCCC
>OMKS01000032.1_pt1 | contig 101221 bp, 93 predicted proteins | sample 1674721 | NCBI WGS metagenome assembly OMKS01 (sample SAMN06264996, study PRJEB25208) | sediment metagenome | isolation source: hot spring sediment | place: USA: California | collected 2014-09-02 | reverse complement strand
CGGCGACCACCGAGATCTACACTATCCTCTTCGTCGGCAGCGTCAGATGTGTATAAGAGACAGCCAGAAGATCCATGAGATCCTCCTCATCCTCAACCACCATGATTATGGCGGTTCCATCGAAACTCACTCCAGGGACAGGGGGAGAACAACGTTCGGAATACGACTCCTGCACCCCTTCTTCGGATGGGATCGCCAGGGGTATTCTGAAGCTTGCAATTGATCCTGTCCCGGTATTTTCCAGAAAGACTTCTCCCCGGTGATCGGATATGATTCCGTAGCAGATGCTCAAACCAAGACCGGTACCTTTTTCTTTGGGCTTGGTGGTGAAAAAAGGATCAAAGACCCTGGCCATGATCTCGTCAGGTATTCCCGGGCCTGTGTCTTCAATGCTCACCTGAACGTGATCGTCTTTGAGGGAGGAACGAACCCAGATCGTCCCCTGATTCTCGTCGATGGCATCGATGGAGTTGTTGATGAAATTGACGAGCACCTGTTCAATGCAATTCATATCCGCGTGGATGGGAAGCGGCTCAGGAGAATCCTCCTGGATGATCGTAATGCCCCGCTTCCTGATAATGGGTGTGTAGAGATTCACTGTCCGGTTGATGGTTTCCCGAATATCAAAGATGAGCTTCTCAGGGGGATTGTTCCTGGAGAATTTCAGGAGAGACTCCACGATATTCTTTGCTGAATTCGCCGAGTTGACGATGACAGACAACCTCTTCCTGTCTCCTTCGTCAAGCGTGGATCCATCGATGAGCTCGGCAAAACCCAGGATGGGCGTCAGCTTGTTGTTCAGTTCATGGGCGATGCCAGAGGTCAGCAGCCCAAGAGACGTGAGCTTTTCGGTCTGCCTCGTTTTCTGCTCGATGCGACGTTTCGCCGTGATGTCTCTGATGAGAAGGATGAGCTGATCCCCCTCGAGGCGCTTTAAAAAAACCTGGGCGATCATCGCCGGTGTGCTCCCGATAGACAGGCTCATTTCAGACTCTCTGCCCTGGTTTGTCACTGTGGAAGCCGCCTGGGCAAGCAGGACATCGACGGTAATCTGATCAAACACGTCAGAAAGGCTTGCAGGCGTTCTCTCAAGTCTCTGCCTCAAGGCATGGTTCATGAACACCAGCCGGTGATCCTCGAGGACCAGGACCATGTCGTCCGAGGAATCCACGATGGTCTTGTACCGCTGCGTGATTGTGCGAAGGGTCTGCTCTTTCTCGTCAAGCAGTTCCCTGAGATCGCTGTTGTTTCTCTGAAAAAGCTCGTAGAGGCGGGTCAATGTGAGCATCTGACCGAGAAGAAGACCCATGAGTTCGAACACCCTGACGTAATGAACATTGAAAAAATCTATCCGGGAGTGCGAGAGATTCATCACCCCGATGGTTTTCGACGACTCTATGATGGGCACACAGAGCATGGAGCCGATGGGAACCTTCGTGAGGGGGTTGTCCTGATAAAAGTCGCATCCTTTGATATCGGTGACCAGGATCGCTCTTCCCTCGAGGGCACACCTTCCTGCAACCCCCTCGTTCGTCATTATGGTTACCCTCTCGTTCACCTCCCCACAATGGGAACCAGCGGCTGCCTTCAGAATAAACTCGTCACCCTCGATGAGGAATATGGATGCGTTCTCGCACCGAGATTCCTCAATGAGGATCTTTACAATACATGCGTAAAAATCCCTCTCAGGAGAACCTTTCCGGACATACTCGGTGAATTCGAAGATGCTCGAGAGGATACCGATCGTATCCTCGTAAAAATCAGTGGCCTTTCCCAGCAGATCGGTGAGTATTTGTTCCCGCGAAGAGGATTCTTCATCTGACACAACTCGTTCAGACCATAGGTCCTTCACAGCACTCTCATTGCCCCTTACCCAAGATTTTCAACAATGGCAGTAGTGGTGTTATACCGTTGTATTACGGCATTTACAAGATCTTTGTACTCCGTGGGGAAGAAGCGGAAAATCATTGCTGCATGCTCGTCGACATCGGGGGAGAACCCCCGTTCGAGACGGGAAACCACCAGGTCCGTCAAACACACCAGTGCAGAGATTCTGTCCTTCGGGAGATGGTGGGAGGCGATGATGTGGACGATCTCCTCGGGGAAGTGCCACTTCCTGGCAAGAATGCCGCCGATCCTTGCATGGTCGGTCAAGAGCACTTCCTGTTCGAGACCGACATCGGGCCAGGTGTTCTCAAGCTCATAGAGAGGAGCATAGTCCTGAGGCATCCTGCACAGGAGTACCATCCTCCCCAGATCGTGCAGCAGCCCCCCGGTAAAGAGCATCTCTCTCTCTTGCTTGGATCTCACCAGTGAAGAGCCGGCAAGCGCGACTGCATAGGAATGACGCCAGAGCATCTTGAAAAGCCCCGCGTCTGACTTGAACGTTTCTATGATGGCCAGAGACAGCGCAATGCATTTCACCATCTCGAGCCCGATGGTGAGCAGAGACTGCTGCAACCCGACAGGTCCACTCGAATGGCGGTAGAAGGAAGAATTCGCAAGCTTCATGACCTTTGCTACGATCGCCGGGTCAGTGGAGATGATCCGTTCCACGTCCTCAAGATTCGCTCCCTGGTCCTGAATCACCCTGAAAAGACGCATCCTGCTCGATTCAAGCGTGGGAATACTGTCGATATGCTCTTCAATCTGCATTGGCAGATATTCCACGTCCATGCCCCACGTTAACGGCCTTTCTCCGGAATATCTTTACGGGCGTTCTCTCTCGAGGATCCTGCCGGGACTATCAATTATTGAATACCATACATTTTTCTCTCATGATCTCACCGGTTTTTTCCGTTAGAATACCATGGGCACTCCTGGTGGAAACATGGCGTATTTTCCTGTAGAGTACGTTGGAAGACACAAAAACAGCTATCATGACTGAATTGATTGCACACAAAAAAACACGGATTCTCATCGTCGACGATGAACAGGAAACCCTTGATCTCATCACCGAATACCTTCAGGGAAAAGGTCTGGAGATTGAATCCGCCACCACCGGAGAAGAAGGCATTCGTCAGGTGGAGCTCAACGGGCATGACATCGCAATCATCGATCTTCACCTTCCAGGGATGACGGGATCCGAACTGCTGAAGGTCATTAAGAACATCCGTCCTCATCTTCAGGTTATCATGATTACCGGGTATGGAACGATTCGAGATGCGGTGGAGTGCATGAAGCTCGGGGCATCTGATTTCATTACCAAACCCATCCTTCTCGATCATCTCCACCTGACCATCAAACGCATCCTGGAAGAGCAGCGCCTGAAAGAGGAGGCCGATCTTGCGGGCTACTACAGGAACCTTTCCAGGACTGACGAACTCACCGGGCTTTACAACTTCAGGCACCTCATTTCCGTGCTGAAAACCGAGGTCAAACGGCATCTCAGGTACGGCAGGACGCTTACTCTTGCCATGATCGACATCGACGACTTTAAAAAATACAATGACGCCAAAGGCCACGAGGAAGGCAATGAGGTAATCATGCGTCTGGCCCACGTCTTCAGACACAACACGAGAAACTGCGACATCCTTGCCCGGTACGGTGGGGAGGAATTCGTGATTCTCTTCCCCGAGACATCGATTGATGAATCGATGATCGTCTCTCAGAGAATCTGCTCCACGGTGGAATCATCTCTCGGTGTGAGCGTTACCATCGGTCTTGCGAGTCTCCCCCGTGATACCACGGATCATAACGACCTGCTGCGCCTGGCTGATCTCGCTATGTACTGGGGGAAGATGCACGGGAAAAACCAGATTGCGGTCTACGGCGAATCTATGGCCACATGTAGGTAGAGATCTCCGGACTTTTTCAGAAGATTCCTCCTCCCCATACCCTGTACCTTGAGCACCGTACCGGAACGGATAGCCCGAGGAATCCTGACCCGTATTCTTTTCGCGCTGAGCCCAGGCTTGTATTCAATGGTTATCTGCCCCCCCCGGGTGGCAGTTTCACGAGTGATGGAAACCGTCTCATGGATATCCATGACGTTGTGGAACACCCTGTCCGCACGCTCGAGTGCCATCCTGACGAGACCGCGCCTGATAATGTCACGAGGGCGACCTCCATAGACAAGGGCTTCATACACGAAGACTCGACTGATGTTGAGAATCTTCTCTATCCACTCCTTCTTGAGGGGAAGGTCATCGAAAACATCCCGGAACTCCTGGTTTGCAAAAACATCTTCAAACACTCTTTCCTGCTCGAAAATCCTCACATGGTTGCGATCGTAGCGCTTTTTCTTTTCAGGATCGATGAGCACACCGTACGCCTCGGTAAGATCCTTGAACTTCTCTTCACATTCCCCTGATCCGGGATTTAGATCGGGATGGAACTTGAGCGCCAGCCTCCTGTAGGTTCTCTTGATTTCACTCGGCGGGGCATCACGTGCAATTCCCAAGATACGGTAGTAGTCCTTACCCATGGAGTTCCTATAGAATAAAGCCCCGGCGAATGACAAGCACCCTGTTTCTTTACAGATTCTGGATAAACGTTTCCTGCGGGAGTTCAACGGCAGTGAGCACACCGCCATAGACGGCCCCGGTGTCGATCCCTATCTTGTCTGGTTTGACCATGGGGCGCCAGAAGGGAGTGTGCCCGAAGATCACCTTCTTGGCGAGGCCCGTGGGGGAAAAGATAAACTCATCACGGACCCACAGGAGATCGTGTCTATCCTGGGACGCTATCGGAATGGATGATTTCACTCCCGCATGCACGTAGATATAGTGATCGTCTTCATAATACCAGGCGAGGCCGGCAAAGAAATCCCTGTGGGATTCAGGGAGCGCGCGGGCCACCTGATCGTTGGTGATGCCGTCCAGGCTGCCCAGGTAGGACTCGACGGTTCTCCTCCCCCCATTGGCAAAGAAGATTCCCTCGTTGGTGCCGTATTCGAGATATTCAAAAAACATGTCCTCGTGATTACCCCTGAGGAACACGCAGTCGACCTCTTTCGAGAGATCGACGAGATATTCGACCACCTCTTTGGAGTGATCTCCCCGGTCAAGGTAATCTCCGAGAAAGATGAAGGTGTCTTCTCTCCGGGGATCGATCTTCGAGATGAGTTCGTCAAGCTTGTTCAGGCAGCCGTGAATGTCTCCGATGGCAAATCTTCTGTCCATGAGTCTCGTCGAGATACCACAGAGTCTGCTCCAGGGTAAAGATCTATCATTGAAAATCCCTTTCTGAGCCTTATGGTTTCGATTCTGAGTTCAGGGATCTTTTCCTTGGGGACCTTCGAATTAGGGTTCAGCTTCAGTGCAAGGGTGTAGGCTTCGAGGGCCGCATTGAGGTCACTCAGTCTGTCGCGGCCTTCCCGTTGTGCTGCACGTGCCTCATAGGCATAGGCCATGGTGATGGCCACATCATGATCCTTGTTCTTTTTAAGGTAGAGTGTGCACGCGTCGATGATCCGGTCGTGATCCTTCATGCCCACCGCGGCACTGACAAGGCCCTTGTGATACTCGGTCTTGCCTGAAGTCTTGATCAGAGCTTGATAGTAGTCATAGGCACTCTTGAACTGGTTCAAGTTCAGCGAGATCCCTGCAGCACGGATGAGGGAGTCCTGGTCAGACTTCTTTACCTGGAGAACCTGCTGAAAGGCACTCAGAGCGGATTTCAGATTTCCTGCCTTTTCGTAGGCAATTCCAAGGTTAAACAGGACAACGGGATCCTTTGGAGAAAGCTCCGCAGCCTTCCTGTAATAGGAGATCTGGCTCTTCGTATCACCCAGAACCCCCATGACCATGCCCAGATGGGCATAGGCATTCTTGTCATCGGGGTAGTACTCGACGTAGTGCTGCAGTAAGGATGCAGCCTCTTTATACTTCTTCTTATTCAGGGCATCGTCAATCACCGGGATGAGGATTTCCTTGTCACGGGCCGACCCTGCAGCTGAACGAAAAATCTCCAGAGCCTCTCCTTTTCTGCCTGCCTGTTCGTAGGTCTTGGCCAGGTCAATGATAATGGAGTCATTCCCCTTGTCGAGTTCGAGTGCCTTCCTCAGGTAGTCGACCCGATTATTGAAATCCCCTTGTTGGCCCGCTATATAGGCCATCCTCCGGTAGGTGACTGCCGTGGGATTTCCTTTCTCGACAATCTGCTTGCTCATCTCAAGGGCTTCCTGCATCATGCCGAGCCGGATGTAGTACCGCGAAAGATTCGCATAGGCGGTGATATTGTCGGGTTCTCTGGTCACAACGGCCCGATAGAGAGAAACGAGAGCCTGGTAATCTTCCTTGTCAGACAGCAAGGTTTCCAGCATCTCCAGGAACCGGGTGTTTTCGGGAAAATTCGCGTGGGCGGTTCTGAGCATGGCAATCTTGTCATCGGCGGACCGAGCTTCTTCTATCCTGAGGAGAAAGTCTTCCTCGGTCAGTTCGATTTCAAGGGGCACCCGGGCAATGTTGTGATTGATATAGTACACATCGATGGGTACGGATCGAATACCAGCACTGATGATCTGTTTCCTGATCTCATCGGTATCGATGGGCTCGTGGAGATCATTGGCCTTACCGAACCCCACGACATCAACGGTGAGGTAGGAATCGAAAAAGGTGTTGGCATTCACCTTGGTGATAATGAGGGTCTCTCTTCCCTGTATATGCAGAGATTCCCCGGGCTGTATTATCTTGGGAGATCCGTTCACATAGACCTCAAGGGAGATGAAACGCGGTGGTTTTCTGAAAATGAAGGAGATGGTCGCTTCCCTGAGAAGTCCGATGCTTCCCCCGAGGGGAACGCTCATAAACAGGGAAAAGGCAACTGCAACGACTAAGATAATAATGATGGCAGTATTTCCTCGATTTCCCATAAAACCTCTCGATAAGCTGGTAGTTCAGGCTTATTATCAAGATATCTTCCCATTGTCCATTCCCATTTTCATGGCATACCAAATGCCGCCTACTGCATCGCTGCACGGTTCGTCCTGAATCATCCCGGATACACGGCATGAGGGAGAACTCCCCTGAGGCGGCCTTCTGCCCACGGTGCCCAGATGGACATAGAGAAAGGGGACACTTTTAACGAGGTTACCAAGGGGACATTTCTCACGAGTTTTGACAATAGTGGCGAGCACCTCTTGACCCCGGTCGATACATTCTTATTATTCCCATCAGAACTCCCCGGGGATCACCTGGATAGTTCTTTGATATGGTGTTGTGGAGTTGTGAGTATGTGTAAAGGGGTCAGCCTTGTCGAGCTGCTGCTCGCCGTAGCAGCAGCGTCGATGCTCATTCTTGCGTTGTACAGCCTCAACAGCATCACCGAGAGATCCCACCATGAGCTCATGGACAGCTGGTACTGTACGCAATCCCTGCGCACCGCCTTCGTGGAGCTGAATCGAGACCTGATCCAGTGCGGGTACCTGCTGCCCGAGGATCTCAAGATCGCGGTTTCTGCAAACAATCTTTTCATTGCGGGCACTCCCCGAACATCTCAACACTCAGGTCTGTGCCTTTCACCCTCGGGAACACCACCGTATTTCTCCATCATACGGGGGCGTGAATCACTGACCATCCTCCTGGATACCGTGGATATCGATCACGATGACACTTCAGACTACTGGGCTGACCTCGGCATCATAACCGAGAGCGGTCCGTTCGTGATCGCCCATAATTATTCACGGGGAAACTCTGCCGTGAAAATCACCTCGGAGGCCCCTCTCGAGATCGATGACAGGGTGGTCCCTGCCATTCACTACGCTCTGAGACCCGGAGGTCTGTATCGAAACGGACAGCTCATCGCCGAGGCCATCGTGGGGATTGAGTCACACCTGGGGGGAGACGAATTGATTATCGATCTGGAGGCCGAACACAATGGAACGAACAAAAAAATCCGCCTTACCCACATCTTCAGATAGTCCAGGCTGGGTACTCATTTACGCGCTGATCTTTATCGCCATTATCCAGGCCACTGTCATGGCATCCACCTCCATCCTCCTTCACCAGGCCAAGATAACCACTGCTTTCCAGTCGATCCTTCAGAGCACTCACGAATCACCTGCTCACAATGCACCGCCCGCGGTCACGCAGATGATCATGGCTGCCCCCGAAGGGTGGGATCACGCAACCTTCTCTACCGAGGTGCTGATCAAGACCTGGGGGAAAAGGCAGACCGCATCATGGAGGGTAGCTCTCAGAGAACAGCCTGCACTCATGACAAAAGAAACGATGCTCTCAAGTGCGCGAACGTATGTCATCATCCTGATCGACGACAGCACCACCATGAATACCGCGAGCTGGATGGATTACGACCCTGAAGGAATCTACCTGCAGCGGCCTTCAGGAGAGATCGTCCGGGTGGCGACCGCTGAGGATATTTCCTCGACTCAAACGAGTCCCAGTGGGACCTATTTCAATGGAAGCTATGGAAACACCTTTTTCAGGGCCCCTCCCGCGGACGGACTCACCGGAGCCATGCCCCGATGGACCTGGGTCCAGACACACGTGCGAAACTTCATCGATGAAGTGGATGCAAGCAGCGTGGCCATAGCCACCGTCTCAGGCGGTCTCACGGGAGATTTTTCTTCCCGAAGAAAAGACATCCTGACCTCCCTTGACCACGTTCATCCTACCGAGAACGATTCCCGCCTTGCTGAGACCCTGTATACACTCACGGGAGCCTTCCCCGATGAGGGCGCCCCAGAAAAGCACATCATCGTCATCACCGATGGTGTAGCGATCAATGACGGAGATCTCCCCGCCTGGCTGCAGGACTTCGACCTCGATGGAGATCCATGGGACCGTCACGTCTCCGGGGCTGGCTCCCGGTGTCTGGACGACGTGGCTGCCTATGCCTCGAGCATCGGCATCCATGTCCACACCATGGGGCCGGATACCACCTTCCTGAGAAACACGGCTCATCAGGGCGGTGGTCTATTCATGCCCACACGTGAAGACATCGTTCCCGTGGTTACCTTTGCCTCGCAGGTGCGAACTCCCTCGACGCTGGGGAGCCTGTCGCTCCTGAACCGGCATGCGAGGTTCGACCCCCCCTGGCTTGCGCCCGGAACCTTCCCCAGCTACCGGATCGATGAAATCACCCCGCAGAATTTGTGTTCAGATTCCTCTCTCTACGTTCGAGGCCCTCTGTCTGCACTGGGATTCAACGGTTCATCCGTGATCTGTTCATCACTGCAGGACTGCCTGTTCAGCCTTCATATCCCGACACGGAGCCTTTCCTGGATGATCAGGGGTGTCGGGGGAAACATCTGTCTGCGAGGAGGAAAGATCATCACAGGGCCAAATGCCCGTGGCATGATATCCTGCCTTTCCGAAGGCCCGGAACTCTCCTGGATGAAACAGGGAGACCTCATGGATGCCTCGGAGTCGAGTGTCTACCTTGCTGACGGCCAGATACTTCAATCCATCGAGCTGAATCTGGGTACGGTCCTGTGCGAGTTTCAGGCAACTCACACGATCACTGCCCTGAAATACGATCCTCGCTGGGGAAAGGTGCTGGCAGGAACTCATTCCGGCCTCGTCTATCTCTTCGATCAGGATCTTTCCCTTGCGAATATCCTGGTTACATCGATGGGGGAGCCAGTTATTGATCTGCGCGTCTTCACCTGGCACAAGAAACCCCTGGTCGTGGCTGTTTCAGCGTCATCCCTGTGCTGCCTGTCAACGGAGGGAATCCTCTGGGCTGCCGCGCTCGAACCCGGAATTCCCCTGATCACCCTGGTCATGGATTCAGAGGTCCGCATATCCCAGTGGGATGCCCACCAACCGTTGAGCGGCCTCGATTCGGGCAGAACCCGGATCATCACCCTCGATGCTTTGACCGGCGAGATGCTCTCGTCACGAGATCTCTCCTCGGGCAGATCCTTCGGTCCCCTCATCGACCTTAACGCCTCGCTCCTGGAATACCTCTCCTGGGACGGGCATGTTCACCAGGAGGATATCTCATCCCTGAAGGGAATGAGGTGGGAACCACTCGGCACCAGACTCGTCGGGATCAACGAGTGAACTCAACACCACCACATCTGGTTCTGATCTGAGCTCCTCCAAGGTTCACCTTGAGAGGATCGACGTTTCCTTCTGCCTCGGTCTCCCCCAAAACCAGGCCCGGGGAGTAATCGTGTGCTGTTCTCCCGGTGCTGCCGTGAATCATTAAAGTCAAGCATATGAAATTCCGAATACACCTGCACGAGAGCATATTCTCGCAAGGAGGCGTATGATGGAACGGCTGAGAAAGGCACACAAACACGGTTTTACCCTGGTGGAACTCGCGCTGGTACTTGTTATCATCGGGTTGCTCATCACCGGTGTCCTCAAGGGTGAGGCGCTCATCCAGAACGCCAAGGTCAAGAAACTCGTGAACCAGAAGGAGTTGATCACCGCGGCATACTACACGTTCTACGACAAGTATGGCATGTATCCCGGGGACGAAAACATTGCGAACGCACCCAGGAATGACACGCACAACGGGAACGGGGACGGCCAGATCACCGGAAACGAGCGCTGGTATCTCTTCGAGGATCTGGTCCTTGCCGAGATCATCAACGGGAGTTACGCAGGGGTTGCCAACGACGTCCCCACTCATCCTTTCGGGAGCTGGCTCAGAATCGAGTGGTATGCCTCGCTGCAGTCAAACTGTATCTGGCTCAATGCCATTCCCTATGACATCGCCGAGCTCCTGGACAGGAAATACGATGACGGAGTGTACAATACCGGATCCATCCGGGCCAACTCCGCGTATACCAACACGAACGCCAAGGTGGTCTACTGGAGAATGTAGCGGGCTTTTCTGCGTCTCTTCCAAAAAGACCCCTGGGACGCAGGGAGGTTCTCCTTGCCTGCTCCCGGGATGTTCCAGGAGCCGGGTGATCGTCATTTCAGGAAGGACTGTCTCACGATGCAATCCCCCAAGTGGGGCACACATCGAAGAGATCGAAAAATGAGCTTATCAGGAACCGGGAGCCGATCGAATTCCTGGGACCAGGTGAAAAACCATGGAGAGAAAGAGGATAGGAGATCTACTCAGGGATGAAGGGATCATCTCTGACCAGGGAATAGACCTGGCCCTCATCGAACAGAAGGCCACCCGCGAGAGAGTCGGCGACATCCTGCTCCGCCTCGGTCTCGTGACCCAGACAGAACTTGCCCAGGCCATCGCGAAACAGTGCGAGATCGATTTTCTGGAACTGAGAAATCTCTTCCCCCCGAAGGAAGCGCTCACCTCCCTTCCTGTCCAGTTTGCCAGGGACAATTCATTGCTGCCCGTAGGCGTTGAGGATACGACCCTGGTCGTTGCAACCAGTGAACCCGATAATTCGAAACTCCTGGATCTCACCTCCAGGATCACGAAAAAACGTATCCGGTTCGTTGCATCATCTCTCTCGCAGATACGAAACCACATCGAGAAGGATTACTACCTCCTTGAGCACCCGATAGAGGATGAAATCTACGAGCAGCTGGAACGTTCCAGACACGCCCCCCATGATGTCGAAACCGAAAAGCTCTTTTCCCTTCTCATGATGTCTGCCATCAATGCACGCGCCACCGATATCCATATCACGCCCACCAACAAAACGACGCAGGTTCACTACCGGATCGACGGAATTCTTTACCCGTTCTACACCTTCCCCATCGAGATACACCAGCGGATAGTCTCCACCATCAAGATCAAGGCAGAAATGGATATCTCTGAACAGAGAAAACCTCAAGATGGTCGCCTCACCTATGATTTTCTCAACGAGAACTACGATGTCCGTCTTTCAACCCTGAGGGTAACCTACGGGGAGAATCTGGTCATGAGGATTCTTTCCAGCTCCGAGGAACTCTACAATGTAAAGAGTCTCGGACTCGATCAGGAAGATATCAGCACACTCAAGGAAATCCTCCTGAAACCCTTCGGAATGATCATCGTGTCGGGGCCCACCGGCTCAGGCAAGACCACGACCCTGTATGCAGCCCTGAGGGAGATCAATTCCATCGAAAAGAACATCGTAACCGTTGAAGACCCCATCGAGTACCGGTTCCCCCTCATCAGACAGACACAGGTCAACGAAAAGGCCGGCTATACCTTCTCGAGCGCAGTACGAGCCTTTCTCAGGCAGGATCCTGATGTGATCCTCATCGGAGAGGTCAGGGACAACGATACGGCGACCATGGGGCTTCGTGCTTCACAGACCGGGCATCTCGTGCTCTCGACGCTCCATGCCAACGATGCGGTCAGCGCCATCCCCAGGCTCAAGGATCTCGGCATGAAGGATTTCATGATCTCCTCGTCCTTGCTGTGCGTCATTGCCCAGAGGCTGGTGCGGGCATTGTGCCCATTCTGTAAAGAGCCCTATGACTCGGGAGACGAGGAGCTCAGGGTCTTTGGAATACAACCAGGAACAGCGGTGTATGCCCCGGCAGGGTGTCCGAAATGTCTGAGAACCGGGTACCTGGGAAGAAGTATGGTTGCAGAAATTCTCGTGGTCTCAAAGGAGGTGGAACGCCTCATTTCTGGAGGAGCCCATCCCTTCGAGATCAAGGATAAGGCCATCGAAGAGGGGATGTACACCCTTGTGGGCGATGGAGCCAGGAAGATCCTCTCCGGAAAAACCAGCTTTATCGAGGCGCGAAGGGTTCTCAGATGATGTATTCGTACTGTGCCCAGACACAGGATGGGACCGTGATCAGTGCGAAAGGAAACTTTTCCGGCATCCATGAGCTGCTCGATACCCTCTCCACACAGGATCTCACCCTTCTCAGCTATCGCAGAAACAGGTTCACCCTGATTCATGACCTTAGAGAGCGGCTGCACCCCAGGGTGGATCGTCTTGAAATCGCCGAGTTCTGTGAATCTCTCGCCTCAATGCTTGGCAGCGGTCTCCCCCTGCTCGATTCCATGGAGAGCATCAAGGAGACCACCAAGGGGAGACGGCTCAAAAGGGCTATCGATGAAGTCATCAGGCAGATCTCGAAGGGAGAATCACTCTCCGGGGCCTTCGCTCACCAGCCCCACATTTTTCCCGACATCCTCGTGTTCTTCTGCAGCATCGGAGAGGAAACGGGAACAATCTCGAACGCCTTTCAAAACACGGCTGAACACCTCCAGAGGGTCGATGCAATCGTGTCCCAGGTGAAGAGGGCCCTGATCTACCCCGCCTTCGTCATCAGCGCCATGCTGTGCGTGATGCTGTTCTGGCTGTTCTTCGTGCTGCCCCGCCTCGTGGAAACGTTCCATGACATCGATGTGCAGCTCCCCGACATCACCGTCAACCTCGTTCATTTCGTCGATCTCTCCAGGGAGTACTGGTATCTCTACCCCAGTGCACTGGCTGCCTGCACGATCCTCCTGGTGATCCTGCAACGATTCGAGCCCACCCGCTTCTATCTCGCCCATCTTACCTTCAGGATTCCGATAGTTGGAGATCTTCTGAAGTATTCATCCCTGACCATATTCTTCTCCAACATGGCCCTGATGCTCCACGCAGGAGTGACCCTCACCAAGGCCCTCGATGTCCTGGGCCAGGTCCTGAAGAACCCGGTGATAACGTCCATCATCTCCTGCATGCAGGAGGCGACGAACAAGGGAGACTCGCTCCTGGAGGCCTTCAGGCAGACCGCGTTTTTCGATGCCATCACAATCAAGATGATCAGCGTGGGGGAAAAAACCGGGACGCTGGATCAGCGGCTGAACTACCTGGCCGGGTACTACCAGGAGCGGACCACGAGGTTTGTCGATATCATGGGGAAAATGATCGAGCCCGTGGTCATGCTCATTGCCGGTGGATTGTTCATCTTCATCATCATATCCCTCATCGGTCCTGTCTACGACCTCATTTCGCAGCTCGGAGGAGGATGAGATGGATCAGGTAGCTGCAAGGATCCTTCCATGGCGTTCATCTGGCACGTCATCGACCAGAGCCGGCTTCACCCTGATCGAACTCGCCTTTGTCCTGGTGATCATCGGGCTGCTCCTCGGTATGGGCTCAGAGATCCTGCCCATGCTGATCAAGCAGAACAAGGTCAGAGAGAACAGGGTCCTGGTCAGGGAGGTGAAAACATCGATCCTGGGATACGCCCTGGCAACGGGAAGGCTGCCCTTTGCCGCTTCGAGCGAGAACGGAACAGAAACGTCCGGGCGTCTGCAGGGATACCTCCCCTATGCAACCATCGGGGTACGGGGAAAGGATGTCTCCCTGCGAACCCTTTTCTACGCGGTCGAACCTGCCCTCACCGGAACCACCAACAGGGAGGAGTTCCAGATTCGCCTTCGTGAGCTGATCACGGGGGTGCGTACCCCGGACCTCTTCTGTGACAACGGAACCTTCCAGGCTGCCTTTGTTGTCCTGTCTTCGGGAGAAAATCTCCAGGTGGATCCACCCAACGACGACAACGGGAACGGGCGGGTTGACATTCACGACGACAATCAGTTCTCAGCGCCTAGCGGGACCTACACATCGGATAATGACGATATCCTCGATGCTGTGAGTATCACCTATCTGCATGGAATCCTTAAAGAATAAACCCATCAAGAAATCCTTGAGAAAATCCGAACACATGATGGAAACTGAAGCGTACCTGTATGCTGCAACGTTACACAAAAGACAGGTGCACACCGGCAGGAGAGAGCGGAAAAGATGATTCTCGGTTTGAAAAAAGGATATTCCGTGGTTCTCGGAGATGACGAGCACTCCCTGTGCTCGTTTCGCGTGGTCGGTGAAAAAGTATTTCTCAAAGGGCTTAAAACCCTCGATTCTTCAAGCCTCAAAAGGCTCTCCCGCCGGGGGCGCTGCCTGAAGGTGTGTTTCTCTCCCCGTTCTGTCTACGCAGATATCGGGGAGTTCACCAGTGTGAGCGAGGAGGCCACCGCAGCCCACATCAGGGCCAGTGTCGACAAGATAGGGCTGTTCAAGGAAGAATACCAGATCGCCTCCTGCAAAATGAACGACCTGGATGGTTCACGCGCCCGGTTCTCATACATCGTCACACCAATGAGCGAAATCGAAAAAATCGGCATCCTCGATGAAAGAGAGGCGGTGCTCGATTCGTGCTGCCCCATTGAAGCCGCACTCGCTTCTGCGGTGGCAAAGACCGACAGGAACATGGTTGTCACCGTGTATGAGGATGCGCGGTTCGTGCGGATCATCGCATCAAAAAGAGGCATGATTCACTACCTGATCACGATCTCCTCGGCCGAATCGTATGACCTCGTCTCGGAAACCGTCTCGGGGATCCAGGAGATGTTCTCCCTGCTCAAGAACTCCTATCACGAACACGTCAGCAGGGTTTTCAAGGTGGGTTCCGGTGAAATCACCACCCAAGATCTCAACGAAAGGGGTATCCAGGCGGAACCCCTTCCAGAGGACGCCCTCGGTGATGAAACGACCATGGGCATCGTCCTGTTCGGAACCGCCATCACCACGCAGTATGACTTCACTCCCCAGAGCTATTGCCAGACAAAGAGGATTCTCAGGTACTCCAGAATTTCCCTTGCACTCTCTCTCGTCCTTCTTGCTGTGTCGGCCGCTCTCTTTTCCCTGGGAATGACCAATGCCGATGAGGCCGAAGCCTACCAGAAGGATATGCAGGAAGCTTATGAGAAGAGCATCCATGAACTCAGGGCACTCGAACAGGATTACCTCGCCTTGAGTTCAAAGGTGGATCTTTCCCAGATGAACACCATCATCGAGACCTACCAGGCGTTTCAGGCCGAACCAAAACTCCACCTTACTCTCAGCGCCATCTCCGAGAACGTACCGGGCAGTATGTTCATTCAAAAGATCGAGGTGAGCCGCCCGGTCGAACCCGATGCCGGAGGGGCACGGGTCGTTCCGCCACCGATGCCCCAGCACAGGGCCCTCAAGATCAGTTCATTTTCCGTGGAGATCGATGGTATCGTCGACTCACCATACCCCCTCTCCAAGAGTCTCTTTACAAGGTACCTCACCGATATTCAGAAACGGTTCGTCGTAAAAAGGGCCACGTTCAGTCACACGGAGAAGAACGCGGTATTTAGCATAACCTGCGAGACAACCCATGAGATACTATAGGACATCCATTCTCATCGGTATCATAAGCGCCCTCATTCTGGGGTCCTCATTTTCCTACTACCGGTTCACGGAGATCGAGACGAATTACAACCGCTCAAAGCTCCAGACGATCCTTGCCATGGCAGAGGACCGCAAGGTGTATGCAGAAAAGATAGACGCCATAAAAGAATACAGCAGCAGACTGTTCGCCATATCCCATGACCACGAAACAAACGTGGACTATGAGATTGTCCTGAGTGACCACGACATCTCCAGGCTGTACTCACAGATCAGGTCGACCTATGCCCAGGGGCTCTTCTTCCTGGAACAAGCCACCATCGAGAGTACCCCTTCGGGAATATCCCTGAGTGTCAAGGGGTTTAAACTCGGAGACCAGGCGCCATGATAAAACACCGGAACATCGTCTATCTGTTTGTTTCTCCTGTTATCGCAGTTCTCCTGTGCATAAGTTCCACCCTGGTTCTCACCGACGAGGGAGCCTATTCGATGAAACAGCCCGATTTTCTCTCCTATGTCGATCAGTTGAGCCTCTTCACTGTTGGAAAAGAAATCGAACCTGAGTTCCTCCACATCAGGGACGTGTTCGTGAAGACGACCCCCTCGGCCCGGAACATCACGGTGAGCCTGATCGTGGAATCCCCTGCAGGCAGCTTCTGCATCATTAACGGACAGAGACTCAGTCTCGGAGAATCAGGAGACGGCTTCATTCTCACTTCTTTTGATCGAGATTCAGTGAGCCTGTCCTTTCCCGATGGTACCAAGGAGACTTTCTATGTCACAGCATATTGAACTATCCCTGATAGCCTGCTTCTGCACACTGCTCTTGTTCGGGTGCACGACCGACAAGCTCATCAAGCAGGAAGACTTCTCCCTTGAACAGGAGAAAGCGGTTTCCACTCCTGTTATGCCCAGAAAAGAACCTGTACCTGAGGTGCTCATCGACGTGGCTGAACCGAGCCCGTTTGAAGGAAAAACCATAACGTTTACGGCACGGGAAGCGAGGTTCACTGACGTACTGAGCGCACTCGCGGAACGTGTAGGGCTCGATCTGGTCATTGATTCCCGGCTCATCAGCCAGGACAGAATCAATCACAACCAGGACACGCCGCAGATGGAAGGGGAGGTGCAGGACAAAGAAACCCCTTCCCATGGATCCATTGTACTGCCCCTGGTATCCATGTCCTTCACGGATACCCCTGTGGAAACGGCCCTGGACTCCCTCATCGGATCGCTCAATATCTTCTACGAGACCAGGGGGCGAATACTGCTGGTCAAGGCCACGGAATCAAGGATCTACCACCTCAATTTTCTCTCTTCCCAAAAAGAGACAAAGGTTCAGGTGGGTGGAGATGTGCTGGGGAATGCACAGGGAAACAACTCGGGGAAGACACCCCTGTCTGGAGAATTCTCCATCAAGGATTCAACATCGGTGGCAAGCACCGACATATACACGCAGATCGATGAGATGGTTCAGGCATGCATGACCAAACATGGTTCGTATTCACTCAATCGGGCCATCGGGTTCCTCGAAGTCAGGGACATGAGAGATGCCCTCGACCGAATTGACTCGTATATCACCAGGATCAGAACCTACTATAATGCACAGGTACTCATCACGGCCAAGATCATGGAAGTGTCCCTGAACAATGAGAGCAAGTATGGCATAGACTGGACGAGTCTCCACGGCAACATTGGCGACTATGTATTCAACCCGATTCAGCAGCGCCTTGCCCTGTCGACGAACACCCTGGTCCCTGCACTGGAGATTCAGGTGCAATCAGATAAACATGGGTTTTCTTCTGTCATGAATGCCCTGGAAGAGTACGGAAATATCAAGGTTCTCTCCAATCCGCGCGTGAGGGTGACCAACGGTCAACCCGCGCTCATCAGCGTGGGCACCAACACCTCATACATCCAGGAGATCAAGCTCACCACAACCTCCATCGATGGAGGCACGAGTATTACCACGCCTGAAGTGACCATCGGGTCTATCTTCGACGGCATCATGCTCGGTGTGATACCCAACATCGATCTGGAAAGAAATTCCGTGAACCTGAGCATCACACCGATAAAGAGCAGGATCGTAACCCTCCAGGAGCGGATCATCAGCGGAAACGTCTACACGATTCCCTCCGTCGCCCTGGAAGAGGCCTCGACCCAGATCAGGGTGGGAAGCGGCAACATCGTGGTCCTGGGTGGCCTCATCAGCAAGACGATCACCCAAGAGAACAGATCGATCCCGATCCTGGGTGAGGTCCCCTACCTCGGGTACCTCTTCAGCCAGAAGATAAAGGGCGTACAGACCAATGAACTGGTGATCATGCTGGAACCGGTTATTCTGGAACACTGATCCACCGTAAGAAACAACGGAAATTCTCCTGTCACAGTCTTAGGGGAGAACGGTGGGACGATCGAAGAGATCCTGCATTCCTGTTCTTTCTGATACACCCCGGGGATTGAACCATCAGATACGGGAGCGCAGAGCCTCCCTCAGCAGCGCCATCAGACGCTCATCAGGCACCCCGGTGACGGCCCCGAGATGGATCCCGGGCTTGATGGCGTGCCCGTGAAAATCGGAACCGGCACTGACATGGAGTCCGGTTCTCCGGGCCAGGGCAACGAGATGGTTCGTCGTCCCTGCATCGTGGTGTGAACTGTAGGCCTCGATCCCTGCGAGGCCGCATCCCTTGAGTTTCACGAGGGTCTCTTCACTGATCTTCCCTGGATGCGCCAGGACGAGAACCCCTTTTTCACGGAAGAGCTCGAGGGTTTCTCCCAGACCCGGAAGGATCATTTCCAGCCCGTCGAGAAGGCCCATGCGGGAGATGTCCCGGTAGAAGTTGAGGTAGGGAGATGATGCCTTTGGTCCCGAGAGGTACTCGGTAAGCCTCCCATCGTGCGAATTTCTTTTTTTCAGAGCATCGAGGAGCGTTACCCCGGTGGGTACGGACTTACCCCATCGAGACACATCGTCGGGCGTAATATCATACCCCAGACCGCGGAACCGGTCGATCAGGATCGAGGCACTGTCCCAGATCCCCGAACAGGCACGGCCAAGAAACTCGTCGAGTTCCCTGAGACCGAAAACGAAGCTGTACATGAGCAGGTGGTGTTCTGTTCCCTCATACCAGGTCGAGAGTTCAACACCGGGAAAGAACTCTATCCCGTGCTCTGTTGCGCGGGCAAAGCCTTCTTCGATGGAAGAGACATCCATGTGGTCGGCAAAAGCGACGGATTCAAGCCCCAGGTCACGGGACATCTCCACGATCTCACGCGGACTGTGTTGCCCGTCGGAAGAACCTGTTGTATGGATATGGAGGTCGATCATTGGGAATACATATTCATAGCAGAGTTGCCGATAAAACGAAATGAAGATTGACCGGCAAGGAGTTCCCATGGGAAGAAATGAACGCTATGTCATAGACCAGATCCATCCGCAGGAATCGTGGCGGATCTTCAGGATCATGGCCGAGTTTGTCGATGGTATCGAAACACTTTCATCCCTCGAGCCGGCAGTGACGATCTTCGGCTCTGCACGCTCAAAGCCCGGGGACAAATACTACGCCATGGCCGAAGCGTTCGCCGGAGAGCTTGCCCGGGAGGGATTCACCGTCATCACCGGCGGCGGTCCCGGGATCATGGAAGCGGCGAACAAGGGGGCCATGGAGGCTGGAGGCCAGTCCGTCGGGCTGAACATCGTGCTCCCCTTTGAACAGAGCCTCAACCCCTATACCAACGTCCACATCAATTTCCGCTACTTCTTCGTACGCAAGGTCATGTTCGTCAAGTACGCCATGAGTTACGTGATCTTTCCCGGTGGATTCGGCACCATGGACGAACTCTTCGAATCGCTCACCCTCATCCAGACCGACAAGCTCAAGCCCTTCCCTGTTATTCTCATCGGTTCGGACTACTGGGGAGGTCTCCTGAACTGGATCAACGACACCATGCTGAAAGAAGGCATGATCCTGCCGGAAGACAGGGCCATCTATACCATCGTTGACTCCCCGCGCGATGCGGTGGAAATTATCAAGAACTCGAGGGTTTGAATCGATTCACAGCCCTTTGTTCTTTCAGGTGAGTCCCGACGCCTTCCGGTATGCTGCCCAAACGGCGTCGATGATCGCGGACCTCACGGAACCAGCCTCGAGAACAGAGAGTCCCTCGATGGTTGTGCCTCCGGGTGAAGTGACCATGTCCTTGAGTTCCGCTGGATGTTTCCCGGTTTCGATCACCAGTGCTGCTGCACCCTTCATGGTTTCCGAAGCCAGCTGAAGAGCGGTGTCCCTCGGCAACCCTGACCTCACCCCCCCATCCGCCAGGGCTTCGAGGACAAGAAAGCAGAAGGCAGGCCCTGATCCGGAGAGTGCGGTGACGGCATCGAGATAGCGCTCGTCCATTTCGATGCAGGTTCCTACCGAGGAAAAGATACCCTTGGTCACCTCGACATCATCTCGTGAGCACATATCCGATGCGGCCAGCACAGAGACCCCCTGGAGCACCAGGGCTGGCGTATTGGGCATCACACGCACAACCCGTGCCTGCGCCCCAAGAATCTCCAGAAAAGACGATATCCTGATCCCTGCCGCGATGCTGATCACGAGACGGTCCTTGAGCAGATCCTTCAGTTCTTCCGCCACCGGGCCAGCCGTATCCGGCTTGACCGCAAGGATCACCGTGGAACACGACCCGACGAGGGCGCGGGAATCCGAAGCCGCCTGTACCCCGTATTTTGCCGAGAGATGGCGGCAACGCTCCTGCACGACATCGCACACCATGATCTCTGGGGCGGCAAGCTCTCCCCTCTTCACGATGCCGGCAATGAGCGCCTCCGCCATGTTTCCTCCACCGATAAACCCGAGAGACGACATCTCTTCCCCCCAGAACGTCCAGAATTCTAACGAACTGATCTGTAGTGTATACCGGGAAGACAGGGAGAGACAACCTGAAAAAAGCAATAAACTTCTCCCTGCCGCAATCCGATGGTGTATCCATGGAACATGCGACCTCCACGAAGAACATCAAGGGGATCTTTTTCGAAGAATCCACCATTGTTCTGGGTACCGGACACACCCAGAAAACTCAGACTCTGAAGAATTTCTGCCTGGCCGAGCAGATCGACGATGAACGGATCAAACTTACCTTTCTCGGAAATGAAGGGAACCCGACCGGAATTGTTGTGGAACTTCCCTACGAAGAGTTTCTCTCACGCTACACCCTTGAACCAAATTTCAAGGTGAAGACACTCAAGGAACAGGAGACCGATCTCCATATCGCGCGGGCCGAAAAACACCGGAACCGCAAAGAATACAACTCTGCAGAGTGGGAATACACCTCGGCACTCAAGCTCGACCCCGAGAGTATCAGGGCACACTTCGGTATCGGGACACTCTACATGGAGATGGGCGATCGTGACAAGGCACGCTCGGTCTTTGAAAAAATCTCGCAGATCGATGCCCTGTTTGAAGAAGAAAACAAGCACATCTTCAACGAGTTCGGCATCGCACTCAGGAAAGCCGCCATGCTCGACGAGGCACGTTCACACTACCTGAAGGCGTTGGAGATTTCTCCGCAGGACGAACACCTCTGCTTCAACATCGCCCGCCTCTACTTCGAAAAACAGGACTGGACAAGTGCCATGGAGTGGATTCACAAGGCCCTTGAAATAAACCCCCTCTTTCGGGAAGCACGGCACCTCGAATCCATGATTTCACAACGGGCCTCCGTTTCTTCGTAGTGCCGTCAGAAACGTCTCTCGTAACAATCGCTGCGCGTCCACGGGCTCTGCAAACGTTGCCCGCACAGATGCAACCACCTTCATACCATCTTTCAGCCGGGCCCCTCATCCCGGTGGCGTAATACTGACATTTCCTGTTTGACATGCGGTGATCAGCCATACATCAGTCTTTCTCAAGGAGCTGCGCATAGATCTCCTTGACCCGCTTACGCGTCTGCTCGAGGGAGCCGGAATTATCGAGGATGATCGTGGAAAAGCGCTTCTTTTGCTCGATAGGCATCTGGGAGCCGATCCTTATCAACGCATCCTGATACGAGAGCTTGTCCCGCTCCATGAGTCTGGCGATCTGTACCTCTTGCGGGACATAGACCAGAATGACCTCGGGGAGTGTCTCGTGCATACCGGTCTCGATCAGGAGGGGAATATCCAGGATAACCACAGAATCCGGTGCTGACCGTGAACACTCATCAATCTGCTCGGCCATCACCCTGTAGACCTCAGGATGGACGATGGAGTTGAGAACATTCCGCTTCATCTCGTCCTGAAAGATACTATCACCCAGCACGGCCCTGTTGATCTGCCCGTTTTCAAGGAGAACCCCTGTGCCAAAAAACGCCACGATGCGCTCCCATGCAGGCTCACCCTGCTGTACGACATCGAAGGCGATCTTGTCTGCATCGATGATATGGCATCCGAGTTCCCTCAGCATGGATGCCACGGTGGATTTTCCACTGGCTATTCCGCCCGTAAGCCCGGCAAGAGACATGATGTTCCTCCAATGAGAGAGATATTTCTTCCAGCGAGCTCTCCATCTCTGCGGTAGGAGAAATACTCACGAGGATGACAGCAGGTGCATCGCAGGGAACCATGTATCATGTCACCGGGAATGTTCTGTTCCATGGCCTGTCTCCTGGCTATCTCAGCGAGATCGACACGATACGTTCCTTCACGAAAGGGTTCCATAACAAGACCAAGCGCCTGTACGACATCCTGACCCACCTCATAACAACACGGTCCGATGGAGGGACCGAGTCTGACGTGAACATCCCGTGCCCCTAGAGAATGCATCATGCGGATTGCCTTCCCCACAATTCCTTTTGCCAGTCCGCGCCAGCCGGCATGTACTGCACCGATGCAGGGCACATCTTTCGACCAGAGAAGGACAGGGACACAATCTGCGGTTCGTATGCACAGGATGGGTTCAGGATCTTGACAGAGTATCCCATCGGCTACCGGAAACTCACCGGGTGTACACAATTCGGCGCGCACGATCACATCGGAATGGATCTGTCTCAAACAGTAAACCTGCGCCTCAGGGAACAGCTCCACGAGCCTGGTGTAGACCGACAGCGGCAATCCATCGATCCCTTCCGTGAAATCCCTGGTGCAGAAGATGCCCTTCATACCTGAGGGCATATACCCTAGAAGGGCTGCCCCTGACAAGCCGGATACGATGCTGATAAAACCTCGGAGAAGCTCTGCAGAGTCTTGCTGCTTGACAATAAAGAAACCGGTATGTAAATACTATCACCCTAAAATACTGTTGAATCGAGGTAGTCGATGAAGCGTACGTTCCAACCACACAACAAGCGGCGCAAGCGCACCCACGGATTCCTTGTTCGCATGCGTACCAAGGCAGGCAGAGCCGTTATCAACCGGAGGAGGGCCAAGGGTCGCAAGCGTTTGGCTGTCTGATGTCAGACGAGAAATTCCCGAAAATCGAGCGGCTGAGAAAGAGACGTGAATTCAAGAGAACAGACAAACAAAAGATTGCACGAGTCGTAACGAAACACCTCGTGATCTTGGCTGCCCCAAATTCACAAACGCATGCACGAATCGGAATCACGGTGAGTAAAAAAATTGGCAATGCAATCACCAGAAACAGGATCAAACGACTCTTACGAGAAATCTATCGACGCAACAAGAACCTATTTCCGAAAGGATATGACTATATCCTGATAGCAAAACCCCACATCTGGACAACCACGTACCATGACCTCTATCAGGAAGTAGCGAAAGCCCTGGGATCATCCACATGGGAAAAAAGATACTCATCACGCTGATACACCTCTACCAGAGGATTATTTCCCCCTGCTTCATTAGCAGTTGCCGATTCTATCCCACATGCTCTGACTATGCCATAGACGCCATTACCCGGTATGGCGGGGTCAGGGGGGTGTTCATGACCTTACTGAGGCTGTTGAAGTGTCATCCTTTTCATCCCGGCGGGTATGATCCGGTGTAAAACCACCTGAGGAGATGCAGCTCAATGGAGAAAAAAACCCTACTTGCTATAATCATTTCGATTGCCATCCTGATCGCATGGGATGTCTTCTTCATCCAACCGAGAAAACCACAGACTGAACCAGTTCAGACGGAGAAGCCTCAGGTAGAGAAACAGGTGCAGGAAGAACTCCCCTCCCTATTCGACCCCCCCTCGTCGCCCTCGTTTGAAAGCGAAAAGGCCTCAGGAGAAGCCATTTATGTGGAGACACCGCTCTATCGCGCCACCTGGAACACGAAGGGGGCACAGATCGTGTCCTTCCAGCTGAAGGAGTACAAACAGACCATCGGTGCAGACGCGCCCCCTGTTGAGATGGTCAGGTCACCGTTCCCACAGATCGTGACAAGCGAGGGTTTTTCTGACGCTGCCTTGGTATTCGAACCCTCACACACCGGACTGATTCATGCCGCCGAAAAACCTTTCGAACTCGTCTTCACGTCAGAAGTCTCTAAGGGAATTATCCTGAAAAAAATCTATCGGATAGACCCCCTGAACTACCTCTTGGAGTACCGCACCGAGTTTATCAATAACACCATGAGTCCCCTGTCTCTCTCCTATGATCAGGTCCTCAATGCGCGCTATCCCATGGACGAGAAAAAGAAAGGCTATGCCTTCGAGGGACCGGTTCTGCTCCACGGAAAACATCTCGAGGAATTTAAGGTGGACAAGGTGAAAACCGTTGGAACCTATCGGGACTTTCCCGGGGAAATCAAATGGTTCGGCATTGAAGAAAAGTACTTCCTGCACACGATCATCCCCTTGGAGATCTTTGAAACACAGGTGAGAATAACTCGCACCGATGAGAATATCGTATCACTGGCCTACTCCGTCCCGACGGCACAGATCAGAAGTGGCTCTTCGCAGAGCCACGATCATCTGATCTTTCTGGGCCCCAAGAACATCAAGATCCTCAAAGACGTAGGATTCGATCTCCACAGAGCCTTGGACTTCGGATTTTTCGACCTCATTGCAAAGCCCCTCCTGATATCCATGAATTGGATCCAGTCCTACGTGGGTAGTTACGGGCTGTCCATCATTATCCTGACCATCTTCATCAAGATCATCCTGTACCCCCTGACGTTCAAGAGCTTCGCTTCGATGAAAGGGCTCCAGAAGATACAGCCGCTGATGAAAGAACTCCAGGCAAAGTACAAGGATGACAAACAAAAACTGAACCAGGAACTCATGAAGCTCTACTCGGAGCACAAAATCAACCCGCTGGGCGGATGCCTGCCGATGTTGCTCCAGATCCCTATCCTTTTCGCCCTGTACAAGGTGTTCTACTCAGCCATCGAATTGAGACACACTCCCTTCCACATCATCGGAACATGGCTGCCTGATCTCTCGGCCAAAGACCCGTACTTCATCACTCCCGTCCTTATGGGTCTCAGTCAGTTTGTCATGCAGAAAATGACTCCAACTGCAGGGGATCCGACTCAGCAGAAGATCATGCTCATGATGCCCGTCGTGTTCACGTTTCTGTTCCTGAGTTTTCCATCGGGCCTTGTGCTCTACTGGCTGGTGAGCAATATCCTTTCGATCATCCAGCAGGCCTATATCAACAGGAAACTCACGTAGGAGAATGCTCATGGACAACGACTACAGAGAATTCGAAGCAACAACCGTGGACGAGGCCATAGTACAGGCGATGCAGTCATTCAGGTCAACGTTCGAGAACCTCGAAATTCAGGTGCTCTCTGAAGGATCCAAAGGTCTGTTCGGCCTGGTGGGTGCCAAGACAGCAAAGATCAAAGCCCGCCCTGCACGAGTGGCACAACCGGGAGAAGACACTGCGCCAGAGCGTGCAGCCCCGGAAAGCGAACCCTCACCCGGCATACCCCCACACGATGATGAGGTGCTCACGAAGGCACAGGAGATCGTTTCCGAGATCCTGGCACGAATGAACATTGCCTGCTCTTTCAAGGTTCGTGATACCAAAACTCTTGAGCTGATCGGGGACGGTTCCGGGATCATTATCGGGAAACAAGGGCAAACCCTGGACGCGCTGCAGTTCATCCTGAACAGAATTCTCAACAAGACACGGCAGGAGCCGGTCTATGTCACACTGGACACTGAGGGATACCGACAGCGCCACATGAGTTACCTGAAGTCCATCGCCATCAATATGGGCCAGAAGGCCAAGAAAACCGGGCAGTCCATCTCTCTGGAGAAAATGAATCCCTATGACCGACGCATCATTCACTTGACGCTCAAAAACGACAGCAGCGTAAACACCAAGAGTATCGGTGAAGGGCTCTACAAGAAGATTCTTATCGTTCCAAGAAAGGCATTGAAATAAGTATCGACACCATCTACGCCCAGGCCACCCCGAGGGGGATCGGTGCGATCAGCATCATCCGCCTGAGCGGACCGAACACCCGGGATATTCTGTGCATGATCATGCCTAATGCCGGTTTGGTTCCCCATGAGCAGCACCTCAACGCTCTTCTCGACAAAGAGGGGGCACTCATCGATCAGGTCATGTGCGTCTTTCATCCAACTCCACGGTCATACACCGGGGAAGACCTGGTCGAGATAAGCTGCCACGGCAATCCCCTCATCGTACAGAAGATCATGGATTCCATCGAAAGCACAGGTCTCGTACGAAAGGCCCAGCCAGGCGAATTCACCAAAAGGGCATTTTTGAACGGCAAGATCGACCTGCTCCAGGCTGAAGCCGTGGGGGCCTTGATCGGAGCCGGAACCCCAGTCGGATATGAACTGGCCAAATCGCTCGCCGCGGGAGAGCTGTCACGGAGGTTCGTTCCCATGAAAAACCTCCTCGCAGAGGCTCTCACATCACTAGAGGCATCATTCATCACCGAAGATGCTCCCTTCTCTCCCGAGGTGCTCACAACAGACCTTTCTCGGCTCACCGACGAGCTGCGAGAGATGATCGCATCTTCTCGCGAAGCCACCGTCCTCAGCAGGGGAATTATCACCACGATCGCAGGATTACCCAACGCAGGAAAATCATCCCTGTTCAATGCCCTCCTGGGATATCCCCGGGCCATCGTCCATGAAGAGGAAGGGACGACACGGGATACACTCACAGAACACCTCATCTGTGGAGATCTCGAGTTCATCTTCCACGATACCGCAGGAATCAGGGAAACCCCTTCAGGCCCGGAAAGACTGGGGGTAGAACGTACCCTTGAGGCATTGGAATCATCCGACCTCGTGCTCTACGTTGTGGATGCCCGATCCGGATTACAGCCTCATGAAAAAACGTGGTTACCCCTGGGGAAAAAAACCATCCTCGTCATGAACAAAATGGACCTCCTTGAAGAGATTCCTCCTGTAGGTGGCGAAGAGATCTTTCCCGTAGTGTTCATCTCGGCAAAATACGCAACAGGGATCGATTCGCTCCTGAAAATCATGGAGCAAATCTTTCCCGAGGCACGACCCGAAGTGTTTCTTGAACGGCACCTCGGACTTCTGGGCAGGGTTCTCAGAAGCCTGGAAACGGGCATCGATGGCTTACAGGCAGGTGTGACACCAGACGTTATTACCATCGATCTCCAGGATGCCTATTCGGCACTGAAGGAACTCACGGGAGAAGAGATAAGCCCGGACATCCTCGATCTGGTGTTCAGCGATTTCTGTGTGGGGAAGTGATGCAGGACCAGATCAGGCTCTGGATCGAAGAGATACGGCGGTACAACACGAGGCTTCACCTGGTGAGTCCCGTGTTTCTCAGGGATCTGGAATATCATGTTCTCGACTGCATGGAACTCCTTGAGCAGGTGAGAGAACCTGAACTCGCAGATCTGGGTTCAGGATCAGGGCTGCCCGGGATCCCCTACAAAATCGTGCATCCTGATTCACGGGTGACCCTCATTGAACGCAGCGCCGGGAAAAGTACCTTTCTGCAGCATGTGATCGATCTCCTTGGTCTCGCTGACATCGAAGTACTGCAGACAGATCCGCTATGCGCCAGAATCGGACCGTACGAAGCGGTTATTTCTCGGGCCTTTTCCCCGCAGAAGAATCTTGAAAAGGCCCTCTTGAGAATTCTCGTAACCAATGGACGCTTCTACTACATTGCCACGTTGGACCAGGAACTCAACCTGGGTGGTTCCTTCAGGATCGATGCAGCGATCACGAAAGGCACTCCGGGCAAGCACCTCGTCCTGAACCGATATACCCTCACCAGTGTGTGATGAATTCCTGATGAACGAGGTGATCCTCCTCAAAGAGAACTACTTCCAGTTTTCGTATGGGGCGACAATGATGGCCAAGATCCTTCAGGGTCTCCTTCTGAAGGGCTCCGAACAATCACACACCACGTATTCTCAGAGAATTCGCCACGATGACGTCGATACTTTTTTGCCACGATCAGGAGAGCATCAGTTCAGCCTGACCGGCAAGGGACTTCTTGAGTTTCGTCTTCACCGTGTTTTCGATCTGTCTCACCCGCTCCTTCGATATGTCGTATTGCCTGCCGAGTTCATCGAGGGTCTTGGGAGTTTCCGCCATCAATCGCTTCCGGGCGATTTCCTGCTCCCTGGGAGAAAGTTTTGACAGGGCATAATCGATCTGTTTCTTCACGAATGAAGTTCTCTGGACTTCCATGACCCGGTCCTCAGGATTTGCCCGGGTTTCTGCCAGAAAGTCCATGAAACTCGTATCACTGCCATCTGCCATGGGGCTGTTCAGGGATTGATCCCTGTTCGTGAGCCGGGTAATAATCTCTTCCACCTGCTGTGGATCAGCATCCAATCGTGCTGAAATAGCCTGCGACTGGTCCTGGAGATCACTGTTCATGACATCCTCTTCAACAGAGAGTTTGTTGAGGCCATAGAACAGTCTCTTCTGGAGCTTTGTGGTCCCGAGCTTCACCTGTGAATAGAACTTCAGGATGTAGTCGTGAATCATAGCCTTGATCCACCAGACTGCATAGGTCATAAGCCTGTACCCCTTGGAGGGATCGAATTTCCGTACTGCCACCATCAACCCGATGGTCCCTTCCTGAATAATGTCTTCCAGGGGCAGTCCGTAGCCGGAGTAGTCCATGGCTATATGCACTACATTCCTGAGGTTTGCTGTAATGAGCGCCTCAGCCGCATCGATGTCCTTATGCTCCTTAAGACGCACAGCAAGGGCATACTCCTCTTCCTTACTCAGGACAGGGAGGTGATCCAGTTTTCTGATGAGTGCAGTTGCAGAATTGTTGTATACAACGGGAAGTTTCATAGTATCCTCATCTCCTTTACCGTAGTTCGAAGCATCGATTCAAGTATCGTCAATCAATTTCCGATATTTTAGATGAAAAAAATCGTTGAAGGTTTCACCATTTCCCGGTAGAAAACGAACAAACTGAAGGGTGATATGGCAGTATGAGGTTGAGGACAGTTTTGTATCTTGTGTGTGGGCTTGCATTGTTCGGCTGTTCCAACACAACGCACACCATCTACCACGAGCAGACAGTCAGCCCGGAGATCCATACACCTGAAAAGGCTGATCGGGAATCTGTACAGACCTCCTGGCTTGAAGATTTTGTTATTGAGCGGGATGAAGAAATTTCCGAAGATCTCCTCGAAGAACCGGACACGCTCTATGATAGCATCTTCGACATCACTCCCCGAGCTGACCATTGGATTCAACGCTTTTCGGGGGCAGAACGGAAATATTTCCAAGACAGTCTCAACAGGTTTGAGACGCTGCGCCCAATCATGGAGGACATCCTCGACCAGCACGGTCTACCCAGGGATCTCGTCTATCTGTGTCTCGTGGAAAGCGGGGGCCACGCCCATGCGGTTTCACGCGCAGGAGCAACAGGCTACTGGCAGTTCATGCCGGGAACAGCTCGGATCTATGGCCTCAGCATGAACAGGTGGGTGGACGAGCGTAGGGATCTCGAAAAATCCACTGCTGCAGCGGCACGCTACCTGAAACATCTCCACCGGATCTTCGATGACTGGCTCCTTGCCATTGCAGCATACAATGCCGGTGAAGGCACCATCTTCAGAATCATGAGAAACCATGAGCATGTCAGGGCCTTCTGGGACATTTCTCAGGAAATGCCCATCAAGGGTGAAACCCTCGAGTATGTTCCGAAGTTCATTGCCACCCTCACCATGGCCAAGAACAGAGAGGCCTATGGACTCACGGACCCACCAGATGAAAAAGAGATTCTTCAGTACGACTCGGTGACCGTCAATTCCTTTTTCTATCTTGACGAGATCGCCGAGATCCTCGACGTACCCAGGAGCACCATGCTCCACCTCAATCCTGAACTCATCAGAGAATGTACGCCGCCGCTGAAGAAGCAGTATACTCTCAAGGTTCCCAAGAATTCGGGTGAGGCACTCACCGCTCATCTTGCAGAAGCCTCAAGGTCTTCAGTCACCTACACCACCCACACCATTGAGCGGGGTGATACCCTCTCAGGCCTGGCGAAAAAACACGCCACATCGACCCGAATGATTGCGCAGACCAACAGGATGGCCGTGAACGACATCCTTCGCCCGGGAAGAATTCTGATCATCCCGACCAAAACGTCCCCCGCTCCTGTATCGAGCAGGCACACCCACACGGTGGCAGCGGGTGAAACTCTCAAGAGCATATCGAAAAAACATGGCATCGAGGTTCAGGACCTCATCGAGATGAACAGGATCAGCGACCCGGATACCATCTTTCCGGACATGGTGCTTTTCCTCCCCCCGAAAGCCGCTCCCCGGGGATCTCCTACTGTTAAAACAACACAGTATCGCGTCAAGAAAGGCGATACCCTCTGGGGAATATCCAAACAGTTTGAGGTTACGGCCCAAGACATCATGCGCTGGAACAGGCTCAGGCCCACCGCCCAGATCTTCCCTGGTGATCAGCTGACGATTTACCATTAGGAGTATCTCTCCTTCACAGATAAGGATTCTCTCCAGAACACCATCCTGGAGGAGCAGGTCTTTCTGATTGTACTGATTCAGGAACACCCGATTCTCCTGATCACCCGAGAAGAACTCTTATGCGTCCACGAAAATGAATTGAGCCATGGTCTCCGACAAAATGTTCCCCATGCAAGATCTGAATTCCAAGGGAGAGTTTTCTTGACGTTCACGAGCAGGGCTGAATCGTGTTCAGACAGCAGGGGGATCAAGAAAACTGTCTCTCCTGCTGTCCGGATTATGAGATAACCTGTCGATATGACCCCGTGGCCACCTGCTCCCGGAATCTATGGGCAGTGTTCACCAGAAAATGACATCCTTCCCTGCTGAAGCGAGGTAGGTGGCGATATCACTGTCGATGGCTCTTGTAAGAATAATGCTGGACCCTACCTGGAGTGCAGGGAGCTCGATCTCTGTCCTGCCCTTGGCCACGGTAAGATACACTGGTGGGCCAGTGAAAACCATCCCCAGATCCTGGAGAACAGCCTCAAGATCATTGACGTCGATCTTCCTGATTCGATATCCTCTCTTTTTCAAGAAAGAGACGATGCTCTCTTCGGGCATGGTTTCGGCAAGGATCACGTTGCCTGAGAGTATCGGTGCGTTGTAGACGATCCGAACCGGTTCGCTCGCGACGAGCTCGATTTCTCTGTCCTGTTCGTACGGAATTCCAAGGTGATCGAACAGTGCCGTGTATGAGCCCTTGAGGGCGGTGAGGCGACCTCCGGGAGCAGGCGCAGGCTGCTTCTTTCTGCCGCCGAGTTCAATGATGTCTATTCCGAACCGGGACGCATAGGTTCGTATAGGCCGGGGCGTCTGGTCATCCTGCCCGGAGAGAAGATTGATCACAAACACAGAGCGGCGGGAATATTCTTTGTAAACGATCCACTTTCCGAATAACTTCACCTTTTCCTCTTCCCCGATGAGCAGAGGAGATGCATCCCTGTTGACGGAAAAATAGCCGGAAACATGCAGCACCTGGTCCATGAGCGCCTCCAGATTCTCCGCCGGACCTGAAACGACCTTGAATGAAGGGAATGCCTGTTCCATGAGCTCGCCGATCTCGGGAGAAATCTTCCCCTGTATATCGAAGACAATACGCTTTCCCGTGTCGAGTTCGATCACCGGAATCTCGTTCGTGTCTATGGTAATGCTGCTGCCCCCCGCCATGGGCATGAAGTATGATCCTTGATCCTTCTGTCTGCCTCCCATATCCTTCAGAGCAGGAATTACAGAATCCTTGATCAGCTTCTCCGAGGCACGGGATCCCCTCCCCTCTGCCGATATGTGCTCCCCGGAGGGCATCTCTTTACCGGGGTCCGGGGTCACGGCTTCCATTGCTTCCTGGCGCGGTGGTGATTCACGAGGAGGCTCCTGTTCGGAGGGAACACGGGGTTGTTCTTCAAGATCTTCAGCCTGTTTCTCCTCCTCTCTCACGAGTTTTTCTTCAGATTCTGGAATAACCTCAGGGGGAGATCCCTCAGAAAGCATCACGCTTCGTTGCTCAGGTTCCGTCACCCAGGTCCCAGGCACAGCATCGGGCCGAACTTCCGGCTGACGCTTCAGCGCTGAGTGCACCTCACGAATCTCTGGAATGCGGACCCTCTGTCCCGGTATGACGTGATCGATATTGTCAAGATGGGGATTCAGCTCTTTCACGAGGTCGAGGTACTCCGTAAATATTTGCCTGTCATCAATCCCGTAGATCTCCCGGAGAATCATCGCAATATGCTGCCCCTGCTTGATCACGTACACTTCAGGCGCTGCAGGTTTGACCATGAATCCTCGATCTGTGTGCATCACTTCGGGAATCAGGATCTTCTGCCCGACGAGAATCCTGTTCAGATCCTCAATTTCAGGATTGGCCTCGCGAATTTTCTCGTAGAAATAGGGGAGGTCCTCGGCCTTTGCACCAAAGTCATCCATCAAAATTTTCCACAGGGTGTCACCCGTCTTCACCGTGTAGGAAGCCGTCGCAGTGACTTCCGGTTTCGTGGCTCGTTTGACGAGGGTAAACTCCTCTGCTGCACCTGGCGAGATAGTCAGAAAGAGAAGGCATACTCCTGTCAAGAACATCGTGCGCATCAGTAGACCTCCTTGAGCATACGCTCGTGATACGCGGACTCCTTTTTAGGAGGCAGGGTGCCTTCCTTGAAACACTCAAACCTCACCTTTGGTGAGTCATCAGAGGCAAGAGCGCCTGTTTCGAGGTCAACCCGCGCAAAGACGACGCCCTCTGGAACATGGAAGTCCCTCACAGGTCTGTCTTCGAGCGCCACCCTCATGAAATCGACGAAAATCGGGCTTGCTGCCCTGCTGCCTGTTTCATGTTCTCCCAGGGGAATCATGTCATCATACCCCACCCATACTCCGCAGAGCATACCTGGGGTAAATCCGATAAACCATGCATCCCGATTGTTATCGCTCGTGCCTGTTTTGCCGGCAATGGGTCGTTTCAGTGCCCGTGCGCGCCAACCTGTGCCCTCCTGGACAACCTCCTGGAGAATATTGGTGATGATGTATGCCGTCTGTTCAGATAACATCCTGGTCTGCTCGTCAGAGGGCGGCTTCTCAATTCCGGATACCCTGTCAGTGCGTGAGGTAAAAATCGGCCCTACATCACTAGCCACAATAGAGTTAATCAGGTGGGGATCGAACTGGAAACCATAGGTTGCGAACATCGCATATCCTTTGAACAGGTTGAAGGGAGTGACGACGCCCGATCCCAGGGCCAGCGAGAGATCGCGGGGAAGCTCTGAGTCAAGGTTGAATCTCTTCAGATAGTTGAGTGTGTACCCGATCCCGATATCCTTGAGAATCTTTATGGTGACGACATTGCGCGACAGGACAAGCCCTGTTCTCAGCGTCGTGGGGCCAAAAAATTTATCCTCGTAGTTCTTGGGTCTCCAGGCCTCTTCCTCCTCTTCCTCACGAAAGGTGATGGGCGCGTCAAAGATAATGCTCGCCGTTGTCATGCCCTTGTCGAGCGCCGCGGCATAGAGGAAGGGCTTGATCGCCGATCCACTCTGCCTTCGGGCAGAAACCGCTCTGTTGAACTGGCTCACCGCATAGTCTGACCCCCCCACAAGGGAAACAACCTCGGATCTTTCGAGATCGAATGCCACCAGGGCAGCCTGAACACGGGGCTGCTGTGAAAGAATGAAGCCTTTCGGGGTGAAACAGAGTTGGACAAGATCCCCCTGTCTGAGAACATCCGCTGGATTCCAGCTCCCCTTGGGATTCACCCAGGCAAAGCTCTCCTTGTTCACTTCCACGTTCCGAGTTCCGATATTCACTATCAGCGGCGCGATCTGCACCACCTCTGCCCAGTAGAGGTCATACTCTTTCAGCCCTTGCCATGTTATCTGATTTGCCTGGAGGGCAAATATTCTCTCTTTGGCTGCATCGGTGACATCTTTCACAGCACCCCGGTATTCACCCTGACGTATCTCGAGATCGATCAGGCCCTTCCGTACTGCCCTGACTGCGGCTGCCTGGAGTTTGGAAGACAAGGTTGTCTGAATGGTGATGCCCTGAGAGAAAACCTCCTCTCCGAATCTCTGGGTAACCAGAGTCCTCACATAGTCGGTGACGTAGGGCTCATCGGTAAACAAGGCGATATCCTTTGCGATGATCCTCAGCGGTTCCTTGTATGCATCGAGGGCCTCGGTCTCGGTGATGAATCCCTCCTGAACCATGCGCTGCAGAACATACCACTGCCGTCTTTTCGATGCGTTGAAATCATTCAGGGGAGAGTAGCGTGCCGGGGCAGGGGCGAGTCCTGTAATAAAGGATATTTCCGAGAGATTCAGGTCTCTGCTTTCCTTACCGAAATACCTCAGGGAGGCAGCCTGGATCCCGTACGCACCGCTACCGAGATAGATGCGGTCGAGGTACAGGTTGAGTATCTCTTCCTTTGAAAGAGTCCGTTCGATACGCAACGCCAGAACGAGTTCCCTGATCTTACGTGTAATGGTCTTTTCTCTTGTCAAGAGGTAGGAGCGGATGACCTGCTGAGTTATGGTTGAGGCCCCCTGCACATAGGAGGCTGCCCTGATGTCGGCGACCAGGGCCGAGAATATCCTCTTCATGTCGAGGCCTGCATGGGTATAAAACGTCGCATCCTCGGCCGCAACAAAGGCTTGCTTGAACAGTGGAGGAATATTTTTTCCGTCAAGCACGATCCTGCCGTCCGGGGGGTAGTATCCCAGGATGCTCCCATCCGAGGCCAGGACCTTGCTCAGGCGGGTTGGTTCGATATCCCGCAACTCCTTGACAGAGGGAAGATCCCGGAAGATAAACCAGTAGCTCCAGCCACCAACACTGAGAACACAGACGACCAACAGGAGCGCAATGATCTTGAGCACTCTCATAGGCCAAACATACCTATCAATAGAATCCAATTGCAAGGGAAATCCCCGGGTGTACCCGTGGTCCCTTCGCCACTGGACTCGATGATACCTCTGTGATAATGAAGCAGCCATCATAGCGCTGGAGGAAGAGATGGGTACTGAATACAATCCTCAGGAAATTGAACTCAAATGGCAGAAGAAGTGGGAAAGCGAATATATATTCAAGGTTCACGCGAATTCAGAGAGAGAAAAATACTATTTGCTCGAGATGTTTCCGTATCCGTCCGGTCGAATCCACATGGGACATGTCAGAAACTACACCATCGGCGACGTCGTGGCCAGGTTCAAGAAAATGCAGGGCTTCAATGTGCTCCATCCCATGGGATGGGACGCCTTCGGCATGCCTGCTGAAAACGCTGCTATTGCAAGCGGTATCCACCCAAAGACATGGACTGAAGAGAATATCGCGTACATGAAAACCCAGCTGAAGAGGATGGGCTTCAGCTATGACTGGGACAGAGAATTCGCCACGTGCGATTCGGAGTATTACAAGTGGGAACAGCTTTTTTTCATACAGATGTATGAGAAAGGCCTTGTATATCGTGACAGAACCTTCCTGAATTGGTGTGACAGCTGCAAGACAGTCCTTGCAAACGAACAGGTTGAGGGAGGTCTGTGCTGGCGGTGCGGCTCTCAGGTATTTCTGAAGGAGCATGATCAGTGGTTTTTCAGGATAACTCACTATGCCCAGAAACTCCTGGACAACATCGAAAGACTCAAAGAGGGCTGGCCCGAGCGGGTACTCACCATGCAGCGAAACTGGATAGGGAGAAGCACCGGAACCCTCATCCGGTTCCAGATCGAGGATATGGATCAGGACATCGAGGTCTTCACCACAAGACCGGACACGCTCTATGGAGCAACCTTCATGAGCCTTGCCCCGGAACATCCCCTCGTCAAGAGCCTTGCGCGGGGAACATCCAGAGAAGGAGATCTTTCGGCCTTTGTGGAAAAAACACTGAAGGAAGACAAGCTCACCCGGACTTCTGACCTGTATGAGAAGGAAGGCGTGTTCACCGGTAAGTACTGCATCAATCCGCTCACCGGATTCAGAATGCCCATCTATGTGGCTAATTTCGTCCTGTACGACTACGGTACCGGAGCGGTGATGGCTGTTCCCGCGCACGATCAGAGAGACTTCGAGTTTGCCAAGAAGTACGGGCTCACGATCATCGTGGTAATCCAGCCGCCAGGGGAACACCTCGATGGCGAGACCATGGAATCCGCATACGAGGGACAAGGAACGCTCGTCAATTCAGGCAGCTTCACCGGCATCGATTCAGTGGATGCCATCGAGCAAATCACCTCCCACCTCATGGACCTCGACAGAGGTTCTCCCACAATAAATTTCCGATTGAGGGACTGGGGGATCTCGAGACAGAGATACTGGGGAGCTCCCATACCCATGGTCCACTGCCCCCGCTGTGGAACAGTCCCGGTGAAACGGGAGGATCTTCCGATTCTGCTTCCAGAAGATGTTGCCTTCTCCGGTACCAGCATATCACCAATCGTACAGGTGGAATCGTTCGTGAACACCGCCTGCCCACAATGCAGTGGACCTGCGAAACGGGAGACCGACACCATGGATACCTTCGTGGAATCCTCCTGGTATTTCATCCGCTACTGCAGCGTAAATCCCACAGAGCGGCCTTTCGAGAGTTCGGATGCATCCTACTGGATGCCGGTGGACCAGTATATCGGAGGAATAGAACACGCGATCCTTCACCTCCTCTATGCGAGGTTCTTCACCATGGTCCTAAAGGATCTCGGGTATGTCGAGATTGACGAACCCTTCGACAGACTCCTTACACAGGGTATGGTCATTAAAGACGGCGCCAAGATGTCAAAATCAAAGGGAAATGTGGTTGACCCCGAAGCGCTGATACAAGACTACGGGGCCGACGCAACGCGCCTCTTCTGCCTGTTTGCCGCCCCGCCCGAAAAGGACATGGACTGGTCGGACAAAGGGATCGAGGGAGCCTTCCGATTCCTCAGCAGATTCTGGAGGCTGATCATGGACATGAAAGATCAGCTCAGCTCTCCTGATACTGACTCCGTCGATGTTCCCGATCACCTCCACAACCTCAAGAGGAAAACTCATCAGACCATCAGGAAGGTGACTGAAGACATCGAGAAGAGATTCCACTTCAATACGGCAATCGCCGCCATGATGGAACTGGTCAATGAACTCTATCGACTGAAGGAAAGCCTGACGGAACCTCAGGAGTTTGCCGTTGCCAGAGAGGCCATCGACTCGCTGATCACCATGCTCTCCCCATTTGTACCCCACATTGCTGACGAGATCTGGTCAATCCTCGGCAGAGAGGGGCAGCTCTTTGATGCACCCTGGCCCAGCTATGATCCGAAATGGTGTGAACACAAGGAGGTGACCATAGCCGTACAGGTGAACGGGAAACTTCGCGCCACCGCAACAGTTCCCATGGATGCCGAGCAGGCACTGGTTGAGCAGAAAGCCCTTGTGGATTCCAATGTCCAGAGATTTATTGAGGGCTCCTTGATCAAGAAGGTCATCTATGTCAAAAATAAGATTGTCAATATTATTGCTGTCTCTCAGTAGTCTTGCTGCCTGCCCGTACAGTTTTGTTCTTGATCAGAACACAGCTTCGCCGAGGGTTTCTCTTGTCTCGAGTGAAAACAGGACAAATCTGATCGAGGCAGGAATGATCCTCAATTCACAGCTTGAAACAGCCCTGGCATCCCTGGGACTCCTCTCGTCTTCGGAAGAAGAACTCCCTGTTCTCCGATGCACTCTGGTATCCAGCGACCGGGAAAGGATAACCGCAGCGGCCCTTGGCCAGACAGATCGTTACCGCCTCTTGATAACTGTCATCGCGGAACTCAGTGATCGCGGGGGGACCTCTCTGTGGAGGTCTCGCTTTACCGATGAAGGAACGTACCTGGAGGGAGGGCAGGAAGAAGACGCCCTTGAAGAAGCCTGCAGAGCGATCTCCCAACAGATCGCACGAACCATCGCTTCCCTGGAGCTATGAATACAAAAAACCCTCTTTACCTGGATAAAATGATCGTTCTGCTGGCCGGAGCAGAGGTGTATCTCATTGAAGAAAAACTCGCGGAGCTTCGCCTGGAACTGAGAGAACATGAAACGATAAACTATGCGTCGTACAACTGTGACGATTCTGTAAATCTTGATGATATCGTTGCGCTGTGCAACACCCTCCCTTTTCTGGGCGAACGCAGAATCATCGTGGTCAGGAATATCCACAAGATACCGGTAAAGCATCTCCAACAACTCATCGATTATCTCCACGATCCGTCTCCATCAACCACACTGATTCTCACGGTGGAGGGAGACAAGATCCCCCAGGAGATCAGGAAAGCCGTCTCACACCATGGTGAGATCATGGTTTTCGAACCGCTGAAGGGACGTGATCTCATCACATGGATACAGGCCCGATCACGGCGACACGGAAAGGAGATCGATCGCGATGCGGCATACCTTCTCAACGAGGTTACCGGATCAAACCTCTGGTTCATGGCCGCGGAAATCGAAAAATTGAGCCTCTATGCAGGATCTCGCCCCACCCTCGAGCTTTCAGATGTGGAAGATCTCGTGGTGAGGTCCCAGGAACCATCGATCTTCACCTTCATGGACTCCTTATTCGACAGGAAAAAGGATACCCTGTTCAGACTCTACGAGATTGAATCCTCAGGCGTTCCTGAACTCGAGATCATCAAGCGTATCGCAAACCAGACGATTCTCCACTACAGGCTCCTGTTCGGGAATAAAGAGAAAAAAGCCGATATTCACCCGTTCGTGGAGAAGAAAATCCTCACCAGAAAAGGAACGCTGAGTAGTTTACAACTCAGGTCTCTTCTTCACGACATCAGGCAGATGGAGCACCGGGTCAAAACGGGCATGAGCGTGCAACCTTATGTGTCACTGTGTGAAACCCTCGGAAAATTTCTCTCTCCGAGAAGATCTAAGCGAGGCTGAGCAAGACAGAAGGGCTCTAGGATACTGATGCGTGATATTTTCTGGTAAGCTTCGATATTTTCCGGGATGCTGTGTTTCTGTGGAGGATACCCTTGTTTACTGCGCTGTCCAGCTTTGCAACAGTGAGCTGAAAGTTAAGAGCTGCTTCCGTGGTATCTTTCTCTTCGAGGGCGGAGAAAATCTTTTTCATGGACGTATTGATGGCTGATTTGTAGCTTTTGTTCCGCAGCCGTTTCTTTGCACTCTGTTTCTGCCTCTTCAAGGCAGAAGGATGATTTGCCATTGTCTGTCGTTCCTCCTCCCCACGTTTCTTTCCGGGTGATTTTCTATAACGAGGCTTCTCTCATATGTCAAGGGATTTTCCATGAAACCCTCTTCCATCCACGGAAGACTCACCGATGTCTGTGGCACGACACGAAATGTCCGGTATTCCTCTCAACAAGTTCCGGGGTTTCTGCAATACACTGTCCATCAGCCCAGGGACATGCAGGCGAATACGGACATCCTTTCTGAAGATCATCCCCGTTAGTTTCCAGGAGATTACCGGTGACGTGGTTTTTTCGGATTGTTCTCTGGGGTGAAGGTTCGGGAACCGACTCCATGAGACACCTCGTATAGGGATGTTGTGGCGAGGCAAACAGGGTATGCGCATCGGAAAGCTCAACGATTCTGCCACGGAACATCACTGCTATGCGGTGGGAAAGGTATCCGACGACTGCGAGATCGTGTGATATGAAGATATATGACAGCCTGAGTTTCTCCTGGAGATCCACCAGGAGATTGATCACCTGTGCCTGAATTGAAACATCGAGGGCAGAAACAGGTTCATCGCAGATCAGGAGTCGCGGATTGACGGAAAGTGCTCTTGCTATGCAGATCCTCTGTCTCTGACCCCCCGAGAATTCATGGGGATACCGGGAAAGCATGTCTTCACTCAGCCCCACCATTTCCATGAGGTCAACCGTCCTGCGCGCAATGTCCTTCTTCGACCCCATGGTATGAATGATCATGGGCTCTGCAATGATGGACGCCACTCTTTTCCTCGGATTCAAGGAACCGAACGGATCCTGAAAGATCACCTGCATCCCCTTGCGGATTTTCCTGAGATCTTTTCCCCGGGCTTTCCTGAGGTCTTTTCCCTCGAACACAATCGTTCCTGCATCGGGTTTTTCCAGCATGAGAACCAGCTTTGCGAGGGTGGTCTTTCCACACCCTGATTCACCCACCAGCCCCAGGGTCTCGTCGGCAGAAACATCCAGATCGACACCATCCACTGCCGGGATCAGGCCGGTAGACTTGCCGAAGACCCCGGATTTCAAGAGAAACGCCTTCTTCAGTCCCCTTACTTCAAGCAGACGATCATTCACGGAGCATACCTCCAGCACCGGACAAGGTGAAGAGGTTCGGGCCTGAAGGGGGGTGGAGTTTCCTGTCGACAGATCTCCATGACCTCGGGACACCTGGTATTGAAGGAGCAGCCTTTCGGCATGTTCCGCGCCGTGGGAACGTTCCCGGGTATGGCATAGAGCCTTGTTCCCCGAACCTTTTCTCCCATGCGGGGAATGGATTGCATGAGCCCTTTTGTATACGGATGCAGGGGGCACGAAAAGATGGCCTCAACCCCGGCGTGTTCCACGACGTGTCCGGTGTACATGACAGCCACATCCTGGCATGTCTGCGCAACGATGCCGAGATCGTGGGTCACCATGATGATCGACGTTCCAGTCTCTTCTTTGAGGGTATTCATGAGACGCAGTATCTGAGCCTGTGTGGTCACATCCAGGGCCGTTGTCGGTTCGTCCGCGATCATGAGCATCGGCTGACATGCCAATGCCATGGCAATCATGACACGCTGGCACATTCCTCCACTGAGTTGATGGGGATAATCTCTAACTCTCTTCTCAGGAGAAGGAATGCCAACCTTTTTCAACATATCGATAGCCACCTCTCTTGCCTGTGCTTTCGTCCCTGCACGCCTCTTTTGGTGGAGAGTCACCACCTCAGCGAGCTGAGATCCTATGGTGAAGACCGGGTTGAGGGAGGTCATCGGCTCCTGGAAGATCATGGATATGCTGTTTCCACGGATCTGACGTATCTCGCGTTCTGTGAGGGTCAAGAGGTCTCGTCCCTGAAATCGTATCGAGCCCTTCACGATCCTGCCTGGAGGATTTGGGATGAGCCTGAGGATAGAGAGCGCAAGAACGGTCTTTCCACATCCGGATTCACCAACAATACCCAGGGTTTTTCCGCTTTTGAGCACCAGATCTATACCGTCCAGAGCACGGACGATTCCATCATGGGTAAAGAAATGGGTATGAAGGTCTTCTATAATAAGCAGATCCCCATTGCCGGTATCCTGACTGACTGGGGCGTGGGTGACTGCGTCCTGTTTTTCAGTATCCATTTCCCTCTCTTGAGTCATCCCGGAGTGCGAGAACTTCTCTTTTCCTGGATATTACGGCATTCCCGACGATCACGGTTCGGCATAGAGCACCCTCTTTTCTCCGGAGGAAAGGAGAAAGTGAACCTGCGTCACTCCTTCCTTGCGCGCAATTTCCGATGCGATCTCAGAAAAAAGTGTTGTTTCAACAGGTTCGACGAGAGAAATGACCCGCTCATCCTCTGTGGATCCGGCGTGAAAAGAGATGATGTGCCCGGGTACTACAGCATACCCGCACCCGCCCAGGCCACAGCAGGATGTGTCTGTCACTGCATGACCGACGAGATAGAGGATTTCCCCCTGTGGATGGGGAAGCGTGTCCTTTTTCGTTATTACATAAAACCCCCCGATTGCATTGACTTCCTCATTCAGAACGGGGTGTACATATTCCATGCCCATATAAACATCCTTTCATGCCGGGACTAGGCCATCATAATCGATCAGCTCGGAGAACTTGTCAAGCAAGGGTTTTCCTGGCGTCAGACGTTGATTTTTGTTTCACAATACAGTTAAAGTTTGTATATCAGAGCACCGATGAACCATGTAATGAGGAGCACCCAGGGGATGCATCTTACTATGAAAGGTATCGGAAGATGAGCCTATTCGGGAGTCTGTTCGGGAGGAAAAAATCCTCCAAAGAGATTCTAGCCTGTGAGAAAGCACTGGAAAAACGACCAAACGATACAGTGCTGCTGAAGAAGCTCGGCGACCTCTATCTCAAGGCAAACAAGCTCGATTACGCTTCTGAAGTCTACGTCAGACTCGGTGATACCTATAGCGGCAAGGGGTTCTATCCCAAAGCGATTGCCCTGTACAAACAGTCGCTCAAGATCAACCCTGGATGGGAGACCCCCTATGAAAAACTCGCAGATCTCTATCAGGTCCAGGGATTTGCTCGAGAGGCAGCGACACAGTACATCAAGCTCTCGGAGATCCTGGAGAAAAGCGGCCAGAGTGAGTCTGCGATTGTGTATATGCAGAAAGCGGCCGAGCTCGATCCTGCTCATGCACAGATCAATAAGAAAGTCAGGAGCTTTGCTGTTCGCGAAAAGGATATGACAGAGCCGTTGCCCAACATGGGAAAAGCCCCTGTTGTGGAGAAAACGGACTTTTACGATCTGAACGAGGAACTGGATATCGAGATTGAGGATCTCGGTCTTGACGAATCTTTTCAAGAACAGGAAGACACCACCGGTGTCGAGTCGGTTTTCAGGGCGATAGAAGAAAGCGCCCTGGAGGAAGGGAGGGAGGATCCCCTGTTTCTTTACAATATGGGGCTGGCCTACCGAGAAACAGGCCTTCTGGATGAGGCCATCGATTCCTTCAAACGGGTGGTTGCCACTGGTCAGAGGCTTTTCGATGCCTACATCATGCTGGGCATCACGTATCGGGAAAAAGGCCTCTTCACGGAATCTCTTCAGGCCCTGAAAGACGGGGCAACCCTGGATGAAGCCTCCACAGTCATGAAGATAGGGATTCTCTACGAAATCGCGCAGACCTACAAGGCCCTCGGTGATAACCAAAATGCGCTGTCAGTGTTCCGTGAGATACAAAAAGAACACAAAGATTTTAAAGATGTGGAGCTCGAAATCGTGCGACTGGCTGGTGGAGGATAACATGGCCGTCATCAATTATTCGAAAAAAGAAATCTCTGCGAAGATCGTGTACTACGGTCCTTCACTGTGTGGAAAAACGACCAACATCCAGTCCATCTATGCAAGCATAAAACCTGACCAAAAGGGAAAGCTTGTCTCCTTGGCAACCGAAGCAGACCGTACGCTGTTCTTCGATTTTCTTCCCATCGAGATTGCCAATATCCGTGGATTCAAAACTCGTCTCCATTTCTATACCGTTCCAGGACAAGTTTACTACAATTCCACACGACGGGCCGTCCTTACGGGAGTGGACGGTATTGTATTTGTTGCAGACTCACAACGCGACAAGATGGAAGAAAACATCGAGAGCTTCAACAACCTCGAGGAAAACCTCAACTACTACGGGAAAAGCATCAAGAACATCCCCCTCATTATACAGTATAACAAGCGGGACCTTCCCGATGTACTTCCCGTCCCAGAGATGAACCAGATCTTGAATCCAGATGGATATTCCTATTCTGAGTCGGTTGCCACAACCGGAGAAGGTGTTCTGCAGACACTGACAGAGATCACCAAGATGGTGCTCAAGCATATCGAAATGGGAACAAGTGGGAAGCAACAGCGACAGGTGAAATCTCCAGAGGAAAAACCCAAGCCCATACACGAGTATGCCTCCGAAGGAAGGATCCCCCCAGAAGATCATACCCCCGCCGATCAGTCCGTGAAAGATGATGCTCAGATCACGCTCCCGAATGAGGTCGAACCGCCACTTCCCGGCATGGCGTCGATGCCCGGAGGACGCATCCAGATCGTAGGTACCGAGCCGGCTGAGATCATATCGGTCAATGCCATCAGTGTGCCACTTCGGCTGAAGATCGAGGGCGACGATGGGGTCTATCGAATAACGTTGGCGATAAAACTGGACAACCTTACCAGAGAGGAAAAATGAAGTGGCATCGACATCGCTCCTCACGGGATACCTCCCCTCACACCTGCTGAAAGATCTCGAAATCTACTGGCCGTCGGTGGCCGCAGCCTTGGGAAATGGTTATTTCTTGGTGATCATGACAACAATCATCGCCTTTGTTGTTATCGGAATCTGCATGATCATCAAGTATGCCCCTCTCTTTCTGCATGATCTGAAGACTATCTCCAACAATGAATTACCCGATGTTGGGCTGAAATTATGGATAGCGCTCATTCTAGCCGTCCCGATCTTTTTTGATGCAGGGCCTATGATCTTTGTCCTGTGGTGGTTTCTCATCCTCTGGGGATACCTGCTCCGTTCGGAAAAGAGAATTGTCTACGTCTTCACATCCTTCGTCTTTCTCTCAAGCTGGTTCTCGCTCCTGGGTGCCGGGTTGATCACCTATGCACAAACCCAGGTAAACAAGGAACTCTTTGCGGTGGAATACGATATCGCCACCCAGAAAGACATCCTGTCTCTGACTTCATGGATTCAGAATAACCCAGCCGACGCGGAACCCATGAACACCAAGGCTCTCCTTGAGATCAGGAACGGCAACTACACAGATGCAGTGAGACTGCTGGGCAGGAGTATCGACATTGAACCAGCCAATCATCGCTACTTCAACCATCTCGGTATCGCCCTCACGGGCATGGAAAAACCGAGAGATGCGATTCATGCCTTCCAGAACGCTATCGCCTTGAAGAGCGACAGCATGCTCTATTACTACAACCTGAGCAGGCTCTACCAGTCAATGTACAACCTTTCCGCCTCAGAACAAGCCATACAAAAAGCCAGCAATCTGAATGCTAAAGGTGTCCGGATGCTGCTTGACAACGAGAACAAAGACTCCATCAAGCGGTATATCATCGAACATGTCCCCGTTACCCGTCAGCTCTCCCGGCAGATGCGTACCTCCCCTGAGCTCAAGTATACTGCCGACATCCTCTGGGCTATGGGTTTCGGCATCATTCCCAGGAATATGAGCATCTACCTGGTTCTTGGGATCATACTCCTTCTCTTCATCCAGGGGCACATCCGCGAAGAGAGGTACACAAAACGCTGCCACCGATGCGGGAATTGCTTCTATGCAGGGACCGAATCCAAGGGTGGATTGCCCATATGCCTCCAGTGTCACTGGATCGACACAAAATCAAAAAAACAGATGAACGCACTCATGCATGCCAAGGCTGAGGAAATTAAGCACTACCGCGAGAGCCTTTTCACCAGAACCTCAAGACTCGAGCTCTTTCTTCCCGGTCTTGGATCCTTTACGGGAAATAAAACCTCTTTAGGGGTCCTGCGGATTATCCTTCTGAGCGTGGCCCTTGTCATGATTACAACAGGCGGTCAGTTCATGTTTTCCATTGTCCCCACAGGCCTTGATTTCACCGTCTCGGTGAGAATACTGGGGCTCTTCCTGCTGGGATTCCTCTACTGGAGAGCCTACAAAATGCCGCCTGTGCGGTACGGGGTGTAACATGGCCTTACTGGGAACCCTCAAGGGATTTGGTGTCACCGAGATCTTTCAGCTCATCTCACAGCAGATGAAAACTGGATCGCTCATCCTTTCCTCCCCCAAGGCAAAGGTCACTATCGCCTTTGAAAACGGGGTTATCGTGGGTATCATCTCAGACAAATGGGATATGGACCCCCGTGCAGAAGTTCTCCTGAAAGCCGGATTCCTTCGAGACAAAGAAGTGAAGGCCGCCTTCGAACAACAGAAGAAAAATGCTCAGAAATGGCACGAAATTCTGATCTCCCAGGGTAATCTGAAGGAGTCATTCATTGCAAAGGCGACCAACGTAGTTATCAAGCAGATACTCTTGGATATCTTCCAGTGGAGAGAGGGCAGTTACCGATTCGAAGACTGGGATCTTGAAACGGAAAATATGCTCATTTGCCACATTCAGACGGAAGGTGTGATCCTGGATACCTTGCGCATGATCGATGAGTGGCCCATGATCAAGCAGAAAATCCCACCTGTGGATTACTGCCCGGTGACCATCATGTCTTTGACCGAGGAGATCGTCGCAAAGCACCATCTCTCGGATGTGGACATGCATATCTTTGATCTCATCGATGAAAAGAACACCATCGAAAGTATTGTCATGAAGTCCCTGGAGCCCCCCTTTGAAGCACTGGGTTCCCTGGTGAAACTCATTGACCTGGGCCTCATTGAGGTCTTTCCCGAGGGCACAAAGGAAAAGCGTGATTTCTCCTCGGCGAGAAATGCCTTCTTCAGATTCCTTGCCCAAGCCTCCATATTCATCCTCTTCGGTCTCGCCCTGACTGGTCTTGTCATGGTGGGAGAACCAAGGATAACCCGGGAACTCATCCCTCAAGAAATCACGAGCATTCTCGACCACCAGAAGGCTCTCTCGAAAGAAATCAAGAGCCTGGAGCGACTGCCTTCAACGCGAGATAGAGATAGCTATGTCCATTGAGCCGAAGCTTGATCGGAGTGAATGCAACATCGAGGTGTGTTTTCGGTAAAGACACCTTATCATCCAGGGAACAGCGCAGGGTGTGAAACGTCCTGTTTGAGTGCCTGAGAATAAGCTTTACCATTCCGGATTTATCTTTTCTCCTGCTCACGATCTCCATTCCCGGCATATAGAATACGGGCTCAGGGTTGCCCTCTCCGAAGGGAGAGAGAAGCTCCAGTTCATCCATCAGAGCTGGGGTAAGATCAAGGGGAGAGATTTGGAGATCAACCTCAAAAGGCGATGCCATGTCGGTAGACTCGCGTAATATGACCTCATTCAGCGCCAGGGAAAAATTCGCGATGTTCTCCTCATCGATACTGAGGCCCACGGCCATCTTATGACCGCCATATTCTCTGAGCAGATCTGAAACTTCTGAAAGACTGGCGTGCAGATCGATTCCACTTATGGATCTGCCCGAACCGATGCCCACCCCCTTCACTATGGACAGGACAATGGCGGGTCGTGAGAACAGCGATACGAGGCGGGAGGCGACAATTCCCAACACGCCTATATGCCAGTCCTGATGCGCAACAACAGTCACCCCTTCTAACTGATGAGATTCTTCAAGAAAGTTCAATGCCTGCTCGATGACTTTCTGCTCGTGCATCTGTCTGAGCCGATTGAGCTTGTCAAGTTCCGTAGCAAGAAGAATGGCCTCCTGCTCATGCTGCGTGGTGAGTAGATGAAATGCTTTCTTCGCGTCTGCTATACGGCCTGCAGCGTTAATTCTCGGGCTGAGAATAAAACCAAGGTCGCGGGAAAGCACCTCCTTTCTGATGCCGGAGACCTTCACAAGGGCAGAAATACCAACACGCCCGGAAGAATTGAGCACATTCAAACCTTCCTTGACGAGGATTCGGTTTACTCCATCCAAACTGACAGCGTCGGCGACCGTAGCCATGGCCACAAGATCGAGTTCATCTCTCAGATTCGGCAGATTGTTCCAGCCAAGCTCTCTCAGGAGGGTTCGCAGAGCCACGATCAGGTGAAAAACCACCCCAGCTCCACAGAGATCTTCTCCCTTGAACATACACCCGCTCTGCTTGGGATTGATAACACTGTGCGCATCTGGGACCAATCCATTGGGTTCGTGATGATCCGTAATTATGACACTCATGCCCAGAGAACCAGCGTAGGCAACCTCCTGCCGGGCTGTTATCCCACAATCCGCGGTAATGAGGAGAGTCACCCCCTCATCATGGAGTTCCTTAATCCCTCTCATGTTCAGACCGTATCCCTCTGTTATCCTGTCAGGAATAAAGATCATCGGGGGTCTGCATCCGATCTGAACGAGAAAGCGATGCAACAGGGCTGCGCTGCACACACCGTCAACGTCATAGTCCGTAAACACCCCAATTGTCTCCTCGGCCTTGATGGCTTCGACAATCCGTTCGCATGCTCGGGGGATGCCTTTCATGGCTATGGGGTTTCTGAGCTGACCGAGATGCGGGCAGAGGAAACTCATGAGTTCATCAGGGTCTTCAATCCCCCTGCTCCACATGAGTGACCTGAATGTCGAAGAGAACTTCGTGCCCGGAAGAAGTGCCGGATCAACATGCCCCTTGATCACCCATTGGGGAGAAATGGTTACCATGTGTCCCTCATTACCTCTGAGAGCATCTGCAAGTCAAGGTGTGAGAGCCTTCTGGAAAAGAGGCCGTCCTGTCTCGTTTTTCTCGTCGTCGAAAAATCGTGTCTAACGCCTGAACCCGTGTCGATATGATCACTCCGGGCCATGGGGCAAATCTCCGCGGAAAACATGTTCGATTTCCCTATGCGTATGCAGCATGTCCTGAGGCTTCACCTCCATGGTAATAGTGGAGTCGTATCCGTTCTCTTTGAGTGATGAGAGGATGGCACGGTATTCCACGATGCCTTTTCCCAGGGAAAGATGCAGATCATCGTGTACGCTTGTGCCTCCAAGGTTATCATGAACATGGATGTGACTTATTCTGGGAAAGCAGTACCTGATAAAGTCAAAAGAGGTGTTCTTTTTGGAAAGAAGTTGGCCATGACCTATATCAAGGGTCATCTTCAGTTCGGGAATCGCATCGAATGCCAGTGCAAAGCTGTCGTGACGCTCACTCAGATTCTCAATACAGAGGACCACTCCATGAACCATCGCATATTCCACCAGCTCTGCCAGAATAGGAAGCTTTGCATCAATGAGCCCGTGGGGAGCCCATCTCTTGTCGATCCAGAAATGGAGCGTGCTCTTTGCTATTCCAAGCGCACCGGAGAGATCAACGAGCTTCTTGATTCGGGGAACAAATTTCTGCTTGAGCACCTCCACATCAAAGGGGTTGTCCTCGTTGGGATAATGGGCGAGATAGGAGATGCCATAGAGACTCTTGAGACGAAGATATTGGCTCAGGTTCGCTTCCACCTCGCCTGGATCATTCAGAGATATCTCTGCAAATGGATACCCACGTTCACCGATCTCTCGGATTTGTTCAATGGTATGGGCTCTTCCACCAATACTGGGCATGTGCTCTTTCCCCTTTCAGCTCCAGTTCCCGTGCACTCAGTTTATTCCTGTTTTTCCCGAGTGTTCCCCTGTTTGCTCCCCTGTGCGTTCTCGCTCCTTGCACGGAGATCTCTTTCCAGATCACCTCCAGATCTCCAAACCCAGCAGGTATCAATGAGGTAGCGCTCATCGAGACCCCGTGACGCTTGTTCGAAGGTAAGGGGTTTACTCACCCTCCATGCCCAGTATCCCTGCACGCACGACGGTGCCATCGCCAGGAGCAGGGCATTGAGATGAGCGCACCCGTGGGGTCCTCCGAAGTTCTTCTTTACCATGTCCGAGAAACCTGGAGCAATCCTCTGCCCGATAATCTGTCTCAAACTATCCCGTGTCTGGTCGCATTGAGTGCGCGGCACATGCTTCATGTCCACCTCAAGATCTCGGATGACAAGCTCCGGCCCTTCCACAAGCAGCCTGAGGATGATCTCGTGGACAATGAAGGGGGGGATCTTCTCTCCGGTTTCCACCGAGAAACTGTCCACACATCGTTCATCCCTAAGGATCCCCTCTACCATGATGATCTCATCCTTCACGTGAAAGGTCGTGCTCGTAATGCTCCTTCTGTGAAGTGCTGCGTTCTTTTCGCACGAAAGACCCCTCATCTGGTTCTCTCCTTTTTCCTCTCAATTTACACTCTACCTCACGGGAGTTTCGATGATCCCTGCGGCGAGAATAGCATTCTGAGCGTCATACAAAGCAGCAAGCTGTCCCGGAGCGACAATCCCCGTGTACCCGACCTCAATACATCCCCCGTCAGTGGAAAGGATGCGTGCAGGAACAGGGTTCTGTCGATACCTGACCTTGACGAAAACCGACGCGTCACTCTCGAGTACTGATGCTTTCATGTAATTTAACCCGGTGACACGAAATCCCGTGTACGGCCACTGATCGAGGTTCCCGACCGTAATAGTATTATCAGAGATCTCTTTTGACAAAACATAGACCTTTCGTCCAAACCCTGTTCCGAGGCCTTTGCGCTGCCCCGGGGTGTAGCGAATAACCCCCCGATGGACACCGAGAATCCGCCCCTCGAGATCCAGGATTCTCCCCGGGACAGGAGTATGGCCAGTAGAGGAACAGACAAAGGGCACATAGCCACCACGGGGGACAAAGCAGACATTCTGTGATGGCCTGATGTTCGACCGAGGTATCCCGCTGGCCTTCACCAGCTCCCGGGCCTGGGAACGCGTTATCTCTCCAAGGGGGAACAACGCGTGCATGAGATCCTCCTGCGAAAGAAGCCCCAGAAAGTACTCCTGGGAGTTCGCTTCCCGCGCCTGCATGAGGTAGTATCTCCCCTGTGACGTTCCCTTTTGTGCGTAGTGTCCGGTCGCCATTGCATCGGCACCCAGAGCAGAGGCCTGTTTCATGAACACCCTGAACTTGATGTCTCTGTTGCACACTGCACAGGGATTTGGTGTCTTCCCGTGCAGATATTCTCTGAGGAAGTAGGCGGGAATGGATGAAAATTTCTTACGGACATCGAGAACATGGTGGGCAACTCCGAGGTGCCGGCAGAGATGCGCAGCGCTTTCAAGATGAACTCGATCCGGGACCCCTTCATCGAGGAGCAGGGTAATGCCCATGATCTCTTCGCCCTGTTCATGGAGAATCAGGGCTGCTGCCGTGGAATCATCCCCACCCGAGAGAGCAACGGCGATCATCAACTCGCATCGCGGCTGTCTCGGTAGGGATCCACGAAAAGCTCCATGCCGCTGACATCTTTAACTACCACGGCATCGCCCTTCTTGAGGGTCTGGGGTCCTTGCGCGTTCCAGTATTCTCCGTTGCAGAAAACTTTGCCGGATCCATCCTCATTCCAGCTGTAGACAATAGCTTTCTCTCCTCGCAACCCCTGGTATCCACCCCCCTTGGGTGTGATCCGATGAGCCTTGACAACCAGATAGACACACATAACGAAAAATGCTGCAAAGAAAAGCGTTATCGGCAGTATGATCGCCCAGGAAACCTGTGCATAGAGCTCAGGCGTCCTGAATAAGAGAACAGAACCAAGGATCATAGAAATTACCCCTCCTGTGGTGAGTAGTCCGAAGCTTGGGACCTTGATCTCTGCAATGAACAGGATCATGGCCAGGATAATAAGTGCCATCCCGGCAAAATTCACCGGTAGCGTCTGGAATGCAAAGAAGGCCAGAATCAGCGAGATTCCTCCGATCACACCCGGGAGAATCGCTCCTGGATTCGAAAGTTCGAAGTAGATGCCTGCAAGGCCGATAAGCATGAGGATATAGGCGACGTTGGGATTGGATATGGCTGAGAGAATCCGATACCTGAGACCCATGGGATTCTCAACGAGTCGTGCTTCCTTTGTGCTCAGCTCGAAGGTAGTGGAATCCTTTTTCACGATCCTCCCATCGATCTGCTTCAGAAGGTCTTCCATGTTCTCCGCAACGATGTCGATCACACCGAGTTCAAGGGCTTCGGTTGCCTGCGTCGAGATACTCTTTCTCACTGCGTCTTCTGCCCACTGTTCGTTTCTGCCTCTTTCTCGCGCGATGCTCTTGGCATAAGCTACGGCATCATTGGTAACCTTTTCCGCCATGGTTTCGTCCTGGCCTTCCTGCCCTTCTGTTCTCCCGATGCTGACCGGATGCGCTGCGCCAAGGTTCGTCCCCGGTGCCATGGCGGCGATGTCGGATGCGAGGGTGATGATGGCCCCTGCGGATGCGGCCCTGGCGCCTTTTGGGGAAACGTAGACGATCACCGGGATAGGAGCATTCATGATCTTCTGGATAATATCTCTCATGGCTGTGTCGAGCCCCCCGGGAGTATCCAGACGGATAATGACGGCAGCCAGATTGAGACTGATCGCCTCATCGATGTTTTCGATGATGTAGGACGCCACCGGGGGGCTTATGGCATCCTTGACCTCGATGACATACAGCTCCTGTGCCGTTGCGGAAAAAGCAAGAAAAAGCACTATGCTCGCGAGGAGGACCAGAATCCTCAGCGAACTCGTGGCATACCGAGAAAATCCATTACGTTCTTTATGTCTTCCCATACGTCCCTCTTCTTTGCTGGATTTTGTAACAGGTAACTCGGGTGGTATGTCGGCATGAGCTGTATCCCTCTGTATGAGAAGAAGCTCCCCCTGAGACGGGAGATGGGTTCCCTCGTATCGAGGAGGGTCTGAGAGGCGACCCGACCCAGCGCAACGATGACCTGTGGTTGAATAATTTTAATCTGGCTTACGAGAAAACCCATACACTGATTGATTTCCTCAGGCAGGGGATCTCTGTTCTGCGGAGGTCTGCATTTCAGGATATTGGCAATGTAGACTTCGGGGCGTTTAAGCCCCATGCCTTTTTCAATGATATCCGTCAGAAGGCTTCCGGCAGGTCCGACAAAGGGCATCCCGGTATTGTCTTCCACTGCTCCTGGAGCTTCCCCGACGAACATGATCCTGGCCTGGGGATCTCCCTTGCCAAATACCAGATTCTTCCGCACCTTCCCCAGCGGGCATCTGACACAACCCAGAGCTGCCTCGTTCAGACGCTCGAGTTCCCGTTCCGGGTTCAGGAGTTCCGGTATATCGGGCAGCATCAAATAGGGGCCGGACCAGAGTGCCTCTTCGCGTAACACATGGAGTACCTGATCTTTCACAATCGTTCTTTCACAAAATCCAGTATCTTATGCGCAAGGGTGTCCTTTGCCATGTGTTCGAAGTCATACAGAACACCCTCGGGGGAGAGGACAACGCCGCTGTTGGTATCGGAACCAAACCCGCTTCCAATCGTTCCCACGCGGTTGGCTACGATCATGTCAAGTCCCTTTCTGCGCATCTTTTCCTGAGCATAGTTGCGAATATTCTCTGTCTCGGCAGCAAACCCGACAAAGACCTTTGATTCCTTTTGTGGCCGAATGGTGGCAAGAATATCAGGACTGGATGACAGTTCGAGGGTCGTACCCTTGGTGCCTTTCTTTATCTTCGTGGAACTGTACCTGCTCGGCACGTAATCCGCTACGGCCGCAGCCATGATGAGTACATCCGCTTCCTGAAGCTGTTCCATGACAGCATCGAGCATCTGTGATGCTGTTCGCACCTGAATGATCTCGGCCCACGGAGCAAACGAGAGAGCAACAGGTCCGCTTATCACCTTCACCTGCGCCCCGCGCAGGCATGCCGCTTCGACAATGGCACAACCCATCTTGCCGGTAGAGCGGTTCGTGATGTACCGGACAGGGTCGATGTCTTCACAGGTGGGACCGCAGGTCACCAGGACCTTGATACCCGTGAGATCACCCTTTGACAGGAGCTTCTTCACCTCCGCCACGATACGCTCTGGATCGGGCATTCTCCCTGCTCCTTCCCACCCGCATGCGAGTTCTCCGGATACCGGATCGAGGATGTGAACCCCTCGCCTCCTGAGCGTTTCCAGGTTTTCCTGCGTTGCTCTGTTGGTGAGCATATTCACATTCATGGAAGGACAGACAAGGATTGGTGCCCTGGTTGCGAGACAAGCACAGGAAAGCAGATCATCCGCGAGACCACAGGAGAGCTTAGCAAGAAAATTCGCCGTGGCGGGAGCTATGAGGAACAGGTCTGCACGATCGGCCAGGGAAATGTGCTCTATTTCATACCACTGGGTGTTCACGTTTCCGAACATCTCGCAGTGCACCGGGGTTCCTGCAAGGGTCTGGAGGGTCAGCTCCGTGACAAAGTGCCTGGCATCCTCGGTCATGACCACATGAACATTGAGGGAAGCTCCCTTGAGTGCCCTGATGATCAGCGGGGCCTTGTATGCAGCAATGCCCCCCGTAATCCCGAAGACGACCGTTCTGGCTTCTACATCTTTTCCTGTGGAACCACCCATATCTCGACCCTTGTTCCGAGAGGATGTTCTGTTATCAACAAGGATGCGATCCTCTCGCGTTTCTTGAAAAACATCTTGATTGAACCTTGGAATTTATAGTGATTCAGGGCAACCCACCCATCCGAATACATCGAGGTGGCAAAGAACTGAGAGAGGGTTTCACTCTCTATCCTTCCGGAGAGCATGAGCCTCCCGTGACCATTAGTGATGTACGATTCCTTGTGAACACGCACCAGATCACCGGGGATGAGGACATCGCCGAAATCGAGATAGCGCGATGAAGCTTGAACGGCAGGGGCAGGAGAGAAACCCGGCAAGCTTTCCTTCATTCGTGCGCAGCCCGTAGCAAGCAGAGAAACCAGCACGAGGCCCGTAACCATGAACACTATCTTTCTTTGCATCTCTGTCCCTCCCTTATAAAAATGGATTGTACCTGCGTTCTGAACCAATTGTCGTCGCCGGACCATGACCGGGAAGCACCTTCACCTCATCACCGAGGGGAATCAACTGTGTTTGGATGGAGTGGATGAGCGTGTGATAGTCTCCGCCGGGTAAATCCGTCCTTCCGATGGATCCTGCAAACAAGGTGTCTCCGGCAAAACAGAACTTCTTGTCAGCGGTGACCAGTGATATTCCACCGGGTGAATGCCCCGGGGTTTCGAGGACTGAAAGAGAGATCTTGCCGCAGGTAACGGTATCTCCATGGCTCAGAAACCGATCCGGCTCTGGTGGTTCGGCGACACTGATACCGAAAAGCCTCCCCATCTTGGAGGCACTCTGAAGAATCGCGAGTTCAGAAGAATGGATCATGATCTCGGCATTGGTGGCATCCTTGATATCCCTGATGGCCCCGATGTGATCGACGTGGCCATGCGTGTTCACGATACCGATCACATTCAAACTGTTTTTCTCAATCTCTCGCAGTATCTTCTCTCCTTCCCCGCCCGGATCGATTACGAGAGCATCTCTGGTTTCTTTGTCTGCAATGATGAAACAGTTCGTCATGAACTCGGTGACTACGACCGTATTCAACAGCATCAAGCCCTCCCTGGTGATGGGTAACATAGATGGAGTTTGAATTTCTGATGTATGGTTTCCATATCATCACAATAGTATACCGATGGGCTTTGGTCAACTGGCATCACCCTTACAAAAGGCGGGCTCTCGAGAAACCCCTCCTGTGTCGTGTGGGAAAATCTCTTTTGGCGCGATCAACCACTTGATTGAATCCATACTCGGGATCAAAATCTTCTTGATCGACAGGGACTATCAGGGATAGAGTCTCCCAGATGAAGTGAGACAGCACACACGGAGGAGTGAATGAACATCGGCATACCACGTGAGATTACACCCCAGGAATACCGGGTTTCCATTACCCCCGCCGGGGTACAAACGCTTCTCGATGCAGGTCACCACGTGTTTATTGAGCGAGGGGCGGGGCAGGGATGCTCACTCAGTGACGAGGACTACCGAAGAGCTGGAGCAGTCTGCCTGGACACAGCCGAAGAGGTCTATGGCTCTTCCGAGATGATCTATAAGGTGAAAGGCCCTCTGGCTCAGGAATACGATCTCCTCAGAGAGGATCAGATCCTGTTCTGTTACCTCCACTTGGCAGCAAATCAACCCCTTACCGAAATTCTCCTCTCCCGTGGCGTTACCTCCATTGCATTTGAGACCGTACAACAGCCTGATGGCCATCTCCCTCTCCTCGAACCCATGAGCGAGATAGCAGGCAAGCTCTCGGTACAGCAGGGATCCAGATACCTCGAAAAGATTCATGGCGGCTGAGGCATCCTGCTCGGGGGAATCCCGGGGGTGGAACGGGGATCTGTCCTCATCATCGGAGGCGGGACGGTAGGAATCAACGCAGCAGAAATCGCCACCGGGATGGGTGCACGCGTTTCCGTTCTCGAAAGAGACAAGACCAGACTGCAGTATCTCGTCGCACGGTTCGGCTCGGGAATAGACACCCTCTTCTCCACACCTGATTCTCTGGCCAAGTGCATCCAGAATGCGGATCTTGTCATCGGGGCAGTACTCATCCCCGGAGCATCGACACCAAAGATAGTCAGAAGAGAAAATCTCCTCACCATGAAGCACGCTTCGGTGATCGTCGATGTCTCCGTTGATCAGAGGGGGTGTTGTGAGACATCCCGACCGACCCATCATGACAATCCTGTGTACCAGGAAGAAGGCATCATACACTACTGCGTGGCTAACATGCCGGGGAGCGTCCCCATCACCGCCACCTGGGGACTTTCAGGGGCAACCCTTCCCTACGCCGCGAAAATCGCCTCGATGGGCATTCCTGCTGCCTTCGAAGATCCGGCCATTGCACATGGTCTCAATGTGTATAAAGGCGCCATTACGTACCGCGCATTGGCTATGAGCCTGGAGATGCCCTACACAGACATCACGTTTTCCTAATGTTCGCACCCTTGCGGCGCCTTTATACCGTCTCCCCCGCATCATGTCTCCCGGTTAAGTTTTCACAGGCGAAATCCGATTACATGAAGAGTTATGGCACATGTACTCATAGTCGAAGATGACATCAATCTTGGGCAGATCCTTTTTCAGGAATTCAAGAAGCACAAGCATGACGTGGAGCTTGTGGACGAGGCAGAAGCTGCCCTGGCAAGATTGGACAAGTATGTCTACGATCTCATGCTCACCGATCTCAAGCTTCCGGGCATGGATGGGATCGAACTCTTAAAAAAGGCAAAGAAGCTCAGCCCCACGACGATTGTCATTGTTATGACGGGATACGCATCCATCGATACTGCTGTCGTTGCAATGAAGAACGGCGCACAGGACTTCGTGCAGAAACCTTTCGGGCTTCATGAAATCGTACAGAAGATCGACGATGCCCTGGCCATAAAGCGCATGAAGAACGAGATCGATTACCTCAGGCACAAACAGGAAGATATCATCTATCGCACCTCGGACATCATCGGCGAAAGTGCCCCTCTCAAGAGAGTCCTGAACATGGTGGAAAAGGTTGCAGGGGCAGACTCCACCCTACTCATTACGGGAGAGACCGGCGTCGGCAAGGGACTTATCGCGGGGGCCATTCACCACAACTCAAACCGCTGCACGAATAACTTCGTGCAAGTCAACTGTGCCGCACTTCCCCAGAATATCCTTGAAAGCGAACTTTTCGGGCATGAAAAAGGCGCCTTCACCGGAGCCATCAAGATGAGGACTGGGAGAGTGGAGCAGGCGAACATGGGCACGATCTTCCTCGATGAGATTGGTGACATGGACCTCACGCTGCAGTCCAAAATACTCAGAGTACTCGAAGAGCGTGAATTTGAGAGAGTTGGCGGAGAACGAACCATACGGGTGGACGTCAGGGTGATCGCGGCCACGAACCAGGACCTCATGAGTCTTGTCCAGCAGGGAAAATTCAGGGAAGATCTCTATTACCGGATCAACGTGGTGAATATCCACATTCCCCCCATCAGACAACGAAGGGAAGACATCGAGCCGCTCGTACAGTACTTCATCAGGAAATACTGCGGGGAGTTCAGAAAGACCCTTATGGAAATCGATTCCTCTGCGCTGTCAGTCATGCTTGAGTACGACTGGCCGGGCAATGTCAGGGAGATCAGAAACTGCGTGGAGAGGGCTGTCCTTCTTACGGAGGGAAGCATGATCCGCTCCCAGGACATCTCAATCAATCATGGTCAGAACCCACTCCCCAGAAAAGAGGAATCAGAGACCATGTCCTCTCTGGCCCTCTCTGAGCGGGATATCATCCTGGAGGCATTGCGCAAAAACGACTGGATTCAGAAAGAGGCGGCCAGTTCGCTGGGGATCAGCAAGCGGGTGATCCACTACAAGATCAGAAAGTATGGCATCACCCACCCGAGATGGATCAGAAACCGATAGTGTCCAGGTACAGAGATGTCACGTCGGGATCCAGCGTTTTTCCTGCAAGAGCATACACTTCCCTCAGGGCATCTCCATGACTCATCTGAGCCTTATGCAGCCTTGGAGATGTCATGGCATTGAACGTATCGATAACCCTCATGACCCGGGCAGACTGGGGGATCTCATCTCCTTTCATTCCGCGAGGATACCCGCTTCCATCGAGATTCTCGTGGTGGTAGAGGAGGAGATTTTCATCAAGGTCTAGCACGTTATATTCTTTCAGCATTCTGGCTGAAATGATCGTGTGGCCGTGTATTTTCTTTTTTTCAAATGGAGTTATATCTCCCTTGGTGAATATGCTGGTGGGAATCCCAAGGTATCCGATGTTGGCACACAGTGATGCATTGGCCCACTGATGGGCCTGAATATCGCTCACACCCATCTCCTTTGCCACGGTGTAGACCTGATCAGACACCCTAATGGAATAGCCCATGGGATAGCCGGCTCGAAGATCGATGAGGATCGATGCCGTTGCCAGAATGCTTATGAACCAGTTCCTGATATCGGAATCAAAGGCGGTTGCCACAGCCCACGCCGGGGTAACGTACGAAAGAATCCAGTCAGAGATGCCGGCGGGAAGCCCTTGATGGGTGATAAACCCAAGATCATTCCCCTCCCAGCTCACCGGCGTTCCCGGGGGGGAGTTTCTTATGGCAACTTCTTCTGCCTGGCACTGGATCTTGAACAGTTCGAGCAGATCGTTAATGACATCCAGGGACGGGCATGCCCTGAGGATGCGTTTTAACTCCAGCTCAAGGGAAAAATTCACGGCTTTCATCACATCTGTCTGTGAATACCTCGCCATGGGCAGAGTCCTTTTCTTTGCATACGACAAGGCCTGATGGACACAATTGATAAGTCCTTTTGCATCTTGTGCTTCATCGGGAAGCGTGGCGATGCCGATCTTCACATCTTCCGCAAGGTCAGTCCCCAGCTTGACGATGGCATTGTGAATCGCGGTAAGTGCGTCGATTGATGAGCATCCGGGCAGTATAATAAAAAAACTCATCTCCTCATAACGCAATACCTTGTCGTAACATCTCAGGCATTCCTGAATCCTCCGGGCAAGGGTCTTGAGAGCTCTTGCTCCTTCGGGAATCCGCTGGTAGAGACCCAAAATCACTGGATTCTGTATTTCAACGATGGCAACACTCAAAGGGAACGAGAGCCGCTTTGAGAGCTCTTCATACTGGTGAAGAACATCCAGGAGCAGATGCCGTTGAGGAATGTCCATGCGGATATCGAGGGCTCCATCGAAATCCCATTCAGTTTTCGTTCCGAATACTTCCTTGAGGATGTTTTCAGAACTCAGGAGAAGATGCTTCACGAAGACAAGGTCATTGACCGTGAAAGGCTCCATCTCCTTGCGGAAGAGTTCGAGACACCCAACGATCTTCGTGTCTATGTAAATGGGCAGACCGATCATGGAAGAGAAGTCAACGGGGAGATGGTCTTTTGAAAGCTCCATCTCGTCCAGATCAGGAACCAGAATAGGACGTGCAGTATCTCTAATGACACAGGAAAAAATGTCACCCTTGTCGATGTCTGAGGGTATTTCTCCCCGAAGTCCCTTGCAGAACCACAGTTCTTCAGGTTCCCAGAGGTAGACCAGGGCGGCATCATAAGGAGTGATATGCTCCATAAAATCGAGAAAAATGTCCGATACCTTGTCGATGTGAGCATCCATGTCTGTGAGCAGAGAAACCTGAAAGAGAAGCGGGATACGCGATGCATTGTCTCTGATGAAATCAGGAGTGAGTTCAAGGGTCTGATCGATCAGGTATCTTGACAATCTCTCTAACAGCATCCTATCACCCGTATACCTCACCCAGAGCCACAGTACACCCCTCGCCGTGAAGGGGGAAAACCGCTACATTCTGCACTGTATGTGCACCCAGTACACTTCAAATTCCCTGCACGCCTTTTTGAGATCCTGAAGCTCTCGAATTCCAAGTCTTGCAAGTTGTTCAAGAATCTCCCTGCGTGTCAGGCTCATACCTTTCCCCGTTTCTCGTCTGTAAAGTGCAAACATGATGCCACTGGTCAAGGAGCATCTAACCTGATGATATTCTGATTGAAGTTGGCTTTGTACGCTGAAGAAGATCCCTGTACTGTAGCGAGTAGAAGAACTTTTCTTACTTTTTATAAGAAATAAATTTCATACAGTGCACACAAATGCTGTAAAATGAAAATATCTGTATTCTTTGTCATGAGGCCAAAGACCCCCTTACCCCGAAGGAGATCCTTTCCATGTGACGGGGATGCCCATGATACGGAGCAGGCCAAAGTAGAGCAGCGCTCCCATGATGATACAGAAAATCAATATCCCGGCGCTGAAGACCGTGAATCCCTCCATCCAGAATTCCATCCTCAGAAACGGCAGCAGGAACGCACCCATAACAAGTGCGGCACCCGTCATCTTCAGAAACGATCTCCAGTGGCCGCTCCATGCGCTCACCCCGTTGCCGGTGAGGGACCGAGCGAGGACAACCAGCTGGAAAAACATGGAGAGGCTGCTGGCCAGGGCAATGCCTGCATGGTTCATCACCGGCATGAGCACCAGGCACAGGATCACGTTCAACCCGAGGGTGAGCCAGGCAACTTTTACCACGAGGCCAGCCCGTTGCATGGCATAGAGCGCCTGGGTGAAGATCCGCGACCACCCTACCGCACACAGACCAAGGGTGTACATCTGGAGGGCATACGCCGACGCGCTGACATCACTCGCGCTGAACTGGCCGCGCATGAAGAGAACGGCGAAGATGGGCTCAGCCAGCACGAAGATTCCCACAGAAGCAGGAATGACGAAGAGAGACACGGCTGATATCGCTCTTTTCAGGAGAGAGGAAACCTTATCCAGGTCCATATTCGCCGAGGCACTGCTCATGGCTGGCAGCATGACATTGCCCACGGCAAAGGCAAAGATGCCCAGGGGAAGTTCAGTGATCCTGTTGGCATAGTACAGATAGGAAACGCTCCCCGTGGCCAAGAGCGAAGCGAGCAGGGTTCCCACAAAGACGTTGATCTGGTAGACCGATGCTCCCAGGGCAGAGATTCCCATCAATCGTGACACCTGCCTGACCCGGGGATTGCCGAGATCTCTGCTGAAACCGAGGGGGACCTTGCGCCGTCTCAACGGAACGATCTGGATGGCAAGCTGGGCAATGCCTCCAAGGATCACCCCCACCGCCAGCGCATCCGCGGGCGATGAAAAGACCGGGACGAGAACATGGAAGATGATCGGCACAGAGATCATGAAGACATTCAAGAGAATCGGTGAGGCTGCGGGGGCGGCAAAATGTCCGAGGGAATTGAGAATCCCCATACACAGTGATACGATTCCGATCAGGAGAATGTAGGGAAACATGATTCTGGTCAGATGCACGGCCTCAGCGAAAACCGGCTGGTTGAGAAATCCAGGGGCAATGAGGGCGACCAGAGCGGGAGCGATCAACTCTCCCACAATGACCACAATCACGAGCAGGAGAAACATCAGGGTGAAGATGCTCCGGGAGAGCTCGAAGGCCTTCTCGATCCCTTGGCGAGCCCTCACCTCGGAAAAAACCGGCACGAAGGCGACACTCACGGCACCTTCGGCCATGAACCTGCGAAGGAGGTTGGGAAGCCTGAATGCGACGATGAATGCATCGGCGAGAAGGCCTGCTCCGAGAAGCCAGGCCATGACCACATCGCGGACAAATCCGAGAATCCTGCTGACACCGGTGAAGCCGCCCACGGTTACTGCATTTCTCTTGAAGCTGTCTACCGTCATCCTGGTATGGACGCTTTCGGTCTTCACATCGAAGAGTTATTCTCTGGATATCTGTGCCGCAACCCGGAGGATCTTTCTGGGGAGAAATTCCAGCTCTGTCAGGATGGAAATATATCCGTGGAATCTGCTTTTTGTGGATCCTGGAGCGAGCGTCACGGTCATCGTGTGACTTTGTCCGGGTTCGATGGTGATGGGGCACTCAGCTGACACGTTGAGAACGGCAGGCGGGTTGCCCTCTATCCCGGATATGACGAGGACCGTTTTCGAGGTGTTCGTAAGGGTGAGTTCTTTTGTATAGGTCAACCCCTGCCTCACCTTTCCGAAGTTCAGTATCGGCGGGCTTACGGAGAGCATTTCGACAACCGTTGCCTGCAGGTATACTGAAACCTCGGGAACATCGGGGTCATTTGTCTTGATGTCGATCTGTCGTTTCAGGGTATGCCTGGCATTCCTGGTGGACATGGTGACTTCGATCATCTTCGTTTCCCCAGGTTGTATTTCATGCTCTCCCGGAGCATGTATTCTGACCCCTCAGCAGGGCTTGACGGTTACGATCAGGGGATCGCTGCCAATATTCTTGAGAACAAATTCGTGGGAAACATCCTTTCCCTCCAGGACCTCGCCTGCATCAAAGAGGGGTTCAGCGATTTCGATCCGAGGGGCTGCGAGACATAGTCCGGTCATCACTGCCAGCATGAACATCGAGAGCACGACGGAGTATGGTATCGTCCGGAACATGAAATCTCCTCCTTAGCAAGGCTACCATACTTTTCCCGTGTTTTCCAACGTCATTTTCCGAGCTTTTTTCTCCATCAGGATTGAATCTGTTGACATTTCAGGCCCCAGGGAATAAACCTTTATCCATGCGGGGCAAGCTTGAACAACCCAAGGGACTCATCGAACTGATCTCCGTTGAGGTCGAGAGAATCGATCCAGAATACAACGAACTGTGGCTGAGTTTTGAATATACCTGCCCGGGAGGAGAGTACAAATCCGCCATGGTCCTTCCCATCACAAACTCCCGCGACATGACGAATATCTTCTTCAGGGAACTCATCGCGGAGGCGAAACATCTCTCTGAGATCGAAAAGAATGAATCTTTAGGAATCGGGCTCTTTGTCACCAACAAAACAGCTACGGCCCTTCCCATCAAGAACCTCTGTCAACGGGTCATCGAGGTCCTCGAAACCGAAGAAAATCTTTCAGAAAACAGGGAGTTCATCGACCTGTGCACCTCGGGATTTCATTTCACCGATCCGTCCAAGAGCCTGAGCAGCAAAGATTTCGAGCAGCGCTTCAAAATATTCATGTCGCGGGTTACTGACAAGATGTCCCAGGGGTTTTATACCATTGCTGCCGACGACCTTGAAAAAGCCAATGTACTGTGCTCTACAAGTCCTCGCATCTACAAGCTCATCGGGGTATGTCACCGGGAACTCGGCCATCTGGATCTCGCCCTTGAGATGTTTTCGAAGGCCCTTGAGATGGGCGATACGGACAAGGACACGTACCTCTACCTTGCCGAGATACACTTCTTCCTCAACGAGATGGAACAGGCAGCACAGGTCCTGAAACGGTTGCTCAAGCAGTATCCGGATGATATCAGGGCTCTCGTGGAATTTGCGAATACCAGGTATCAGATGGATGAAGAGTACGTGGATATCCTGGACAAGGCGTACCTCATAGACGCTGATGCCACCCAGAAGACCATTCTCCAGACCTTTGTGTTCAAGAAGGTCGGAGGGGGAAAAAAGTCCCGGGTATCTCTTGAAAGGGCGTCCGCCCTGCTTGACATTCCCCTGCAGTCCATGAGACTCTTGGCGGGCAACAACAGGATCCCGGTACGATCACATGCGGACAATGAAGATCTCATTCTCGATGAACAGGAGCTGAGGTCGTGGGCATTCGTGTACAGAAAATACAGACTGTTGGAAGATGAAATCGAGAGAGTTTCAGCTCACCCACCAGGGGATAGGTATCAGGGTATGGCACTACTCCCCTGAGAACCACCCGAGGGGATTGCCTCCGGCGGTTATCTTCTGCCATGGAATCCCCGGATCAAAACCGAACCCGGATGACAGGGGGTACCTTCCCCTTGTGGAAGAACTCACTGCAGACGGATACAGCTGTTTTCTCTTCAACTTCCGGGGATGTGGTCTCTCCGGGGGCAATATCGACATGTCAGGCTGGATCTTCGATCTCTCCTGTATTGTTGAAAAGGTCTATGACACCCCGAAAATCGATCCGGCCTCGATCCACTGCATCGGGTTTTCTGCCGGTGGGGTCATTGCCACACACTATGCCTCCTACAACAAAAAGATCGCGAGTCTTCTCCTCATGGCAACCCCGTGCCGCTTCTCGGATATCCTGCCCGAGGATCCACAGCTGCTCAGGGATCACTTCATGGAGTTGGGTCTCATCAGAAACAAGGATTTTCCACCGGATCTCAGGCGCTGGTATGACGATTTCACGAGGCTCAACCCTGACCTGAATATACCCTTTCTCTCGCCGCGACCCGTCCATATCGTGCATGGGGACAGTGATGAGACCGTTCCCGTGAGCCACGCACACCTCCTCTATGAAGCAGCCATCAAGCCCAAAAAGATCACCATCCTCAAAGGAGCAGCACACCAGCTGAGGAAGGATGAGAGAACCCTGGATATCATTCGAGGCTGGCTGAAAGAGGTGGCCTGAGCCCCATGGAACGGTCCGAGAACATCTATTACCCGATCTTCATCGATCTCACGGGCAAACAGGTCGTGGTCATCGGCGGCGGCGTCGTGGCAGAGAGAAAGATCGAGTCCCTCCTCAAGGCAGGGGCACGGGTACGGGTGATTGCCCCGGAGGTACTCCCCGGGATCACCAGCATGGATGGGATCGAGATTCGCAGAAAGACCTATGCATCGAGGGACCTTGACGACGCGGTCCTCGTGATCGCTGCAACGGATGATGAGGAAACGAATCGAACGGTAAGCCAGGACGCCGAGCGTGCCCGACTCTTCTGCAATGTGGTGGACCGTCCTGAACTCTGCTCATACATCGTCCCCTCGGTCCTTGAAAAAGGACCCATCAAGATAGCTATTTCCACCGGCGGTGTTTCACCCGCACTGTCCAAGAAGCTGCGTTCCGTGATCGGCTCTCTGCTGGGGGACGAATATAGCGCTCTCTCGGTCATCCTGGGCAGGATCCGACCCGTGGTTCTCTCCCAGGAGGGAGGGCATGAAGGCCATAGAAGGGTCTTTGATGTGCTCATAAATTCCCAGCTCATCGATGCGATCCGTGAGGGCGACAGAGATCTCGTCGACGCGATCCTTTTCGAGGCCCTCGGTGTCCATGTCGATCTTGAAGGAGTGTTTCCGTGATCGCCTTCGGAGTAGTGACCGCCTACACGCTGGCGAGCCTTGCGTACATTCTCTCTCTGTTTTTCAGAACGAGGCCATGGATCCTGCTTGCACAGGTGCTGTTCTCAATCTCTGTGGCGTGTCACTTCCTTCTCATCCTTTCCCTGGCAACACGACTGAACACCATTCCCCTGGTTTCCCCTGCCCAGGGCGTGAACATGGTGATCTTCCTGGCCTCCGCAGTGTTTCTCGTCCTTGCCTGGAGAAAAAGAACCGCATCGCTTGCCGTCTTCTTCCTCCCCCCCGCAACGTTCGTCCTTGCCCTGCTCATGCCGTCTCTCGCACAACGATCCGACATCTTCCTGAACTCCTACCAGTACTGGTATCCACTGCACACCCTGAGCGTCATCGGCGGTGAGGCGCTGTTCGTGGTGGCATTCATCACGTCCCTGGTCTACCTCGTCCATGAAAGGATCATCTACAAAGGCACCATCCATTCACCCGTAGCCGGCCTCCCCCCCCTGTCCATTCTCGATTCCCTCTTGTACGCCTGCCTGTCGCTGGGGTTTGTTGCCATCACCATCGGAATGATCCTCGGGGGATTGTGGGCATCATCCATCGACCTCAGGCTCTCCAGTATCGCCCCCAAGATCATGGCAGGGGCTCTCATGTGGGTGGTGTTTGCCTTCTGCCTCCACCAGAGGTTTGCCATTGGATGGAGAGGGCGCAGAACCGCCATCATCACGCTGGTGGGCTTTTGCGTGATGCTCGTCGTCTTTCTCGTGATGAACCTTGCTTTCCCGCATGCCCATGGAATAGGCCTCCTGTAATGCAGCGTATCACCTGTTTAAGCATCAACCACAAACATGCCCCTGTCGAAATCCGGGAACAGTTCTCCCTATCACCTCAGGACATGCTCGAGATCATGGGCGATTCCTCCGAGTGCTACACGCTCAATACCTGCAACCGCACAGAGATCTACTGGACCGGTATCGAGATCTCCGTGGTCGAGAAGTACCTGGAACACCGAAGCGGAATCGACAGCGGGGTTCTTCGGGAAGTTGCCCAGGTATTCAGCGGCAGCGAGGCAATCCGCCACCTGTTCATGGTCGCTTCAGGCCTCGATTCTCAGGTCATCGGAGAACCCCAGATCCTGGGACAGGTCAAGGATGCCTATCGTGATGCCCTCGCTGCAAACACCACCTCAACCCTTCTGAACAGGGCCCTGCACCGTGCCTTCCGTACGGCGAAACGGATCCGTACGGAAACGGACATCGGCTCCTATCCGGTATCCGTCGCCTCAGAGGCGGTGGAGCTTGCAGGCCACATCTTCGGAGACATCTCAACGAGCTCCGTGCTCGTCGTAGGGGCCGGTGACATGGCGAGCATCGCAGCGAAAAGACTCCAGAGCAGGGGGGTCAAGAGACTGTGCATCGTCAACCGGACGCATCGGGTAGCGTGCGATCTTGCCTCTGAACTCGGCGGTATCCCCAAACCCTTTGAAAGCCTTGCGGAAGAACTCGCTTCGAGCGATATCGTGATCACCTCCACCGGGTCACCCCGGCCCATCATCGGGAACGAACTCATGGAACCGGTCATGAAAAAACGCAAGAACCGTCCGATCATTCTCATCGATATCGCTGTACCGCGAGATGTTGACCCTGAAGTCGGTCGCTGCTACAACTGCTATCTCTACGACATCGATGCCCTGAAATCCATCGTGGACAGGCACTACACCAACCGTGAACATCAGATCGACAGGGCTCGTGAAATCATCGATCAGGAGGTGGAAAAGTTCGATCGCTGGATCAGGGCCCTTGATGCAACCACCACCATCAGGGATCTTTTTGCCCTCATAGAAAACCACGTGGAGGATCAGGTCCGGAATATGCCTCTGGATGACGACCAGCGAACAGCACTGGAGGAAACCCTCAGGCTGACACTGAGGAGACTCCTCCACAGGCCGGTGAGCTTTCTCAGGGCCTACCCGGACATCAAACACATCGACTATACCCGGAGGATCTTTCAACTCGATGAGGACTATCAGGATCGGAACAAGAGGTAGTGCCCTCGCCCTTGCCCAGACGCGCATGGTTCTCAAGGAGATGGAAGTCCGTCACCCGGGGTATGGCTACGAGATTTTCGTGATCAAAACCTGTGGAGACGAACTCGCCGATCTCCCGCTGGATGCCATCGGCGGGAAAGGTGTCTTTGTCAAGGACATCGAAGAACAGCTGCTCTCCTCAAAGATCGACTTCGCCGTTCACAGTCTCAAAGACATGCAGGCGAATCTCGCGGATGGACTCACCATCGGTGCCTGCCTTGAGAGAGGAAGTCATCGTGACATGATTTTTACACAACACAACGAGTCCCTCGAATCCCTGCCCCGGGGAAGCACGGTTGGCACGTCAAGCATGCGCCGCAGATGTCAGATCAGGGCTTTCCGGCCAGATCTCGCCGTTGTGGACATCCGGGGGAATGTTCCCACCAGGCTGAATAAAGTGGGAGCAGAGGTCGATGCAGTGATCCTCGCCGAAGCCGGTGTGAACAGACTGGGTCTTCCTCCGGGTATTGCCATCGATCCCAGCTTGATGATACCATCGCCAGGTCAGGGGATCATCGCGGTGGAGTGCAGAAACGACGACAGGGAGCTTGTTGAGCTTGGAACGTCACTGGATCACCCCCCCACGCATCTGTGTGCCGAAGCAGAGCGGGCCTTTCTCCGAACGCTGGGCCTCGATTGCCGGCTCCCTGCGGGGGCATATGCACATCTTCAGGAAGGACTCATTATCATTGAGGGCATGCTCGCAACGAGCGACGAGAAAACCGTGGAGAAGCTGGTCTTGAAAGGAGATACTCCGGAGGTGGGTTCCCTTCTCGCTGAGAAACTCAAAGAACAGGTTCGCCGTGCAGGCGAGGTATGAGCGTCTATCTCATAGGCACGGGCCCCGGTGACCCGGAACTACTCACCCTCAAGGCATCCCGCATCATCTCAAGGAGCGATGTCCTGGTGTACGACGACCTCATTCCCGGGGAGATCCTCTTGCTCGCCCGCAAGGATGCAGACAGGATATACGTGGGTAAGCGCGGCGGCAGGGACTATATGAGCCAGGACAAGATCAACGACCTTCTGGCCGAGCTGGGTACCAAGGGGCTCGAGGTTGCACGACTCAAGGGCGGCGATCCCTGCATCTTCGGCCGGGGTGGAGAGGAGGCCCTCTTTTTGCGGGATCGCGGTATCCCCGTCGAGATTATACCCGGGATCACCTCGGCCATAGCCGGCCCGATCAGCATCGGCATACCCCCTACCCACCGCGGGCTTGCCTCCTCAGTCACGTTCGTTACGGCACACGAAGATCCCGCCAAGGAATCCGGGTTTCTCGACTACTCACTCCTGGCACGACAGAGCGGCACCATCATCTTTCTCATGGGGGCAACAAGGATTGCAGCCATTGCCGAACGACTCGTTGCAGAGGGGATGGATCCCCAGATGCCCTGTGCCCTGGTGCAGGATGCAACAACCCCGAAACAGCGGCACCTCGTAACCTGCCTGGACAAGGTGGGACATCTCGCATCCAGACACGGCATCGCTTCGCCCTGCGTGATGATCGTGGGAAAGGTCGCCGAGTTGAGCACCTCTCTTTACCGGGACAAGGTGCTCCCTCTCCACGGCATGTCAATCCTGATCACCCGGCCACGACACCTCGCCCTCCAGAGCGCCTCTCTCTTTGCCTCTGCAGGAGCGATACCGGTGATCTACCCGCTCCTGGACATCCGGAGCATCGATTTTGCGCTGCCCGACATCTCACACTATGACATGGTCATCTTCACGTCCCAGAATGCTGTACCCCTGTTCATGGACAAGCTCTTCGCCTCGGGCCTTGATGCACGGGCGTTTTCCGGAAAAGAAATCGTCTGCATCGGCCCGAAGACCCGTGATGCCCTGAGAACCTTTGGCATCACTGCAGACATCATGGCGCAGGAGTATCGTGCAGAAGGAATCATGGCCATGATCGGCTCCAGAGACCTCACGGGACAGCGGATCTGTATCCCCAGGGCAAAGGGAGCGAGAAGCTTTCTGATAACCGCGCTGAGACAGAAGGGGGCCGAGGTTCTCGAGATCCCGCTCTATGAAACAGCGCTTCCTTCCGATGCAAACCCTGTTGATTTTATCCAGGCCCTTAGTGAAGTGAACACGGTGCTCTTCACCAGTCCCTCGGGGGTCAGACACGCCTCTTATCTCTTGCGGGGCGAACTGGACCTCGTCAGGGAAAAGAGAATCGTGGCCATCGGACCGGTGACGGCACAGGCCCTTGAAGCACATGACGTCCAGGCCGAGGTTGTTCCCGACGAATACACGGATGCCGGAATCATTGAAGCCCTGAAAGGAACAGTCCCATGATCGGAATATCCAAGCTCTACTGCGGAACAGTGGAGGCTTCAGACCCTCTCAGGTACGGGAGGAACTCAGGATCGCTCCCCTCTCACCTGCTGCAGTTTTCTTCAGACAAGAAACCCGTGGTGGTCTGGAATGTCACCCGCGCCTGCAACCTCAGGTGTGCCCACTGTTACGCATCCACAACCAGCCAGACAGAGGAGCTCTCCACGAAGGAGGGGCTCTCTCTGCTGGAAGAGCTCAGCGGATTCGGTTCCCCGGTTGTCCTCTTCTCGGGTGGAGAACCGACCCTGAGGAAGGACCTCCCGATCCTCATCAAGTCAGCTGTCGAGAACGGCATGCGTGCCGTGATCTCTACCAACGGCACGCTGATCACACCCGATTTCGCCATGCGCTTTGCCGATCTCGGTCTCTCGTACATCGGGGTCAGCCTCGATGGTCTCGAAGCGGTCAACGATTCCTTCCGGGGACTCGACGGTGCCTTCAGAATGGCCATGAACGGCATCTACCATGCCATGCATGAGGGCATCAAGGTCGGACTCCGCTTCACCATGAACAGGAGAAATGTCCAGGAGATCCCCGGGATCTTCTCGCTCATGCAGCAGGAGGGCATTCCCAGGATCTGCTTCTACCATCTCGTCTACACCGGAAGGGCGAAAACCCTCATGGAGGAGGACCTCTCCCATGCTGAAACACGGGAGACGCTCGACCTCATCATGGATCGGGCCCGGACCATGATCGAATCGGGGCTCGATGTGGAGGTGCTCACCGTGGACAACCACGCCGACGGACCCTATGTCTACCTCCGCATGATCAAAGAGGGCAGCCCGAGGGCCTCGGACACCCTTGAACTCCTGAAGATGAACGGGGGTAATTCCAGCGGCGTGGGGATCGCCTGTATCAACTTTGACGGCGAGGTCTATCCCGACCAGTTCTGGAGACACAGGGTGCTCGGAACTATCAGGCAGCGGCCGTTTTCCGAGATCTGGGAAGATCCATCCAACGAGTTTCTCATGAAGCTCAAGAACAAGAAGGAGCACGTCACGGGCAGGTGCCGGCAGTGCAGGTGGCTCGACGTGTGTGCCGGAAATTTCAGGGCCAGGGCTGAAGCAGTCACCGGTGACCCCTGGGGGGTGGACCCGGCATGCTACCTCAGTGATGAAGAGATATCCTGAGACATCCTCAGAAACGGGCAACCCAGGAGGAGTACTTCCCGGCAGAAAAGCCTCAAGTCCTTGACCTGTGAGTGAGACACGGGATGAAGTACTGACCAGGGAGTTGCCCCTTCCCTGCTGATTCCTCTCCCTTCACGGTTCACCCAGCGCCTGTTTGGCTTGAGTCACGCTTGCCTCCTCTTGGCTTTTCCTGCAACAGATGACCCGATGGGCGGCATCGTCGATCTCCTTCCTGGGCAAGTCTCCTGGGCTCATTTTTGTTTCCCGGTAGCCGGCTTCCCCCTTTTCTTGGTCCTTGGTCTCACCTTGGACTGTGATGGTTTCAGATCTTCGAGCGCTTGCTTGACTGCCGTCACGATCTGGTCTTTTTCCTGTGCCGTGATCAGCAGGCTGGGCATCAGGAGAACACACTGCGTGGCGACTCTGGCGGTATTCACCAGGAGACCGTGGGCACGGGCCTTCTTGCAGAAGTTCAGGGCAGTTGCCTGTGATGAGAACATCATTGAGATGAGGAGTCCCTTCCCTGTCACCGAAACCACTGACTGATCCCTGAGAGCAGCATCGGCCAGTTCTCCCAGAAGGAGTTCCCCGAGGTTGGCTGCATTTTCCCAGGCAGCGGTCAGTTCGTACTCATCCAGGGCGGTGATTGCTGCGTGACAACCCAGGTCATGCCCCCCGAAGGTACACAGGTGGATGAGGGGGTGGGCATCGAAAAAGGTCTTCAGTTCAGGGGTGAACACCATTGCGGTCATGGGGAACATCCCGCTGGTAATGGCTTCACCCAGGATCAGGATATCCGGCAAGACGTGGTGATATTCAAAGAAGAATTTTTTCCCGGTTCTCCCGAAACCCGAGGACGTTTCATCAAAAATAAGCTGAACACCGTTCCGAGCGCAGAGCTCCCTGATCCGGGAATAGTAGTTTGAATCAGCTGTCCTGCAGTGATTTTCCGTCTGGATCGGCTCCATGATGAATGCCGCGGGCTTCAAACTCATGCATGCCGAGGCGGCGTCGATATCGCCGAAGGGAATGACCGTTACCTCGGGAATCAGGGACCCGAACTGCTCCTTCGACTCACGCGACGAGAGCGAGAGGGCAAACCCTGTTTCCCCGTAGTACCCCCCATCCACCGTAACAAGACCAGGACGCCCCGTATAACCCCGGGCGAGTTTACAGGCTGCATCCATGGATTCACCCCTCGTCACCCCATAGAGTACACACTCGAGTTCTCCGGGCACAAACTCCGAGAGCCTTCGTGCAAGGAGTGTCTTCTCTTTAGAGGGCATCACGAAGTTCCCCTGGTCTGTCTTATACACCATCTTCTTGAGCTGTGCCGTGATGGCGGGGTTTTTCCTTCCGAGGTTGAAGGTCCCCGCCGAGGTGTACCCATCGAGGTATCGGTTCCCCTCGCTATCGAAGACGTATGAGCCGGAACGCTCCGCTTCGAGGAAATCGTGCCCTGTCTCCCGCATCACATTTACCAGGCCTTTCGAGAAGACCCGCTCAGCCATGTTCATCAGATCAGTCGTCTTCATCTCCGTTTCCTCCTTATCTTCTCAACAGATACCTGGTCACGAGTTCCTCGATATCCCGTATGATGTTGAAGGTGGCAATCTGTATCTTCACGTTGTCGAGGAGCATCCGGATGAACGGAATCTGGGCCATGGGGAGAAGCGGGACGACATACCACCTCATGGATCTTACTGCCGCACGGATGCGTACGAGGATTTCCTCAACCTCATCTTTGGTTACCGTAATGGGTATCTGGAAACGCATCACCTGGGGAGCGTTCGCCGAATAGGCAGCCCAGACTCCCTGACGTGCCAGGCACTCCGCCATGATAGCACCGAGGAACTCGTACTTGTACTCGATGCCGATCATGAGACCGAGACCTCTCACTTCCTTGACGTAGTCGGTGTTTTCCCGCCAGATCTCCATGAGCCCTTCCCTGAACCGCTTCCCAACATCGGCGGCATGCTCCCACACCTTGTTTTCCACGAGGAAGTCGAGCACGGCCGAGGAGACGATGCAGCCGAGATCAGAACCCCCAGCGTGGGAGGTGTGGAAGAGCGGATTCTCTTCCACGTAACCAACGAGGAGGTCCATGTCCCGGTAGACCATGGCGGCGTTCGGGAAGAGCCCCCCGCCGATGGATTTTGCCGTGAACATGATGTCGGGGATCACGCCGTAGTGCTCCATGGCCCACAACGTTCCGGTCCGCCCAAACCCGGTCTGAACCTCGTCAAAGATGAGCATGATCCCGTGTTCGTCACAGATCTTCCGCAGTCCATCCATGTACTCCTGCGTCGCGACATGGATGCCTCCCTCTCCCTGTACCGGCTCAAGAAGAATGGCTGCAATCTTTTTCGACGCCACCCGCCTCACTGCGTCCAGGTCGTTGAAGGGAACAATGTGGAATCCGGGCATCAGGGGGAGAAACAGCTCCTTGTAGTAGTCCTTTCCATTGGCAGACAGAGAGAACCCGTCATGCCCGTGATACCCCTTATTCATGGTGATAACGTCGTTCCTTCCCGTCGCCCCCTTGGCAAGCTTGATGGCCGCTGCAAAGGCGTCCGCTCCGCTGGCGCAGAGCACCACACGGCTCAGGTCACCGGGACACAGGGAAGCAAGCTTGGTGGCAAAGGAGATCTTCGGCTCCGAGAGAACAGCGTGGGTGCCCAGGTCATACGTCTCCAGTGCGCGAGAGAGGGTCTCCATGATCTTAGGATTTCTCCTGCCGACATTGAAGCAGCCAGCCGAACTGAAGCAGTCAAAAAACTTCCTGTTTGAGACCGCATCCACGACCGTGCATCCCCGGCGGTTTTTCTCGTAGATATCGAGATGCGCACACCTGAGGTAGCGGACCTGCCCCCGGGAGACGTGCTTACCGAAGAGGTGCTGGAAATAGTCTCTCTCCTGCACATCCATCCTCCGAATTTCTGTATCCGTCATAGCGACCTCCTTCCTCCTCTGTGTTTCTGCACGTAGTGTTTTGACCGTTAAAATATCTCTTCAGAGTCCATGGACTGTATTCTCTATACGACCCTGACCCCGTCTATCCACGTCTGGACCACTCTGCTCCCAGCGCCGAAGGGGTCGCCATCGACGACACAGAAGGTTGCATCTGCACCAGGGGTCAGACCATCATTCCTGATGCCGAGAGACTCGCTCCCCCCGAGGCTCCCTGCAGCGAGGGCATCAGACTCACTGATCCCTTCACCTGCATCGAGCACCACACCATCGCTTGTCTTCCTGTCGACAGCCCTCCTGATGTTGTACAGAGGATCATCGGGTCCACAGGGACCATCCGAGCTGATACAGACGGGAACTCCCCGTTTCTTCAGGCTCCCCAGGGGGAAGACCTTCAGATAGGGAACCGCCCCCTGCCGCAGGAGCGTTTCCGCATAGATCGGAATAAATCCGGGCTGGATCGACGCCACCGATGGAGCTGCCGCGAACAGGTCCAGATCCTCCTCTCCCATGACCAGCACATGTTCGATGGATGAACCGCCTTCAGGATTCAGGGTCCGTACGAGTTCAGAGGCCTGGCATGCAGCACTGTTACCAAGGGCGTGGATGACCAAGCGATATCCTCGCTCGGTGAAGAATGAAGCATGCGATACCAGATCATTGATGTCTCTGTACCTGAGGTACGGCATGGCAAGACTCCCGCCCTGAAGAACTATCTTCTGTTCAAAGAGCAGCCGCAACGGCGCCAGGCTCAGGCCTGACGCACTCTCTATTCCTGCACGAACCAGTGCCTTGACCCCGGCCATGACCGGCATGCTTGCAGCAGTCCGGTGTGCACCATCGAGGAAGAACTTGGCGCTCCTGGGTGCATGGTCGCTCTGCAGCGCCTGTTCTTCATCCTTCTGCTCTGGATGGAGATAGAGACATTCATGGGAGGTGACAGACCAGCTGAGCTTCAGCGGTGTCCTCTCCTGAACCTCCTTGAGGTGGATTTGCATGTCCCAGGGCAGGCCGGGATCGTGTACATGGGTCAATCCCATCTTCAGACACCGCTCAGCCTCCTCATGAATGATCGTTCTCCGCTCTTCCTCTCCATAGGAGCTCAGGATATCACGATAGAGGGCAAAAAGGACCCGTCCGTGGGCCTCCTCCCAGATTGTTCCCTTCAGATCGCCACTTTTGAAGGCATCAATGTCATCCGCACAGCGCAGCCGATCCCTGCTCAGCCCCGCTCTGTGGATGGCTGCACTGGACACGAGGCCCCGGTGCAGGGTGATGTCGGATACGAAGACGGCAGCCCCGCATGCAACGGCGTCAATCTCCCTGATGGTCGGCAGCACGGGTTTTCTCCACTTTGTGTGATCCATTTTCGAAAAGAAAACCCACTCGTGGCCTCCTCGGGAGACGCGACATGCTGCTTCGATCTGGCCGAGGGCATCGCCTTTGGATGTCCATCCGCTCGCATCTCTCTGGGTGCCGAGCATGGCGCTGACGAGGAAATGCCGGTGCGCATCGATAAGTCCGGGGATGACATGCATCCCTGCGAGGTCTACGACAATCCCATCCCCGATGGATTCTTGACCCTTGTGGAAAACCTCAGTGATCTTTCCCTCGCACACACACATGCCGCCATTGCACTTGATCAGGGGTTTTCCCGCCCATAGTATGGCATTCTCGAAAACAATTTTCTCGGGCCGATGCGAGGAGTTCCCTCTTTTCACGAATCCCTCCTTGGTTCAAAACAACCGGTATCGACTCTGTGTGCTCTGCGGCGATTCCTCTTTTTTCGTTACGAGAGAACCGCTGATCTCACAAAGTGAACCAAACCCACACGCAACGCATATCAATCCATAACGTATGGGTGTTTTTTCCCGCTGTCAATAATCGTTTCTCTTTCAAGGGAGAAGCTCGGGCTTTTACCTTTAATTCTCTGTTTCACTTCACCCGCGAACCGGGTAAGATGCAGGCATGGTTTTTCTCCTGGAAACAGCCAGGAACATACTTCTCTGGGGTGCATTGCTCGTCATGTGCTTTTCTTTCGACCTGGTGGCACAGGATCTGCCTGTCCTGCACTCAGATCTCCTGACGGTTTATTATGACAATCGCGCTGAAACAGCTGCCCTGGAACTGCTGGACCTCTATCCCGCGGTCAAGGCGGAACTCGAGACTTTCTTCCTGTGGCGAATCGATTTCAGGCCCACCGTGATTCTGGTCTCGGATCGCTCAAGGTTCAGGCAGATGGTGAGCAATCCTTCTTTCGTGGCGTACGCCCTTCCCTCAAGAGGGCTCATCGTCATCGACCAGAGCCGGATGCATGTTCAACCCTTTACCCTGAGGATCACCCTGAAACACGAACTCTGCCACCTCCTACTCCACAGGTACATCCCGGTGGAGCGCCTTCCCAAGTGGCTCGACGAGGGGGTGTCGCAATGGGTCAGCGACGGTATTTCCGAGATCATGATTCCCCGGAGAACCAGGGTGCTCATGTGGGCATCCGTCACGGGGAACATCCTCAGCCTTTCCTCCCTGAACTCACGGTTTCCCGATGACGACCGGGGGCTCTTCCTCGCGTATGAACAGAGCAGAAGCATCGTGGAGCACATCGTGGTCAACCACGGCAGGAACGGCCTGCTCAACCTGCTCCAGGCCCTCAGGTACGGACTTGATTACCATGAGGCCATCGAGAGCTCTCTCATGGTCAGCGCCGGCGAGATTGAAAAGAGGTGGAGAAGCGAACAGAGATCGTGGATGGTCCTGCTTTCTCACGCCGTGGCTCACCTCTACACGATCCTCTTCATGCTGGGGGCCCTTGCCCTGCTGGTGGCATACGTTCGCTTTCAGATCAGGAAGAGACAGCTCGTGGACGAGGAAGACGTTTCGTCACCGTGGGGCCATCGTTGAACATACCCTGGGCTCAGTAAGGCTCCACGGCAACAACCGTAAAAAGCAATTCAGTGATGCCGCCTCGTGCGCTTGGGCATGAATACCACGTCGCCATCTTGTGCAATCACGATATCGTCATGAAAGGCGCCCGCCTCCTGTGCAAAAAGTTCCAGGCTCAGGTAGCGCTGGGAAAAGTGCGTGAGCACGAGTTTTTTCACCCCAGCCTCCCGGGCAATGCTCCCTGTCTGGGCAGCCGTGAGGTGTCCGTACTCCCGTGCTGTCTCTTCCCTGTCCGAGAGGAAGGTTGCCTCCATTACACACAGGTCTGCGTCTGCCGCAAGCCGGTGCGCCCCCTCACACACCCCGGTGTCCATGATGTGTGAGAATACCTGACCCTTCAGGGGTGTCGAGACCTCGTGGAGATGAATCGTTTTTCCGCCTTTAGAGAGCCTGCCTTCTCTCTTGATCCTGCCCACATCAGGTCCGGTAATCCCGAGGTCGTTCAGCTGCTCAGGGTTGAGGGTCACGGTGCTGTGTTCGCTGATGCGGTACCCGTAGGTCTCCACGGGGTGATCGAGCTCCACGGCTTCGATTGTGAATTTTTCGCAGGAATCGATTATGCCAGAGGTTGTGATGGGGTGTTCCCTCAGAACCGCCGTGCCGTGGTACAGGCAGGAGTCTCTCAGGTGCTCGTAAAAGATCTGCCCCGACGAAGGGTAGTACACGTCGATCACGTGCTCCACCTGGTCCAGGCTCAGCCGCTGGATGAGCCCCGCAAGGCCCAGACAGTGATCCCCGTGAAAATGCGTGATGAAGATCCTGGTCACCTGGGAAACCGATACCCGGGAAAAGATCATCTGGCGCTGGGTTCCCTCGCCGGGATCGAAGAGCAACCCTTCCTCGTCGAACCTGAGCAGGTACCCGTTGTGGTTTCTGGCTCTCCCCGGAACCTGGCTCGCAGTCCCGAGCACCACCAGTTTTCGTTCAGACATGTATACCTCCCGACAGGATCCGTCTTCCTCATACGGAATCCGGAGTCAAAACTCAACCCCCCAGCAGGCAGAGACCGGCACAACCCCCTGAGGGATATCTCGAGATCCTGCAGGAACGGCCGTCGAGGTGTGATTCTCTGTTGCCCTCACCCGCTCGTTCATGCATACTCTGCACCTGAAGGATGAACAGGACGCTGAAGAGATGAAATTTATCCCATCCCTCCTCGCTACACTGGCCTCGCGTGAGATGACCAAGAGAAATATCCTCCTGCTCGTGAAATACCTCCTTGTTCTCGCATCGATCATCATTGTCTACAGCGCCAGCTTCCACTTCATCATGGCTGCCGAAGGGCAGGAGCACTCCTGGGTAACCGCGTTCTACTGGACACTGGTCACCATGTCCACCCTCGGCTTCGGAGACATCGCCTTCACCGGGGACCTCGGCCGGGCTTTCTCCATTCTTGTGCTGCTTTCGGGGATCGTCTTCCTCATGATCCTGCTCCCGTTCATCTTCATCAAGTTCTTCTTCGCTCCCTGGATGGAGGCTGATGCCAGGAACCGGGCGCCAAGGGAGCTGCAGGCGGAGATACAGGATCACGTCATCATGACCAGCTACGATCCCATCACCATCTCGCTGATCGAGAAACTCAAGAGTTACCAGCAGCGCTACGTGGTCATTGTCGAGGACCTCCATCGAACACTGGAGCTGTACGACATGGGCGTCCGGGTGGCCATCGGCGATATCGACAACCCCCTGACCTACCGGAAGATGCGCGTGGATCGTGCCTCTCTGGTCGTGGCAACCAACAGTGACCAGGTCAACACCAACATCGCCTTCACCGTGAGGGAGGAGAACGAACACGTGCCCATCATCACGTCCGCCGACTCACCCAATTCCGTGGATATCCTGAGCATGGCCGGAAGTTCACGCGTTCTCCTCCTCTATGAAATCCTGGGGGAATCACTGGCGAATCTGACCATAGCAGGCGACTGCAAGGCAAACATCATCGGACGCTACCAGGACCTCGTCATCGCCCAGGCCCCGGCCATGGGCACCCCCCTGGTTGGGAAAACCCTCTCGGAAACCAACCTGCGCAAACTCTATGGTCTCACCGTGGTGGGGATGTGGGAGCGGGGAAAGTTCACCATCCCGGGGCCCGACTCCCGCATCGACCGGACCAGTGTGCTCCTCTTTGCGGGTTCCCAAGAAAACGTGGACGCCTACGATGAGGTCTATTGCTTCTATCACATCTACAAGATCGCCGGGGATCCGGTGATCATCATCGGCGGTGGTCGCGTCGGGCTCGCTGCCGCATCGCGGTTCCGTGAACGGGAGATCCCCTGCCTCATCGTGGAACGAAACCAGAAAAAGGCCCGGGAAGGAGAGAACTACGTCTTCGGAGACGCGGCAGACATTTCCACGCTTGAAAAAGCATTGCTTGAAAAGGCCCCGGCGGCGTTGATCACCTCCCACGACGATGCGACCAATATCTACCTCACGAAGTACCTGAGGAGTCTGCGCCCTGAAATGCAGATCCTCAGCCGAGCGAGCCTGGACAGAAACGTTTCCACCCTTCACCGTGCAGGTGCGGATTTCGTGCTCTCCCATGCCTCGCTGGGAGCGAACACCATTTTTAACTACCTCAAGAACGAGGAGACCCTGCTCCTGGCTGAGGGCCTGAACATCTTCCACCTCAAGACCCCAGTCTCCCTTGTGGGAAAAACCCTGATGGATTCAGGAATTCGAGAGAATACGGGCTGCACCCTGGTCGCCGTGCAACACAATGGAACCACCACCATCAACCCGGAACCTCAGATTCGCTTTGAAAGCACCGACGACCTGCTCCTCATCGGCACCTTTGACGCGGAACGTTCCTTCCTGAAGCATTTCAGGTCCTAGACGAGCCGATTGAGACTCCACGAGGCGATTCGCGTGACCTTGTGAAGCAGCAGGTACGATCTCGACGTGTCCCTTGGCGGCTTCGTGCACTACGAATCCTCGTGGACAATGGTCACCCGAAGACGTTTCTTCCTGGCGGCCTTGCGTTTCGATTCCATGCGGACGATACGGGAGGACGCAGTGGGCTGTGTCCTGATCCTGCGCCTGGGTTTCTCAAGGGCCTGTTCGATCAGTTTCCGCAGTCGCGCAAGGGCATCCGTACGGTTGCGCTCCTGTGACCGGAACCGCTGGGCCCTGATCATGAGCACACCCTCATCGGTCATGCGCCTGCCCGCGATTCTTCTCAGACGATCCTTGACTTCCCGGGGAAGGGACGGAGAACTCATGACATCGAAGCTGAGCTGGACCGCTGTGGCCACCTTGTTGACATGCTGACCCCCGGGGCCCGATGACCTGACGAACTCCCAGTGAAGTTCTTCGTCGCCGATGTGGATCCCCCCATTGATCCTGATCACGTCATACCCCCGGTCCAGTGGGTTCTCCGGTGGTTCCAGATCCGCTCACGTGGGGTCGATCCACCGGACGTATGCCTACATCATGGACCTGACAAACTCAAGGGAGGACCTCACCTCGGGATTGAAGAAGCAGTTCAGGGTCTCCTGCCAGGGCTCCCGGTCCAGGCTCTCCCTGATCCTGTCGGCCGTGGGCTTCCTGAGAACCTCCTTGAGCTTGATGAATGCCCTGCCCGGATTGTCGATCCACTGGCTGATCACCGCCTTGGCCCTGGGCAGAAGGTCAGCCTCTTCCACGACCTCGTCGACCAGCGCGAGATCCCTGGCTTCCGTGACGTCGATCATCCTCCCGAAGAAGATCAGATCCCGGAATTTCCTGTCGCTTTCGAAGCCGAACCGTATGATCTCGGCCTGGGCAAAGGACAGGGGGAGTCCGAGCTTGATCTCACTCATCCCCAGGCTGATCTTGGGGTGATTCTTCACGATTCGATAATCGGCGGCCATGGAAAAAATGAGCCCGCCTGCGACGGCATGACCGTTCATGGCAACGACAACCGGTTTCGGGCACAGGAACAGCTCCAGCAGAATCTCCTCCTCCTCGGTAAAAAACTCCACGATCTCATCGAGGTCCTTGAACCCGAGGAACATGGGCAGATCGAACCCGCTGCAGAAGATTTTTCCCTGGCCTGTCAGGATGATCCCTTTAATGGAATCCTCATGCGCCTTCCTGACCACAGCCCTCAGGGCGTACAGGGTCTCCCGGGTGATGGAATTGGTTTTTCCGTTGTCGAATGTTGCAATGATGATATTGTCCTCGATCCGTTCCTTGAGCATGGTATCCTCCCTCCGGGCACGGCAATTTCTCTGGGCTCAGCCTCCCACCGCGCCGCTGCAGTGCTTTTTCCTATAGCGTATTTTCCCGGACATGTCATGGAAATAGCACTTTCGAAACCGCGTTCCGTGATGAGGGTTTTCTCTGTGACCACCCTGCATCAGCATACCGGAGCGTGGAGACCTCACGCACAGCTCCCCCGGAAGGGTTCTTTGCCCGGGATCTCTGCCGGCAAAACCTGTGTACACGTCCCTTGCAAAAGACCTCACGAGAGCGCACCTGTCGTTTTTATCAAAACAGCTCGAGCATAGAAGAAGGTAGCCATTGCAGACGACCAGTTGATGGCGAAGATTCCCCACCAGATACTGATCAACCCGAGATCGAGGTAATGCCCGAGGAAATAGAAGATTGGCACGGGGAGCGCCACCTGGCGAATGAACCCAATGATGAGCCCGTACATCGGTTGCTTCAATCCCTGCAGTGCTGCCACATTCACGAACAGGATCACGTAGGCGTACAGCAGGAACGAGGCGATCCTGAGATACACGGTCCCGATATCGACGACCAGCGGATCATCGGTGAAGCATTTCATAAGATGAGGCGACAAAAAGAACATCACGATGGTTCCCATCACCATGAGGACTCCTCCATAGGCAAGAGCGGTCCTCACCACCTCATTGATCCTCTCGTAGAGACGCGCGCCATTGTTCTGTGCAACAATGGTAACCGTGGCAATGTTCAATCCGATGGTGGGCAGGAGTACGAGCTGCTCGATCCGGATGGCGACCCCGTATGCTGCAACGGCCTCTTTCCCGAAGGAGCTAATGAAATACGTGATGACAAAGACGCCGAGTCCCACCGTCATGAGGTTCATGCTGGAGGGGATTCCCTGTCGCGCGATCTCTTTAACGACGTGGAGCTTCGGGATCATATCGCGGCTGCACCTATCGCAGATGAGCTCAGTCCGGGAGACCTGAAAGCCGAGATAGACCGAACCGAGTGCCTGGATAAGAATCGTGGCAACGGCGATACCGGCGATACCCATGGGAGGAACACCGGCGCCGCCGTAGATGAACCAGAAATCCAGCACTATGTTGAGAAAGAATGAAACGATGAGGAAATTTCTGAAGGATCGGGTGTCTCCCAGGGCATTCAGGATGGCATTGAGCATGAAATTCAAGATAAAAAACACGGTTCCTAAAAAGATGATGTCCATGTAGACCAGACACATGGCAAGGTACTCGCCCGAGGCGCCGAGCATTGTAAACAGCCAGGGCGAACTCCAGATCCCCAGCACGGTAATCCCCATCGACATGAGTACACCGAACGTAATCCCCTGAATGGCAAACATCTTAGCTTGGGGTTTGAGGGAGGCTCCCAGGGCTGTCGCGATGAGTGCGGTGGTCCCGGTGGCAAAACCGCTTCCCAGCGCCAGGATGATGAAGAAGACCGGGAAAGAGAGGGAGAGAGCTGCAAGCGCCTGGGTGGAGATCGTTCCACCAAAGTAGGTGTCCACGATGTTGAACATGGTGTTGAAGAAAAACCCGACGCTCGCCGGCACTGCTATGGAGCGGATGAGCTTCGGGACAGGCTCTCGGGTGAGATTCAGTGGGTGTGTCTTGATTCCGGGGAGCATACCCTCTCTACTCTGGCCCTACCAGATCGCGTCGAGGAGATTCTGTATTCTCCCTGCCTGCTTGATGCCTCCGATCCACTCTCTCGGAATGGCGTCCTTACCGAGGTGCGCCCCGAGTACCATGCCCACGAGCATACCCCGGGCAGCGGAGTCTCCCCCCGCCATGACTGACTGGATGAGCGCCTCCTCGAGATTGTTTTCCCAGCGGCTGATGAGGTGGATGATCCCGGGGAACGCCTCCGGGGTGTGACAGCTCTGACCAAACCCTACGATGGTTTCGATGCTGTCACTCTCCCGGGAGTTCAAACCGCTTTCCACCCACCCCCTGATTTTGGCCGAGGAGACGTGATTTTCGCCTATGTCCGTAATTGCCTCCACAGGGGTCCTGCCACGGAGGACATCCCAGCAGAGCCGCGCGAAAAATTCCGCGGCATCCACGGTGTGCACATCCCCGTGGGTCATCATGGTCTGAGTCCTGGCAGCCTTCACAAGGGCATCGAGATCGGCGTTCAGGGAGTAGACCAGGGGGGCGATCCGGGATGCTCCCGCAATATCGTTGGAATCGGACCCGGCATCGAGGGGGCTCTTCCCCTTTGCCAGATTGATGCGTGTCCCCTTGGTGGCCTGATCCATGTACCCATGATAGTCCTTGAACAGCTCCTGCCATCGCCTGGAAAAAACCTCCACGTCAAAGCCGCCTGCTTCATCCAGGGATTCAAGGAGCACGAGGGTCTGGTCTCCGTAGTGGGTGAATTCACCCACGTCCTTCGTGGGATGGTATGATTTCTGTGAAGGTTTGAGGAGGTGCTCCACCCGTCCATACTCCCTGGCTATTTTTTGCGTTGAATAGATCCAGTGTACCCCCAGTGCATGGGAATCCGCGACAAAAGATGCCATCACCATCGCCTGTGCCCTGTCTTTCATCATCTCTCCTTCCTTTTCATTCGATTTCTTCGAACCTGTTGAACCTGCGGTTCTTGCGAACCTTGTCCGGGCTGAATATCCTGCCGTTCATGGCTATGTACACCCCTGGCGCAAGGGATTGCACCGCCCCAACCGCCGTACCGACATTGAACTCCGCGTCGCTCCACTTGAAGCGCGCAGGCTGCATGGAACCGGTCATGACGATGGTCTTGTCGGGTATCGCCATGAGTTCTCTCGCGGTTTCGATCATGGTATCGGTGCCATGGGTCACGATGACGTGGCGACATTCTTCATCGGCAATCTTCTTGCAGACCAGCTCTCTGTCGTCATCCGTCATGTCGAGACTGTCTTTGCGCAGGAGAGACACACACTCGTAGTCAAAGGTCACATTCGCCTCCTTGAGGATCTCGGAGATCCCGGGGCTTCCCACCTTGTAATCGCTCTTGAGATCAAAATAGACCTTGTCTATGGTGCCTCCCACCGCAAAGAATTTGATCTTCATTCCCCTCTCTTTCTTTCGTTTCTCTGTGTAATCCTGCCGCCCGATCTTGATCTTACCGCGGCCTCCCCAGAGCAAGGTCTGGCAGAAACCACGTGAGGATACGAGCGTTTTGTTCCCGGGGATACGCATGAGCGAGATCTGCACATATGGTGAGAATAATATCCGCTTGCGCCGTTTTCAACCTTTGGACTCCTTCTTGTGCTCGCTGCACGGGAAACATCCAATCGTGTTTACCGTGAATCCATAGAATGCGTCTGCCATGAACCGCGCTCGTGTCCAGTGGCGGCAGAACCCCGCAGATGGGGGAAAAGGCACGAAAGGGCGTGCTTTCAAGAAGACTGCATGCGAGACAGAAGGTTGCTCCGTCTGAAATTCCAGTGAGCAGCATCCTCTCCCTGTCAATATTGGCTCTGGCCGAGAAACGCTCGATATGCTCCGTAATGGAATCGATCTCCTCCTGCGTCCGAGAAATCGTCCATGTCTCGCCAACAGAAGTGGGTGCCATGAGAAGCAGCCTTCTGCTGCGAGCCTCCTTGAGCCAGAACCAGATGAAATCACGTCCATGCCCGCCTCCGCCATGCAGAGCCACCACGAGCGGCAGAGCTTGATCTTGTACCGAGCCTGGCGGGAGGTAGTATGAACAGCCTCCCCTGGCGTAGGGGTCAGCGTCAAACCCCTCGTGAAGGAGCTCATCTCCCTGGGGAGCCTGGTCCCGCATCGGCACACCCCGTCGATTCTGCAGTTCCTCCTCGAGAAAAAAGAGATGAACAGGTACAAGCTCTTCCTTCAGGCTGAACAGGATTTCCTGCACCTGGGCATAGATTCTTCCGGCCCTCATGGCATTGAAGACGATCCGTTGGAGATCGTCCTGCTCGGAGAAAAGATCGAGGGCACGGAGAAGGAGTCCCGCAGATTTCTTGAGTCGTAACCGAGAGCCCTCCTCGAGAGATACTGCGTTCAGCCTCTCGGAATCCGCGTATGCCTCAGCCAGCTTTTGGCGCACCGGGATGATCCTGTCTTGAATTTCGGAAACAAGAAGGGGATGGAAATATCGCAAGGCACGCTCCAGTGAGCGAAGCGCGAACAGCGTCACGTCACACAGATGATGACAATTCCTGGATTCAAAGCCGAGGTTCATGAACGGAGGTTCCTTTCCCCCTCGGTCCCGTTGAAGAATCCCGCCAGGTACCCTTCAGAAGTCGAGGAACATAGATTCTCTGGTCTGAAAGAAGCCGTTCTTCATCGAGGGTGTTGACTGCATAGGTGAAAATGACATGGCCTCCAGTGAGGGCAGGATGCGCTTTGCCCGCGTAGATCAGGAGGCTTGGGTCATCTGCCTCGGGTACGCGAAAGAATCTCCGCGGTGCAGACCAGGGACCGGTGAGCTCGGGGGAAAAGCGCATCTCCATGCCGGGGGTCATCAGGGCACTGGATTGGATATGCAGAAACCCCCCGAAATATGGTTCGTAGTGAACGGTAAACTCCACCCGGGCCTGAGAAAAGACTGCGGGAGGCTTTGTCTGGAGACTGCTCTGTTCAATCCATCCGGAAGAATACCCTGTCCACCAGTGGGGATCTGAGAGATCCCCTGAATGGACGGCGATAAAACTCCAGCGTACGAGGTGCATCTCCTGGGAGAGGGGATCAACCCCGAATGCATAGAGATAACCATCAAAATAAAGCACACCCCCTGAACCGATGATAACCCCGAAGGAATCATTCGGGGTCGGGACAACCCGTTTCCTCCAGGATGGTGGTGCATCGTGGGGATTCTCGATGGAGATCGCTGACCAGCCAACCGCTTCGAATCCCAGGTCGTTGAGTGCCTCGTGGATCACCATGAGAAAGATCAGGAGCTTTCCGTCTACCATGATGCCCCCGCCCGGCCAGTACCATCCCTTTTGGGGAGACTGGAAAAAAGGAGCAGGTGTTTCAGCATCCATGGCCCAGTAGAACTGGATATCCGCCTGTGTCGGATCAGACCCCTTTTGAATTGCCACGCTGTTTCGAATGATGACGGCCTCTTTCCTCTGGCGGCTCTCTCCAGGGTTGACGAAACTGTCTCCGAAAAGCCAGAGAATCCTTTGTCTTCCCAGATCCACAGAAGAGGCCCCATCTCCGCCCAGCCAGTGAATGTCTCTCGTAAAAAGTCCTTCGGCTTCGCTCCAGGGCTCAACAGAGAGCGTGATCTCCGTTCGAGAGACCGTGGTGGGCTCCTGAAGAGCATGGAAACATCCAAGAAGGGCCAGAGCCAGGAACAGCGTGCGCAAGACATGGCGGACCGGGCTGCCTATCGACGTGACGATGCTCTGAAGGCGTTCACTCATGGAACCACTTGTCGCCACAGGTATCCTCTTCCGTAATTACCGTGTCGCCACAGCCAAAGGCTCGAACGACTATCCGGCACATTCCCGCAAAACACATCGAAGGGCATCCGCACTCTTCTCTCGAGAGGGTTCATCTAGAGTTCTCCGGAGACCTTCTGCACCCGGAGGGCAATTTCTGCCATGATCACGGATACTGATTCGCCGGTGAGGCCAAAAAGCTCGACTGTTTCGGGGTGCATACGATAGTGCATTCCATCGATCCCAGCACCGATTCCGCTCATAATGGATATGGCATCGGATGCATGGACAATATGTGACAGCACATCTCCCCTTGCAGGAACAGGGTTGTGATGACAGCGGACCGCCAGGACAATGGGGGCCGGGATGAGCCACTTGGAGCATACCTCGGCAGCCAGTTCAGCATGGTCAAAACCCAGGATCCGTTTCTCCGCCTCGAGAAACGTTTCCGTTCCCTGTCCAAGGACGGCCTTGAAATTCTCTTTGCTCTCAACGAGATACGCATCGAGAATGAGCTTTCCCACATCATGGATCAATCCCGCGGTAAAGGCGTCGGACTCGAGAGATGGACGCACGCTCCGGGCAATGAGCTGAGATCCATACGCCACTGCAAGGGAATGCTGCCAGAGCTCCCCTGCTTCCAGATCATACCCTGCAAGGGTTTTTCCGAGAATTTCCGAAGAACATGCCAGGGTGAGCAGCTCCATGAGTGTCCGTGTTCCCAGCACAACGGCCGCATGCTTGAGGGATGATATGTTTCCACTGAGACCATAGTACGAAGAATTCGCCATCCTGAGGATCCTGGCCGCGATTCCCTGGTCAGTCTCGATGATTTTTGCAAGGGCGGAAAAACTCGAATCAGGATCCGAAATGACTGCCCGGGCCTTCTGTGCAACCTGGGGCATGGGCGGCAAATCATCGATCGTCCTGAGAATCCTGTTCTTGAGGGACTCTTTTCTCCGGACAGGTACTTCATTGATTTCCTTCCCTCTGCCGGCGAGGCTGATCTCTATCGTAGCCTTGCAGTTGGGACACGGCATCAGAACAGTCTCAGAAAAGGTTCTCAGTTGTTCTTCCCTGAGTTCGTACACCTTGGTGCAGTGCGGACACACAACCTTCACGGCATCGCTCCTAAAGTACGTGTACAGAACACGTACGCTAGCTTATCCTGATCTTCCCTTCATCCACATTGAGAATCATACTTCTGAGTTTCACCCCTCCCACACGCTCGATTTTCACGGAAAGACCCTGATCCTTCAGAGAATCTTTTACCGCCGCCACCAGCAGTTCGCCCAAGGTATCAATCCCCGAAGAGAGCAGTGAAGCTCCCCCAGCCACGGCAACGGAGAGGTTTTCATGTACACCCCTTTTCCTGAGTTCGTTGATCACGTAGCTCAGGGCCGTGTCTGCATAGTAGGCAGGGTGTACCGGTACCCCCCCCGAAGACTTCCCTCGGAGGACGTGGTATCCCCCGGCGACTTTGCGTTCAGGGTTGTAGAGAATCACGCCCACTCCGGATGCGATCTTGTCGATCCAGAGCAGTCCCTCGGTGACGATCTCGCACCTCATGGGTTTTACAGGGGTCGTCTTCACAGGACACATCCATCTTTGTCTCGTGTTCTTGTATCACAGAAGAAAAGCGAGGCATAGGGTGATTCCGGACACGGAACGATCTACTCCCACCAGTTACCTGCTTTTTTTTCTGCGTGGGAGCCTCAGGGGAGGACGCCTGGCCCGTGCCCTCATCCAGTTGATGCTCTTGAGGATGGACGTCTGGCGGATGATGCGCAATTCCAGGGCTCTCTTCCGGGGAAAATCCATCAGCATGAAACCGATGAAGATCGTGATGAGTCCCTGTCCCGGCAGGAACAGTAGCGCGAATCCGACCAGGACAAACATCACCCCGAGAACGTTTTTCAGGATCAGTAAGACATACCGGATGGCGGGGTGCTGACTTCGAAAGAGACGATCCTTCGGGTTTTCTGCGAGAAAGTAGTCATCAGACACCCTCACAACCAGAAAGGGTACGATAACAAGCGTACCCACAAAGGTGATCAACGACCAGAAACCAAGCCATTCCAGCGTATTCCGGTAGATTTGAATCCACTCGGTGATTCCCAGGAGGAGTTCGCCATGCATATCTGACACCATTACCGGGAAGAATTTTCCACGGAGCACTCCCTCAGGAGAACCGTTTCATGCTGTTTTTCGGGGCGGGGAAGTTTGAGTGGAACCTGTGCGGTCGAGATCATTCCCCGGTCCTCACCAGGATCAATCCTTTTTGAGCAGCCCGTTGAGAACGATATCGATCATCTGTTCGAACATTTTCTTGATCGACCTCCCCTCCGACTGTATATAGGTTCTGATAATGAACATGACGTAGATGGAAAAGAGCAGATCAGTCACACGGTTCACATCGACATCCCTGAACTTCCCTTCCCTGATCCCCTTCCTGAGAAGGCTCCGGAGCATGTCCATGGAGAACCGGTTGATCTCTGAAAAATGGTCTTCTTTGCGTGAGAGCGGAAAAATCGAAGGATCATTCATCAGAACGGTCCTCAGCGGCACGTCTTTTTCAAGATAGGAAAAGCTCTTCTGGCAGAGGGTAACAAATTGATCAACCACGTCTTCTTTCTTCGAGATTGACTCAAACACCTGGTTCTGCCAGTGCAGAAGTCCGTGTGAGACAACTTTCTCATAGAGATCCCTCTTATCTTTTACATAGAGATAGAGGTTCCCCTTTGTCATGCCCAGATCGTGTGCAATATCTTCCACCCTGGTACGCTTGTATCCGTACTGGGCGAACATCTTCAGGGCTGTTTCATAAATCCTGGTGAGCTTTTCTTCCCGTCCCATGACACTCCCGATTACCTGAACGAAATGAACCGTTTTTCATCTCTCACGTGTTCAAAAGCTTGTCAACATGATTCCCTTGTCACATCGTCCGAGCGTTTTCACGGAAACCAGCCATCATCTCCTGCCATGATAACGGCGCCGGTAGTGTGCCTGCGGTTTCAAAAAAACCGGCTCCCTGGTAAAAGCCTTCGGGGGCCGGGCTAAGAGAGGTTTTTGGATATGCACCCTATGATAAGGGGCATCGGATCAAAGTCAAGGGTACCGGCCTTTTTACCCACAGTCAAAACCCTCTCGAATGGTCATGTCTTCAGGGATCCATTGCCCCCAAGCCTGCCAAGAGAGTTTGCATAGTATTCCAGAAGCACCCTGTTCTTTGTATTCACAACGATCGTACCGGTTCGGATCGAGATGATTTTTCTCCTCTTCAGCAGATCGAGGGCCAGTTCTACGGTCTGCTTTGCATTCTCGAATTAAAAAAAGGAACAATCTCTTCAATGTATTCCTCCACCTGATACTGCACATCCTGGATCTTCACATCTCTTTGACGTGCATACCTGATGATGGCCTGGTGAATATCGCTATCGTTGAGAAGGTCCTGCTTCACCACGATCTTGTGCATGAGCTTGAAGGTATCGAGGCGGATTTGGTTCTTTTCAAGGTAATCCCTCACCGAGCGATAGAGCATGTTCCGTATCTTCGAGAGGAAAAGTGCACGAAGTATCTCATAGCACGCCACAGCCATGATGCCGTAGACAACATATCTCATGCTGATAGTATAAGGATGACTTCCTCTGGAGCAACAAGGGAATCAGGGAACTATTCGAATCCCTACTATTTTCCATGTCTCCGATGAGCACCTGCACACCTCATCGATGCTCAAAAAATCACGCAGGAAGAAAAAGCAGCGCCACACACTTCGTGACTTTCCTGAAAGATTATTGTACAGTAGGATAGTAATTCTGACTCCGTTCGAATCGGTCATAGCCAGAGCGACTTGAACGAATTCATACGTGGTGAAGGATGAGGGAAATTGGCGCCATTGCAGCATACTTGGCGGCATGGTTGTTTTGCCAAGTAGTCATTGGAATCCAGAGCGGGTTCATAACGCTTTTTATCTCCCTGCTTTTTGCCTTTGCCATCTATGCCCTGATAACCTACGCTGAACACGAAGAAAGAGATAAGAACGCTTCATGATCTTCTTTTCTCTTGGGATACGCCGCACCATCGTGCACCACACTTTTTTATTGAGAAGCGATCTTGTTCGATGAGAAAAAAACGTAATAGCTCATACCTGAGATATTCCATCTGGCTGACTGCATGTATCGTGATTGTGCTGATCATCCTGCTCGCCATAACGGTCTATACCGTTCACGAGCGAACCATTATCGAACTCTTCAGCGCTCAGAAGTCGACCATCGCACACCATATCGCATCCCGTCTCGAAGAAACCATTACCGCGTATGAGAAGACTCTGACGGTATTCGCATCGAAGAACTCTGCATCCTCTGTAACGAGACAGGCCAGGAAAGACACTATCAAGGACCTCTCGAATGAGTTGGGAAACGGAATGATGCTCCTCGTTGAAATCGATGCGAACGATGGTATCGTTGCTGGATATCCCCAGGGGTGCGTTTCGGGGTCCCAGGGGATAACCATCGATGATCTCGCATTGACGCACACATTGAAGAAACTGCATCAGGTCTATGCAGGCGAGATACGATTTCCCACAGAGTGCGTTGCCTTTTCTGAACACACGCAGGAGAAAGCCCTGGGAATCGGTGTTCCGCTGCTTGCCGAAGATCTCACCTATGACGGGGCCGTTGTGGCCTTTTTCTCACTGCAGAAGATGGTGGAGGCGATCACGAGGAACGATCGTGGTTTTCCCAACGGAATATGGCTCGTAGACGAATCCGGGAAGATCGTGTTCCACCCAGATCAGAATCTCGTGGGAAAGAAGCTGGATGATCTCACACAGACCAAGAACACACCTGCCAGGATCTTTCTCTACAACCCGAGAAACTACAGCGAGCTGACCCTCTACCACGAGAACCGGAGTGAAACGTTTATCCTTGCCCATGAACCCTTCAGAATCGGTTCCGCCATGTGGTGGTTCGTCCTCGCTACCCCCTACGACCAGATCCTCAGTCCGATCCGGAAAGCATCTCTGAACATCATTCTCGGTGCCGTCGGTCTCATCGCCGTGGTGCTCATCACAGCCACCTCGATTGCGCGGTACGATGTGAGACGACTGCGACTGAAAGAGGAATACAAGAGACTCAAAGAGAGAGAAGCATGGCAGGCGAGACTCCTGCGGGAGAAAATGACCATCGAAGGTATCATCGAGGGCTCTCCCGTGCCGACCTTTGTTGTGGATAGGAACCATGAAATCATTCTGTGGAATCATGCCTGCACCGAACTCACGGGGTATACAGCTGAAGAGATGATCGGCACACACGATCATTACAAGCCGTTTTACGAGTCGAAGCGGCCTCTCCTGGCCGACCTGATAATCAACAGAGATGAACAGAGCATCAGCGCCTATTACCGCAGCAGCAAGCTCAGAGAATTCGGATCCATCCGGGGGGCATACCAGGCAGTCGAACATTTCAGAAATCTCAATGGCAAGGACCGCCATCTGCATTTCCTCGCAGCACCGATCCTCGATGAAAACGGAGAGATCGTCGCAGCCATAGAGACCTTTCTCGATGTGAGCAACGAGATAGAACTCACGAGAAGTCTCCAGGAGTATGCCGAGACCCTCCAGTCAGAGGTGGATGAGAACATCAGACTCCGGGAAGAGATGAAGGACCTTCTCAACTATCTCCAGAGCATCATCGAAAGTCTGCCCGATAAAATCTTCGACCTGGGCAGGGATGGCATCGTCAGGTATGTCAGCAGGCCGAGGGTTCAGGAATACGAAGACCATCGCCAGAAAGGAAGACACTTCACCGAACTCGTGGCACCGGAACACAGGGAGATCGTCCTGAAGAGATGGGAAGATGCACAGAAAGGGATTTTCACCCCCTACGAACTCGAGGTAATTACGAGAAAAGGGGAAAAAAGAGATCTTCTCATAACCCCCGCGCCTGTCAAGGGCACCGACAGGTTTCTGCTCGTTCAGCGAGATGTTACCGAGCTCAAGGAACTTGAAAAAAAGTATTACGAGAGCCAGAAGCTTGCCGCCATCGGCCAGCTGTCGGCAGGCATCGCCCATGAAGTGAGAAATCCCCTCTCTTCTATAAAAATGAGTTTGCAGATCCTGGAAAAACGCATGAGTCCCGAGGGAAACGACCTGAAACGGTTCAAGATTGCCCAGAGAGAGGTGGAGCACCTGGAAAAACTCGTCAACGATGTCCTCATCTATGCAAAACCCTCCGATCCTCAAAGAGAGCCTTCCGACATCGGCCTGATCATTGAACAGGCCCTTGCCCTGGTCGAAAAATCTCTCGGAGAAAAAACCATCGAGGTGCGCAAGAACTATCCCCAGGACATGGAAAGGATCTCTGTGGATCCATCGATGTTGATTCACGCATTGATCAATATCCTCCAGAACGCCATAGATGCCATGGCAGTCCAGGGGAAACTCGAGATCTCTGTCGCGGACGATGCACACTCCATGGTCATCGATATCTCAGACAATGGCTGCGGAATAGACGAAAGAGATCTTCCCCACCTGTTCAATCCCTTCTTTACCAAAAAGAGCTACGGAACAGGGCTTGGACTGACCCAGGTGAGCAAGATCATCGAACAACACGGGGGAAAGATCGTGGTGATCAGTTCTCAGGGAGTCGGCACACGGTTTGTAATCACGCTTCCCAGAGAGTCATCCACAGAGGTATAAAAGAATACAGGAGCATAAACCGATGAGAAGGGACCGTTGTAATGTCGAAGATACTCGTGATCGATGATGACACCTCTATTCGCGAGACCCTCGAACTCTATCTGACGGAAGAAGAATACGACGTGCACACTGCTTCCACGGGGACAGCGGGCCTCAACGAGTTCACCAAATGGTCTCCTGATGTCGTTATTCTCGACATCAGGCTTCCCGATGTAGACGGATTCAGGATACTCGAAGAGTTGAGGGAAGAGGATGAGCAGGTCAAAGTCATCATGATCACTGCCCACCATGACATGGAATCGACTATCAGGGCCATGAAAGACGGGGCCTTCGATTATATTCACAAGCCAATCGATGTCAACGAACTCGATATCGCCATCGAGAAGGCCCTCCATGCACTGGACATGGAGAAAAAGATCAAGGGGCTCCTGGTGGAGTCCTCGAGAAATTTCAAGGTGGGGGACATCATCGGTGAGGGTCATCAGATGAGTGAGATCTTCAAGACCATCGGGGTGGTGACACAGAGCAGGGCCCCGGTACTCATCCAGGGTGAGAGTGGAACGGGGAAAGAACTCATCGCCAAGGTGATCCACAACAACACCGATGCAAATGAACCCTTTATTGCCGTCAACTGTTCTGCCATTGTGGAGACGCTCCTCGAATCCGAGTTGTTCGGCCATGAGAAGGGATCCTTTACCGGGGCGATCAATCGAAAACCCGGAAAATTCGAGCTCGCACGGCACGGCACCGTCTTCCTCGATGAGATCAGCGAGATGTCTCTGAATCTCCAGGCCAAACTCCTGAGAGTTCTCCAGGAGAGGGAGTTCGAACGGGTGGGGGGCAAGGACCGAATCAAGGTAAACGCACGGGTCATTGCAGCGACCAACAAGGATCTACGGACAATGATAAAGGAACAGAAGTTCAGGGACGATCTCTATTACCGGCTCAATATCGTCACGATAAGCATACCGCCCCTAAGGGAACGCCGGGAGGATCTGAAGCCGCTGTTGAACTACCTCATCACCAAGATAAACATGGAGCTCCACAAGAACATCGTGGGGGTTTCCGACGAGATGATGGAAATTTTCCATCGGTACAATTGGCCGGGAAACATCAGGGAGTTGGAAAACCTTCTTGTCAGGGCAACAGTCGTTGCAAAAGGGCAGGTGCTCGTGAAGAGCGATTTCCCTGTCCTTCACGAGGACATCAGCTCTTCCTCTCCGGCAGAATCTGAACCTCCTCCTTGGCATGATGCCACGGGCAGAATTCTGACCCTCGAAGAAGTCGAGGAACTCCATATCAGAAGGACCCTGAGAGACACGAAGTTGAACAAGGGTGAACTCTGCGAGAAGCTGGGAATCTCACGGCCTACCTTTGAGAGAAAACTGGAGAAATACGGCATCATCTATGAGAGAGAATGATACCATTCTCCCGCACGCACGGAAACCATTACTCGTTTCATTGAATCACGCTACACAGTTCTCTTAAAATTCTCCGGGAAAACCCCTCGTCGTTTCTGCAACCATTGCATTCCAGGAAAACCCATTGAAGAGCGCGAAACACTCCACGGTATACCCCAGCGAAGAGACACTCCCTGATGATCCGGGCATATTGAACCCTGTCCCGCGATCGATACATGCGCTTGATAGAACACCAGGTTTCAGGGGAAATAGAGGGACCTGAGAAACACGCTCACACTGCCTGTCACGATCACAAAAAGGGGGTCCGTGGTTACCCCACGGACCCCCTTTTCCATGTGGATGTCAGAGATTAGTCTTCATCATCGTAGCGATGTGGTCTCATGGCCTCGGGGGGGACTTCTGCCTTGAGTGACCTGTTGATTCCACGCGCAAGTATCGCGGCAATACCGAAGAGAAGCACCATGGCAAAAATGATGATCAGGATGATTGTTGACAGCCACGCCTGTGTCTCTCGCTCGATCTTTTCAGAGGAGAGCCGTGCCAGTTCGTTGTACTTATCCACGTCAACTCCCAATCCCACCCATCCGAAGCCTCCGGGGCTTTGAAAGTCCTGTGAATTGAAAGGAACCGGGGCAAAGGCCAGAAACTTCGTGTGCCCTTCGAATGTGTAGGTTTTTATCCCGGATTTTCCCGATGATGCATCATGGGCAACCTCCGGCAGGACAGGATCGAGGAAGCCGAGTTCTTTGATGTTCAACACCTCTTCACCCCGCGCCACCATTTCTTCATGGTTCTCCGCGTTGAGAGCAGGCACAGGGGAACCATCTCTGTAGAGGCCCCGTATGTGGTAATCATTGGGGTGTGAGATCACGTATCCGGTGTGATCAACGAGATACGCATAGTTTCCCGTCGATGCATCTGCCTCGATGACGTACGCGGCCTCGGTTGGTATGATATTGTCTGTGAATTTTGCAAGGTGGCGTACATCGAGGGCAATACTGACCACCCCGGCAAATCCCTGCTTGTCGAACAGCGGTGTCGCCATTCGGATAATCCCTTCAAACCTCTTCCCTTCTTTAAACTCTTTCTTGTTGAGATACCACCCTGTTACAGGAGAGAAGTACACTTCTCCCTTGCTCAACCTCTTTGCCTGCAGGAAGTACTCCTCAGACTTGTAGGTTGTGTTGGAAGGATCACTCACGTCGAGGAGCTCCTCTTGAGGAACGATTTTTCCATGGGAGATCTTGATGATCTCCTGTCCCCTTCCGTCGATAAGAGACATTTCAATGTACAGAGGAATTTGTTCCCGCGCAATGCCATCGTCTTTTCTGACCCATAACGCCTGAGTCTTGGTTTGTACAAATTCCTTGTAGGTCTCCCGTGATGGAGGAAGAATGGTGGCAATCAAGATGTCCTTCTGACGTTCCCGGAGAAAATCAGCGATGGTTTGTGCAAGATCGACGGCACGAACACTGATTTCCATTTGCGATGACTTATCCAGATAGGCCACAGCGTCTGTCTTGGAGAGGAATCCAAGATGAAAAATACTGAACGCGATGAGGGAAGATATCAGTAATAAGGGGATTACCAACAGCAGAAAAAATAACCTCGCAACCGTTATAAACCGGTTTTCTTTTTTCGATTCAGGCATTTTTTCCCCCTTATGTTTTTGAAACAGTCTGTGTCCGATGTTGTGAGCCGTCGCCTATCCAAAAAGAAATGCCCTGTATGGATTAACATAGAGGAGAATGAGCGACACTACCAGAGAATAAATGGCTATCGATTCCGCCATGGCCATTCCGACCATCATGGTCATCATGATCTTCCCCTGGGCTGCTGGGTTCCTCCCTACCGCTTCGGAAGCACCAGCTGCAGCCGAACCGATTCCCGCGCCGGCACCGATACAACCCAGGCCGATGGCGAACCCTGCAGCAACCATGGCGCCCACTGAAAAAATGACCTTGATGAACGGGTCATGCGCCGGTATCACATCGACATCCGCAGCAAAGACACCTGGTGCAAACAAAGCCCCCAGAGCCACAAGAGCGAGTACCATGAAAAAAACTTTTTTTGTGTTGGGAAACATAGTGTTCTCCTTTCTTCTACACCGAATTTTTCACTTAGCTTGGTGATTGAATCCTCATTTCCCTCTTTGAAAAGCAATACACATGCCACAACGATGTTCCCGCTCGCAAAGGCCACCAACTGCACGGAATAACGACGGATATAGTTCTTGAAGCCCCGCAGAACCTTCCTGCATACAGGAGGCCTATTGAACGGAATGTTCAATCTGCGCAGGGCTTATTGAACAGAAAGTGACATCACTGAGGAATACACGATGGGGTGGTGTTCGCAGCGGCGAGTCTTTGTTTCAGAGAAGTGTACCTATGCTGTGTTTTGTTGTTCCTCACGGCTATGGCCAGGGCCTTCCTGCTGCCCACGATGACTGCAAGGGTTCTGCCCCTGGTGAGCGCCGTATACACCAGGTTTCTCTGGAGAAGGGCATAGTGTTGGGTGAGGAGCGGAATGATCACCGCAGGATACTCGGAGCCTTGGGCCTTGTGCACGGATACTGCGTAGGCGAGGATGATTTCGTCGAGATCCGGATATTCGTAGACCACGTCCCTTCCGTCAAACGTGATGATCACCTCCTGGTTTTCCTGGTCAATTCCGGTGATTCTCCCAATGTCTCCGTTGAACACGTCCTTGTCGTAGTTGTTCAGGACCTGCATCACCTTGTCCCTGACCCGGAATACCCTGCTGCCCCTGATCAGCTCTTTCCCCGAAGGATTGAGCGCCCGTTGAAGTTCCGAATTGAGGTTCGATGCCCCTACTGTCCCTTTGTGCATGGGGGTGAGAACCTGAATATCGTCAACGGGATCGATCCTGAACCGACGGGATATTCTCCTCTTCACGAGATCAAGAATGGTCTCGAGCACCTTCTCGGGATCTTCCTGTTCGATGAAATAGAAGTCTTCGAGCTTCTCACGAGAGGATTTCAGGGGGGGAATCGTGCCGCTGTTGATCCTGTGGGCATTGACAATGATCAGGCTTTCCTTGGCCTGACGGAAAATTTCATTGAGCTCGACTACCGGAACAGTTCCTGAAGCAATAATGTCCCTGAGGACATTTCCGGCCCCTACGGAGGGCAGCTGGTTCACGTCTCCCACCAGGATGAGCGTGGCCTGAACGGGAACGGCCTTCATCAGGTGGTGCATGAGAACGATGTCGATCATGGAGGCTTCATCAACAATCAGGAGATCGCACTCCATTGGGTTCTCCTCGTTCCTCTGGAACCCACCTTTTCTGATGCTGTATTCGAGCATGCGGTGAATCGTTTTGGCAGCGTCTCCCGTGGCCTCGCTCATGTTCTTTGCCGCTCTTCCGGTGGGTGCGGCGAGGAGCGTGGTACGCTTCAGGGTTGATACGATCGTGAGAATAGCGTTGATAATTGTGGTTTTCCCGGTTCCCGGCCCTCCGGTTATTACCATGACCTTGCTCTCAATGGCTGTTTTCACTGCCTCGGCCTGCTTTTCGGCCAGGGTGATGGAAAGCTTTCCCTGAACCCAATCCACAGCCTTCGACGAGTCGATCCTGCGTATGGATTTCGGGGCGTCTACGAGAGCTCTGATCCTGGTGGAAACCTCGTTTTCACAAAGATGGTACTTTGCCAGGTAGACGGCTTTCCTGCCGGCTCCTTCGCCGAGATCCTCGATCACTATCTTCTTCTGAGCCGCGATGGTGCTGAGAGCCGCGATGATGACATCTCTTCCGACACCCAGGGTTTCCCCGCACCTCTCGACGAGCAACTCCCGTGGATAGTAGACATGGCCTTCTTCAGATCGTTCGTGGAGAACATGGAGAATACCTGCCTCTGCCCTGACCTGAGAGTCTCGTGCAAATCCGAGATTCTCTGCGATGCGGTCGGCTGTCACAAAACCGATGCCGAAAATGTCCATGGCAAGCCTGTAGGGGTTCTCCTTTACGAGCTCTATGGAGCGGTTCCCGTACTGCTTGAAGATTTTCAGCGCATAGCTTGAACTCACACCATGGGCATGGAGAAACATCAGGACCTCCCGGAATTCTTTGTGTTCCTCCCACGCCTTTTTGATCATTCCGATTCTCTTCTCGCCAATGCCGCGGACTGTGGCGAGTCTTGCCGTGTCCTCATCGATGACCGCGAGGGTTTCTGTCCCGAACACCGTGATAATCCGCCTGGCCATGACAGGTCCGATCCCCTTGATGAGGCCGGAACCGAGATATTTCTCGATGCCGTACAGCGATGCAGGAACGATGGATTGGTACCGGGCAACCTTGAACTGCTTCCCGTACGTAGGATGGATGACCCATTCGCCCCGCATTTTGAGCACCTCACCGGGGATTGGCGCCAGAAGCTTTCCCACCACGTTCACGAGGTCTCTCTGACCGGAGACCCTCACCGAGGCTATGGTATAGCCGTTTTCTTCGTTCGTGTAGGTTACCCGCTCGATCTGCCCCTGGAGGTCAACCAGCATTGTTTTCTTTCCCTGTTTTCCTGTCTCGCCTGGCACCACGGGTCTTTGCGTCCTTTGTCGCTGCATGGCAGAAAAAAGAGAGCAGCGTGCTTTCCCTTTCCTGCCTTCTCTCCATAATTTTTTACCCCCAAACAGGGCTCAAAACAAGGGGAGAGGATAGCGAGCACTTGACTATTCGCGCCTTGGGAATGATTATTGGGACAGTGAGAATGGAGCAGGCCTTGAATGACTATGATGTTATCGTAATCGGAGCAGGGTTTGGAGGGCCCGTAGCTGCGAAGAAGTGCGCCGATGCAGGCCTGAAAACCCTGATGCTGGAGCGCTCTGAGCATGTCGGGGAAAAGGTGATCTCGGGGCTGACGATCCCGATATACGGATTCCTCTTCGGTCCTGCATTCATTCGCGACGGGAATCCCCCCATAGAAAGGCCTGTGGACGGCATCATCAACTATATCATAAAAGACATCGATACAGGCGACATAGAGATCGATGACACCTTAAAGATTCCGAAGCCCTTCTCTCCCGTTGTTGCCTTCGGATACAACGCGTACTGCGCACCCTTCTGTCAATGGGAGGCCCGCAAGGCCCTTGAGTCGGGCGTTGAACTCAGGACATCCACCGTGGTGACGGACGTCATTACGGGTGCATCCGGAGTAGAGGGAGTGATTACGGAAACAGGTGAACAGATCCGTTCGCGTATTGTCATCGATGCAGAGGGGTCACAGGGGCTCGTTGCAATAAAGGCCGGAGTGCGCAGGAAATACCCCCCGGAGGCGATATCACTGGCTGACATCTATGACTATGAAATGGAAAAGGACCGTCTGGACGAGATCTTTGGGTTCTCTCTGCGATTCTGCTGGGGCTGGGACGAACAGAACTGCGCACCACCGCTGGGATATGGAAACGGGCTTATGGTCTGGCCATACCGCGAGAGCATTCATTACATGCATGACCAGTGCCTCCGGATGGATGCTTCCCGCGTCCCCAACCTGAAGAAAAAGCTTGGTGAGTATCACGCAAACATCACGTCGAAACTGCCCTGGTGGAAGGAAGAGGTGGAGCCCCATGCCCGGCTCAGGGCACGCATGTGGGAGGGCTTCGAAATTTTTGTGGGCCTGGATGGAAACCTTCGGGCCATGCCGAATCATACCGACGGCATGATGCTGGTGGGTGACACAGCCGGCCTGGAAAGCACCGAACTCTGTGACGGGGTGCCCCAGGCGTGGATTTCTGCTGACCTTGCTGCTGATGTTGCCATCGAGGCACTCAAGGCGAATGACACGTCACGATCGTTCCTCTCGCGATACGACAAGAGGATACAGGGCCATCCCCTGCTCCAGTGGTCCATCTCAGGCAAAAACCGTTTCAACCTGAGGTATGCACAGCAGGAGCACAGTCTGGAAAAGCTGAGGAACTCTGTGCATAACGGCTGGGGCCTCGGGGTGCTCACACACGCCTCGACGCCTCTGGTGAAGACGCTCTGCAGGCATATCATCTCGAATCCCCTCGTCATCATGAAGTGGAGAAAGATGTTTTTCCGGTACTACTACAACTGGCACCACAACCGCTTCGATTATTCTGAAGCTCATCACGCGCCCCTTGCGAAAAATGCCGAGGAGAGAAAACGTGACAACCGATTCCGGAGAGGGTTCAGGTTTGGTCAGGCCTTCATCCTGGTGCTCTCCCCCCTCATCTGGTTCCTGGCCATCGTGCTGTTTCCCGTCGCGAAGATCCTGAATCCTGTCATGAAGCTATTGCTCCCCGTCATCGAACCGATCTACACCGGTGTCCTGAAGCTGTCTGCGCCATTGACGGAGCGTTTGAGTCGGTCAAAGGTGGAGCGCCTGGTGCGAACAGATCCTTCACTCTTCGAGGAGTAGCACGTGAGATGAAGACCAAACCGGTGCGCACATCACGGGACTTCCCAGGGGTCGAATGGGTCGAGGGCGACGGCAGCTTCATCTCGGTTGAAACCGACGCCTGCACAGGATGCGGAAATTGCGTGAAGGTGTGCCTTGCCGGGTGCTTCGAAATTGTGCAGGGAAAGGCCAGGATACGAAACCTGGATCTGTGCATGGAATGCGGATCGTGCTGGTATGTCTGTCCTGATGAGGCAATATCGTTCTCATGGCCCAAAGGAGGGACGGGGTTCAGGACCAGATGGGGATAACACCCCAGGATCAGCGGACAAAAGGGAATGGTTTTCTTCTTTTCTTCGATCCGATCGAGAAAGATCAAAAAAGAGAACCATCCCCTTTTAATCGGGATAGGGAAGCCCTCGCGGGCTTTCCCTCCCACACCACCCGGCATACGGGTCCGTACCAGGGCGGTTCGGT
>OMKS01000029.1_pt1 | contig 102085 bp, 94 predicted proteins | sample 1674721 | NCBI WGS metagenome assembly OMKS01 (sample SAMN06264996, study PRJEB25208) | sediment metagenome | isolation source: hot spring sediment | place: USA: California | collected 2014-09-02 | reverse complement strand
CCATATGAGCTCCTTTTAATGGGTGGGGTCACGGTGTACCCCTGAATGGCCATTTACACAATCTTTTTTACACCCTCGTATGACAAGTTTCCCGAAACAGGAGTGATCGGGGCGGCAGCGCCGACACCAAGAAAGCTACGTAAGTCGCTGACAATACGCCAAAAAAACAAAACCCGTCCAATAACCGGACGCGGTTAGTGGACGGGTCTGTCTTTTTTAAATAGTGGAGCAATCAACTCACGACCGCAACCCAGCCTCCATCCTCAAACCACCCCGTAACACATTGAAAACAAAGGACTTCACGTAGGGAGTCAAATCACGCCTTAAGTTCCCACTGGGGAAGCAACTTTTCTTCCCCACTTCCCAAGTTTCGGACGAGTTTGCTGGGTTTGCAACGCAAGCAAATACCAAGAACAACCTCCCAACGAATCTGATTCAATTCCGAAAATGGAAATCGAATTGGCCTACCTGCCCGGCAGTTTCGTGCCGTAACTCATGATTTCGATATAGCCCGCGTAGCTGAACAGGCGGTTGCGTTTCTGGGCGGTCAGCTCCTTGACGATGCCGAGCTGCTTCAGGTCAGCATCGCCTGGTCGAACTTGCTGCGCAGCTCCGGCGTCCAGTCGATGGGCGGACGCGGCGGCAGCAATTCGGGCACATCATCCTGGATGACGTTGCTCCACAGGGTGTCGTCGTCAATGCCGAAATAGCGCTTGGAGGTGGCCGGGCCGTCAAAGGTCACCAGCACATCGACATCACTGACGCTGCTCGCCGTGTCACGGGTGGTGGAGCCAAACAGGGCCAACCGGATCTGCAGCTCCGGCTTGCTGTCAAGGGCACGTTGTCTATTCATCGCTCAGCCTTCAAAGGCAAATTCATCTTCTGGGCTTTTGCGCACCCGAAACAGCAGGGCGCACGAGGGCCAATCGAAACTATTCGACAGTATAACATCTGCTATGCGGCGTGCAACTCAAAATTCGAAGGAGTTCAGACAGATCTGAAACCGCTCCGGCAAGTAGAGTCTACCCAAAAACAAATAAATCATTGTAATAATCGACTAAAAGACGATTTAATGAAGCCAGGCAGATCAGTGAAACTCTGGTTGATGAGCTCTACTCCTTGAGCGGGCTTGCGAAAAAGCCCAGAACTTACCGCCGAAAAGCCCGAAAAGCATATTTCCCCTCGGCAAAGCAGAAAAATATTGTCCCGGTAGTTTTTGCGCTGGCTAACTTGGACGTTACGACATGATTTTAATCAAGCGCCGGTGTTAAGCGGTTTTCCTTGCCGGGGTCTCCTGCAAATGATTGATGAAAGCATTATTCGCCGATAATCTTAATCAGAACCCGTTTCCGGCGGCGGCCGTCGAACTCGCCGTAAAAGATTTGTTCCCAGGGGCCGAGGTCAAGTCTGCCTTGGGTGACGGCGGCGACTACTTCGCGTCCCATGATCTGTCTTTTCAGATGAGCGTCGGCATTGTCCTCGTAGCCGTTGTGGCGGTATTGCGCCAGCGGTTGGTGCGGGGCCAGCTTTTCCAGCCAGACTTCAAAGTCGTGCTGCAGGCCCGCTTCGTCGTCGTTGATGAAAACCGAGGCCGTGATATGCATGGCGTTGACCAGGCATAAGCCTTCCCGAATACCGCTTTCCCGCAGAAAACATTCCACTTCGCCGGTGATATTGATGAAGGCCCGGCGCTCGCTGGTTTCAAACCAAAGTTCTTTGCGAAAACTTTTCATTTTCATCTCTCCTTTCCGGCGGCTGTTCGGGCCGTCTCTTCGAGTGCTGACAATTCTTTTCGGATTTTCTCCAGTTCCGGGCGTTCGGGCAACAACTCCAGGGTTTTGTGCAAATCGGCGGCGGCTCCGGTAAAATCCTTGAAATAAAGCCGCAGCCGACCCCGGTTTTCAAAGCCCCTGGCATAGTCGGGGTGATGAATGACCAGCTGATCAAGATCCGCGAGGGCGAGCTCCGGTTGCCGGTTTTTCAGGTGAGCTACGGCCCGGTTGTTCAGAGCTCTGCGGCTGGCCGGGTATTTTTTTAAGACGTCATTCCAGAGCGCAAGCGGACCGGCAAAAACCGTTCTTCTCTGCCAGGTGGTCAGAATGAGAAATATCAGCCAGATCGCCAGCAAACCGCCCAGGATGATCTTTAATCCGGTTTGATTGGTTTGGGCGAGGCGGCGGCCGGCGGCCGCCAGCAGGGCCGCGAGCAGCATCGCCGCTCCGGGGGCGGCGAGATAGGTTTTGTATTCGACCAACAGCTCTGCTTGCGGAAGGAAGAGGTAGGGCGGGGCAAGAATCAGATAAAACCAGAGGATGCCGAAACCGGCGAGCGGCAGTCGGCGGCGTATTCTCAAGGCGCCGACAAGAAGCGCGGCGTGTCCCGCCAGGGCGCTCAGGGAGGCCGGATCGGCAAGCGAAACACTTGGTGAAAATTCATGATGCAGGCTGAGCCACCGGGGCAGGGGCAGGAACAGTCGCAGCCAGTAATGAAAGAAAGCGCGGGCTTCGCTGAGAAATTGAATTGTGGGCGACCATAAACGCGAGGAGCAAAAGCCGATATTGATCCAGCTACGATGGAAAAGACCGATTTTGAGGGCAAATAACCAAAAACCGGCTCCGATGAGGCTGAAGGCCATTATGGTCAGCAAAAGGTTTCTGGTTTTGGCGAGATTGATTCGGCCCGTATAAATCTCATAAAACAAAATGGTCAGGGGCAGGGTAAACGCCATTTCCTTGCTGTGCAGGGCTGCCCAGAAAGCCAGACCGGCGGCTGAAAACCATAATCTGGAGCTGAATTTGAACCCGGTCGGGCTCATTGCCGGGCGCCGGGCCTGAAGCCAGGCGTAAAAGCTCGCCAGATAAAAAAAGGCGGCCTGCAGGCAGAAACGCTGGCTGATGTAAAGCACGCTGTTCAGAGCCAGGGGGTGAGCGAGAAAAAAAAGGGTGGCGGCCAGGGCGGGCGCATAGATTTTCCCCTGTCCTGCTCGGGATGAGGCTTGCGCTTTTTCCCCGCTCAGTTGGTCTGGCTTGAGCAGTAAGACCAGAATCAGGTACAGTAACCCGGCGCAGCCGCAGTGCAGAAACAAATTGACGGCGCGATAGGTTCCGGGATTCATTTTACCGAGCCGGTAACTTGCGGCAAAGGTCAGCCAGGTCAGGTTGCGATCCGGGCGTAGCGGCGCAAAAATCAGATCGCGGGCGCAGCCCTCAGGTTGCGCAAGTTTCGGATTGATCAAGCCCTGATCATTCATCAGGCTGTTGTAGTCGTCAAAAAAGAAGGGATAATTCAGGCCCGGGCCGTAAAGCAGGGCACCGATGATAAAAACTGCGAGCAGCCCGGCGCCTGCCGCCAGGGATGTAGGTATCTTTGAATAAGTCCGCATGGTTTTCTATGCTATCATTTAAGTGGTTTCGACGCAAGTCCCGGCAACCGGATATTTTTCTTGACATTTATACAGCTTTTACCTAGTCACCGCTACTGATGGGGTTCTTTATCGAAACGCAGCTTACCGTCAAATCGGGTCTGATCGGGTATTCTTTATGGCGGTCGCCGCGGTGGCTGTAAGAGCTCGGGGAAAAAGTGTGGATGGCAATCGACGGGGCCAATCATACCTTTGCCGGTTGCAAAAGGTGCCGCCGCTCTGGTCAAAGTTTTTTATCCGGACCGAGTTTCAACCAGGTCGTGCGCTCAGAATGATTTCAGGAAGGGGTGGCCATGATTTTGGATGTGCTTGCGAATCTGCATCGTTATCGTCTCCTGAACAAGCATTTTGCCGGGGCGATTGAATTTCTCCTGCGTCCGGATCTCAGTGGACTGCCGGTGGGGCGCTATGAGATAGGCGGGGATCTGGTCTATGCAACGGTGTCGAATGGCCCCGGGCCCAGGCATGAGGACGCTCAGCTTGAAATCCATGAGAGATATATTGATCTGTAGCTGGTGCTGGCTTGCTTGAAAGCGGCAAATCATTTTAATTCAGGGGGGAGATCCTATGAAAAAATCACGGACAATCATTTGCTTTCAGCTCGTTTTTTTTCTTCTTGGTTTGCTATGTCCGGTCCGGAATGACGCCGGGGCCGAAGCTGAACTGGTTACCACCCTGGCGGAACAAAGTGGGGTGGCGATCACGATTTATAATCAGAATCTGGCTCTGATCAAGGATAAACGCCGGCTTGAACTGCCCGCCGGAGAAGTGAAGCTGGCGTTTCGTGAAGTCAGCGCGCAGCTGCGCCCGGAGACGGCCTTACTCGCGGGCGACGGCCTGGCTGTGATCGAACAGAATTTCGAGTTTGATCTGTTGACCCCGGAGGCGCTATTGAAAAAATATGTCGGACGACGGGTTGAGGTGATCAGTCGTCACCCCACCGACGGCAGTGAAAGTCGTCAGGCGGCCGAGGTTTTAAGCGCCAATCAGGGTGTGGTTCTGAAGTTTGCCGATCATATCGAAAGCGGTGTTCCCGGGCGCCTCTCCTTTTCCGAAGTGCCGGTAACTTTGCGCGACCGTCCGACCCTGACGATGCTGCTTGTTAACCGTCAGGCCGGAGTCCGAGACCTGGAACTCAGCTATCTGAGCGGAGGTTTGAGCTGGCAGGCCGATTATGTGGCTGAACTTGATGCCGCCGACCGCGCCGTAAACCTCAGCGGTTGGGTTACGTTGAATAATACCAGCGGGGTCTCCTATCAAAATGCCCGGCTTCAGCTGGTCGCCGGCGATGTGCATCAGGCTCCGCCCGAGCCCGTTGTCTTTGACGGCGGTCGCCGGGAAATGTTGATGAAGGCGATGCCGACCGCGGCCCCGCAGATGGCGCAGGAGGGGCTTTTTGAGTATCATCTCTATACCCTGTCACGCCCGACGACAATTGCCGACAATCAGAGCAAGCAGATTGCGTTACTTCAGGCGCCTGCAGTGTCTTGCCAGAAGGAATTTCTGCTTCGGGGTTCGGCTTATTATTATCGCCGGGTCTCTGCCGAGGTCGACAGTCAGCTGAAAATCGGGGTTTTTCTCGAGATCGAAAACCGTCGAAAAAACCACTTGGGGCTGCCTTTGCCCAAAGGAGTGGTGCGGGTTTACAAACAGGATAGTCTGGGAGGTCTGCAATTTGTCGGTGAGGATCGCATTGAGCATACTCCGGAAAATGAAACTCTGCGTCTTAAACTGGGCGACGCTTTTGATCTGACGGCGACCCGCAAACAGACTGACTTCAAGAAGATTGAAGGTGACAGTCTTTATAATTATGTCTATGAGGTGTCTTTTCAGTTTACGCTGAAGAATGCCAAAGCGGAAGCGGTCGAGATCAAAGTGGTCGAGCCGGTTCCGGGTGACTGGGAAATTCTGCGTGAATCCCATCAACATCTCAAAGACAACAGCCGGGTCGCGTCCTGGCGGGTGCCGGTGCCGCCCAAGGGGGAAACGGTACTGAGTTATAGCGTCAGAGTCAAATTTTAATGGCCAGGGGCCGGCTTTCATTCCCGGTCGGCCCGGGAAAGGCTGCTTTCCCTGATCCTGCTCCTGGTGTTACTCTGCCGGACTGGGCCCTTAATTTAATGACGCCCTTGTTCGCGCCTGATTCAGGCCTTAAGTTTTCTTTTTTTCTGACGAAGAAAGAGCCATGCGAAGAGAAAACAAATCCTGGAAAGGGGGGCTTGAAAAATGAGAGAAGAAATTTGCACCATGGAACTGATCGCTCTGTTTGACCGTTATGGAGAGAAATTTATCCTGAAAGTCATGGCCGAGCTGGTGGGACAAAATAAGCTTGAAAAAGCAAAAACCGATTTTTTCCTGGGAAATGCTCTGCTCCGGCTGGCGACGCCCCCTTTGGTGATGTAAGATAGTGGTTGCGAAAAAAGTCCCTTCAGAGCCTTTGCGGAGGTTCCAGGCGGCAGCCCTGCAGTATGATCAGGCGCGGCATGAAGCTCCGGTGCTGGTCGCAAAAGGCTCCGGGGCGGTCGCGGAAAGAATTCTGGAACTGGCGCAAAAGCATGGTATTCCCTTGCAGCGCGATCCTGAATTGCTGCAGATTCTGATGAAACTGGAAATCAACCAGGAAATTCCTGAAAATATTTTTCATGCCGTGGCTGAAATTCTGGCCATGGTCTACCGCGCCAATCGTAACCTGCGGGAACAACGGGAAATATCGTAAGCCTTTTCAGGGTTGAAGCTGAAAACGGGAGCGAAGCGGAGGTCGAATAAAAATCCGCTAAAGATCAGTGTTTTTTTGTCGATGACATAGTAGCGTTCTTGGCGGCAACGGAGTTGAAAAACGGTGGTTCTTCAATGAGAGAAGAGAACAATTGCAACCTTCAGGTTGGAGATGTTTATGAGCGGCCTTTTTAGCTCGGTCAGCGCTGATTCATTTTTCGTCAGTGCCCTCGATCAACAGGCGTCCCTTGATCAGATGGCGGCTAACGCTCTGAATAAAGGAATCACAGCCTATCAGAAGGGCGATTATAAAAATGCGGTAATTGCTTTTCGCAATGCCATCGGCCTTTCCCCGCAATCAGCCAACGCGGTTGATACGGCTCATTATGTCGCCAGTTCGTATCTCAAACTCGGCGATAATGAAAAAGCCGCCCAGGCCTATCAACAGGCGATTGAACTCGATCGTTCACGGGATGATACCCGGATCAAGCTCGGCAACCTCTATTATTCACAGGAGCGTTACCGCGAGGCCGAGGCTCAGTATTACGAAGCGGTTCGGATCAATCCTGATCCCGTTAATCTCTATTCGCTGGGTCAGGCTTATATTAAAACCGGACGTTACAACGATGCCGAGGATCAGTTCCGCCGTATTCAGCGGCTGGCTCCCCAGGCGGTCAACGGCCCTTACGGGCTGGGTTTGAATTACAGCGCCCAGGGCCGTTATGACGATGCTATAGAAATGTTTCAGGCCGCCATCGATCTGGATGACGATTTTACCGACGCCTATCTCGAACTGGGCTATGCCTATGCCGACAAGGGTGACATGGAAGCGGCGCAGGAGATTTTTGTCCTGCTCGAGGATGAAGCCCCGGAGCTGGCCGATCTTTTGACCCGCTACATGTATAAAACGGATACACCGAAGTTTGCTTTCGTCCATGCTGATGGCGCTTTTCCTTACCTGCGGCCGCCGGGAACCCGGGTGGCCGCGCTGGATAATTATCTCGAGACCGCCAACGCTTCAAAGACCTTTAAGATGACGTTTCAGTTTGACAAGGAAATGGATCGTGAATCGGTTGAAAATCGTTTCAACTGGAATATCTCCCGCTCAACCTCAAGCGAGCCGGGCCAGGCTTATAATTTCGGACTCGCGCTTCCGAAGACTGAAGTCAAACTGCCGGCCTATCCTGAATATGTTTACTATAACGCCGACCAATTGACCGCCACGGTTTATTTTAAAATAACCCAGAATGCAACCGCCGATGGCACTCTGGATCCCTCGCACACGGTTTTCAAATTCACCGGGAAAGATATTTTCGGCCTGAATATGGATTCAAAGGCCGATGCATTTTCCGGTTTTTCCCGCATTGGTTGAGGTTTTTTCCAGCCTCTGATCCTGACTTGCCTGTGCTTCCCTTTTTCCCTTCCTTGCGCATCCCTCTGGATTCGGGAGCCATTCCGCGCTCGTAAAATTATATTTTAAAAAAGACTTGATATCAGGGCCTGGACCCGGTTATAAACAGAAAAAAATGGCCGTTATCCGAAAATCTTTTGTAGGCTATGGGCTGAAGGCTGGTTTGGCGGGGCTGGACGAGGGGGGCGCTTGATAAAAGATTGTATGGTTTTGGCTTTACTGCTGTTTTATCTGGGCGTTCCGGTTTCTGTTCGTGGGGATGAACGGGTCTGGCGCGAGCCTCTGACGGGAATGGAGTTTGTCTGGATTCCCGCCGGTTCTTTCGTGATGGGCCAGACGGAGTTGGGTGCACAGGAGCTGATTCTAGAGCTTGGGGTTTCCCGTTATCAGAAATATTGCGCCGAGGAAAAACCTCGGCATCGGGTGATGATTGATGGTTTCTGGCTTGGCCGTTATGAGGTGACTAACGCTCAGTTCCGATTGTTCCGACCGGACCATGACAGCCATGACTACAAGGGGATTTCCCTGAATGAAGACCGACAGCCGGTGGTCGAGGTGTCCTGGGACGATGCCGAGGCCTACGCTCGTTGGTTGGCGGTCCAGTGCGGGCGTGAGTGTCGTTTGCCCCGTGAAGCTGAATGGGAGTATGCCTGTCGGGCCGGAAGCGAGACCGTGCGTTTCTGGGGGAACGGGATCAACGAAGCCTGTGTTTACGCCAATATCGCGGATTTAAGCGCAAGGGAAGTATGGCCGACCTGGAGCGTGCATGGCTGCCGGGATGGTTTTGCGGTCACGGCTCCAGTCGGGAGTTTTGCGCCCAACCGCTGGGGTCTGTATGACATGCTAGGAAATGTCTGGGAATGGTGTTCCGACTGGTTTGGCAAGGGCTATTATGAAGTTGGTCCACAGTCCAACCCCCAGGGTCCGCAACACGGAGCTTACCGAATTTTGCGCGGCGCCTGCTGGGACAGCGCGCCGCGTTATGTCCGTTCAGCCAGTCGGAATATGAGGAGTCCCGGCAGTTGCGGCTACAACCTGGGTTTTCGTCTCGCGATAACTGCTGACGCGGAAAGCCACGGGATGAAAGCGTTGCTCGAAGGGTCTTTTTAAAATACTTTCAATTGGTGTCTTTTGCAAACGATCAGATTGCGGATTGAGAAATATGCTCCGCCCGGCAACGGTCTGGGATTTTATCAGGGCAAGGCGGTTTTTGTGCCTCTGGCGGCGGTGGGCGATGAGCTTCTGGTAAAAATCGAGAAAGAGAAAAAGAGTTATGTTATCGGATCCCTGGAAGAAATTATGCGGTCCGGTCCGGAACGGCGAGCTGCGGATTGCCCTCACTATGCCGAATGTGGTGGTTGTGATTTTCTCCATTTCAGCGATAGTGAGCAACTGCGTTTAAAAAAACTGATGTTCAGTGAACTTCTTGCGCGGGCCGGTTGCGATCAGGAGGTTGTTGCAGGGATTGAGCTTGCGGCCTCTCCTCGAAAGGTCGCCTGACCAAGGCGCCCCGGGCTTTCAGTTTACAAGCTCTGAAGGCTTACGATATGTACCCCGGCACGACCCATTTAGAAGCCATGGCGGTGCTGCGCCGTTTTGTAAAAGCCCGTCGATAGCTGCTCTCCTCAGCAGATTCTGGGCACCAGTTCTCCCGTGGGCAGATCGATGACGCGGTGGCCGCCGATCAGGGTTTCGAGGATGACTTGAGGTCGAGCTGAAGCTGTCGAAAGCACGCGACCGATACCTGCGGCCTGTTGCCCAAGGCGGTGTCGGCGCAGCACACCTAAGGCCCGCTCCTCGTCCCCGGCGGCGCAGAAGATGACCATTTTCCCTTCGTTGGCGAGATGCAGCGGATCAAAGCCATAGATCTCGCAAAGGGCGCGAACACCTTCCGCGAGCCCTATTTTTTCTTCCTTGATGATAAAACCTTTTCCGGACTGCTGTGCCAGTTCCGCCAGAATTCCGCCGAGGCCGCCCCGGGTTACATCCCGCAGACAGTGCAATTCGATGTTTTCTTCCCGCAGCTTTCTGACCAGAGGATGCAGGGCGGCGACATCGGAAACGATGGCTTGCGAGTGAAAGGTGTTGTCGCGACAACTGATGACCGCGGCGCCGTGGTCACCGGTGGTGCCGTTAATAAGAATGGCGTCGCCGGGTTCGATGCGGGCTGGAGTGAGCGGCGATCCGTGATCGTGAATCCCGATGCCGGAGGTGTTGATATAAAGGCCGTCGGCCATTCCCCGGGGGACGACCTTGGTGTCACCGGTGACCAGCAGCACCTCGGCTTCCCGGGCCGCTTGCGCCATGGTTTCCGTGATTTCGACCAGCTGTTTCATCGGGAAACCCTCTTCGATAATGAAGCCCGCGCTTAAATAGAGTGGTCGGGCACCGGACATAGCCAGGTCGTTGACGGTTCCGCACACCGCCAGGGAACCGATGTTGCCCCCGGGGAAGAAAAGCGGATTAACAACATAGCTGTCGGTCGTGAAACTGATTTCCCGGTTGCCGAGGCACAAGGTGGCGCTGTCGTTCATGTTTTCCAGAATGGGGTTGCTGAATTTTTCCAGAAAAAGATGATGGATCAGATCGGCTGTCAGGCGGCCGCCACCGCCATGACCCAGACGAATACGCTCTTCACTCATGTCGGGAGTCACTTTCCAGGGAATTTTCAAGTTTGATGATTTGGGCGGCGCAGACCGCCTGGCCCAAAGCCAGGCCGCCGTCATTAGTTGGAACCCGGCAGTGTGCATGAAGGCTGATTTCAGGAGGCCGTTCCGGCCAGTCGAGACAGCCCCGCAGGAGGAGTCGGTTCTGAAAACAGCCGCCGCTCAAAGCAATTTGTGTTAAATCATATTCCCGGCATAGTCTCATGGCCAGACTCATCAGAGCCTGAATCAGCGAGTCATGGAAGATGCGGGCGTTCTTTTCCGGGGGGTCGCCCTGTAAAATTCGTTCCACCAGTTTTTGCAGCAGCGGCAGGAGATTGAGCTGATAATAGATCTCGCCCCGTCTGTTCCCATGTTTTTCAAGCGCAAAGCCGAAAAGTTCCGGCGTTTGGGTGCTGTTGTTGTAGGTGGTAGCCGCCGCTTCAAGTTCAATCGCCGCCTGTCCTTCGAAGGTTACGGTGTGACGAAGGCCGAGAAGAGCGGCGACTGCGTCGAAGATGCGGCCCAGACTGGAGGTCAGAGGGCGGTTTCGGCGCTGGGACAGCAGGCTTTGCAGGTGGTCTTGCGAAAAACCCGGGGGCGTCAGCTTGAGCTTTTGCGCGACCGGCCACCAGCTTTCCGGATAGATGAGAAACAGCAGGGCCAGAGCCGCGCGCCAGGGTTCACGAATCGCGAGTTCGCCGCCCGGCAGGGGGATATATAACAGCTGTCCGAGTCGACAAAAGCCGTTGTCGTCAACCTTAAGAAATTCCCCACCCCAGATGTGACCGTCAAGGCCGTAACCGGTGCCGTCCATGGCCAGACCGAGCGCCGCTCCCTTGAGTTGGTTGTCGGTCATGCAGCTGACGATATGGGCGTGATGATGCTGAATTGCGATTACCCGGCCCGGTGCGAGTTGGTCGGCAATTTGATGGCTGTAGTATTCGGGATGCCGATCACAGGCAATTATCCTGGGGCTGACACCTGAGATCTTTTTCAGTAAACTGATATTCTCATGAAAAAAATCACGGGCCGTCGGATTGTCAAGGTCGCCGACATGGGGAGAACAAAGGGCTTTTTGCCGGTTTAGCAAACACAGCGAATTTTTCAGATCAGCCCCCAGGGCGAGAACTGCGGGCAGGTTTTCGGTCAGTGCCAGCGTCTGGGGAACATAGCCCCGGGATCGACGCAGGATCCGCTCCCGGTGATCGATGACCATGGCGACCGAGTCATCGAGGCGAACGATGATGTCGCGATCGTGCATGAGAAAATAGTCGGCGATACCGGCGAGACGGAGCAAGGCTTCCTGGTTGTCAATGACAATCGGGTCGTCGCTGAGATTGGCGCTGGTCATAACCAGAATCTGAAGGCCTGTGGAAAAGAGGAGATGGTGCAGGGGGGTGTAGGGCAGCATGATGCCATAATGCGCCAGACCGGGAGCCACGGCCTGAGCCAAACGCTGCCCGACGCTTGTCGGGGCGGGATTTTTTTTTTCGAGCAAAACTATCGGTCGGGCCGGGGAGGTCAGCAGCTGGCGTTCGTCTTCGTTGAGATGAACAAGTGTTTCAGCGATTTCGAGATGTTGAACCATCAGGGCGAAAGGGCGGGCTTCCCGATGCTTGCGCCGGCGTAAAAGCATGACGGCTTCCTGGTTGTCGGCCGTGACCGCCAGGTGAAAACCGCCGATTCCCTTGATGGCGACAATTGCGCCCCGGTGCAGGAATTCACCGGTCAGTTTCAGGGCCGACTCGGCCTCGGCTAATTCATGCCCTGCGGCATCTCTGAGCGAAAGCCGCGGGCCGCAATCGGGACAGGCGGTGGCTTCAGCATGAAAACGCCGGTTTTCGGGCTGGTCATATTCAGCCTGACAGCGGCTGCACAGGGAGAATCCGGCCATGGTTGTCCGCCGGCGGTCATAGGGCAGATCTTTGACGATAGTCAGGCGGGGGCCGCAGTTGGTGCAGTTGATAAAAGGGTAGCCATAGCGCCGGTCTTCCGGGTGATTGAGCTCGGTCAGACAGGCGGCGCAGACGGCGAGGTCGGGACCGACACTAAAATCATGCCGTCCCTGTTCGGGGCTGGCGCGAATTTCAAAAAATGGATTTTCCTCAAGCCTTCTTTCAGGAGGCAGCTCTTCCTGGGCGAGGTGATTGATCGCGGCGGCCGCCGGCCGATCAGTCAGCACTTTTTCAAGAAAGATCGCAAGGTTTGGGCTCTCGCCCTCAATTTCTACCAGTACGCCATCCGGACGGTTGCAGACAAAACCTGAAAGTTTCAAGCTGGTGGCCAGACGATAAACGTGTGGGCGGAAACCGACCCCTTGGACAATACCACTGAATTTAAGCCTGATTCTTCGTTTCGGCAAAGCTCACCTTATTCTCCGGCCTTCGGCCGAGGTGCTCTGAAATCGGCGATGGCCTGCCGCAGCCATGCATACCAGTCGGCGAGGCCGCTGTCGCTCTTGCAGGAAACTTCAAAGATGGACAGTTGTGGGTTGATTGCCAGCGCATCATGGCGGGCCTTGTCGAAATCAAAATCGACGTAGGGGGCAAGATCGATTTTGTTGATCAGAAGAACCGCTGATTCGGCAAACATCAGCGGATATTTAGCCGGTTTGTCGGCGCCTTCCGGGGTGCTCAGCATCATGATCTTGGCGTTTTCACCGATCTTGAACTCGGCCGGACAGACCAGATTGCCGACATTTTCGGTGATCAGCAGGTCAAGTTGGTCAAGATCAAAGGAACTTAAGGTTTCCCGAATCATGTTGCCATCGAGATGGCAGGCGCCACCGGTATTGATCTGCACCACGGGAATCTCAAGCCGGGCAATTCGTTCGGCGTCATAGCTGTCCTGAATATCGCCCTCAATCACCCCGATTCGGTATTCCTCACGCAGAGCGAGAATGGTTTTTTCAACCAGACTGGTTTTCCCGGCGCCGGGTGAGCTCATCAGATTTAAAACAAAAATATCTTTTTCGTCAAACAGGGTCCGATTCTCCCCGGCAATCCGATTGCCGGCATTAAGGATGTTTTTTACGAGGCTGATTTTCATGATTTTGCTCTTGATTGGATGGCCTGAAATTGATCAGGGGTGAAAGAGGTTGGCAAGCTTACGACCTTGATTTCAAGTCTACCACGGAGGCCCGCGAAAAAAAAGCGGAAAAAACCGGAAATTTCGTTTGACGGCCGGATAATTATGCGGCCTTTGTTTCTGGGGTTATGAGCGGGTTGAAGCCCTGCCTGTGGCGGACGGTGGTGTTGTTGTCTGAAAACGGTTTTTTCATTTAGTTTTTTTGTTTCGCGGCGTATAATCAGTTCTGACGAGAACGAAGTCTGGGAAAACCTTGGTTCCGTGAAGCTGCTTTTCGGGCTCAAGAGGAGAGGCTTCGAGTTCCAGACCGGCCGAACCTGAGCGGTGTCGTTACACGGAGTTGAATAATGCACTTTTTAAAAAAAATAACTATCATCAGTCTGTTGGGATTGCTTTATTTTCTGGCCTGGAGCAAGGCTGTGGGTGCGGTCGCCGGAGAGAGACCGGACCTTAAGGTCCTGGTACTCCACTCCTATCACCGAGGACTCTCCTGGGATGATGAGATCGACCGGGGCATTGTTTCGGTTTATAGTCGGCAAGACCATAAAATAGAACTTAGTTTTGAGTACATGGATGGCAAGCGCCTTCACAGCGAGGCCTGGCTTTTGCGGTTGCTTGATCTGTACACTTATAAGTTTAAAGATCAAGCGTTTGCCCTGGTTATTGCCGTTGACAACGTCGCCTTTGATTTCCTGCGCCGTTATCGAGACCAGCTCTTTCCTGGGACCCCGGTGGTTTTCTGTGGCGTCAATAATTTCCGGGATGAAATGCTGCAGGGCCTGCGGCTTTTCACGGGCGTGGTTGAAGATTTAACGATTGGTGAAACCCTTGAAGTCGCCCTGCGGCTGCATCCCAGGACCGGGAAAATTGTGGTTTACGGCGACCTCTCTCCGACCTATCTGGCCAATCGAGCTCTGTTGGAAAACGCTCTTTCCGGGTTGTCGTCTCACCCTGAGGTTGTTTATTTTGAACGGAATCAGCTGCGTTTTGACGAGCTGCGCGAACATCTTCGGAATCTGTCCGCGGACAGTCTGGTCTTATTGCTGACCACGATTCGGGATCGGCAGGGGGCTGTACTTTCGTTTGAGAAGTCGATTGCGATGTGCGCTGCGGTCAGCCTGGTTCCGATCTATAGTTGCTGGGAGTTTTTTCTTGGTCACGGGATTGTCGGAGGCAAATTGGTAAGTGGTTTTTCCCAGGGGCAAACCGCAGCGGAAATGGGCTTAAGGGGCTTGCGGGAAGATAATTTCAGCTCGCTTCCGGTTATCAGGAACAGCCCTAATCTTTTCATGTTTGATTATCGGCAGATGCAGCGTTTCGGTCTCGACCCGGCCCGGCTTCCGTCCGGCAGCACGGTGATCAATCGACCGGTTTCTTTTTGTGAAAAATACGCCTCCTGGGTCTGGAAATTAGGGATCTTACTTGCCGGCTTGTCGGTCGTCGTCATTTTACTGGTGATCAGTAATCTTCGCCGTCGTCGGGTCGAAATGGCGCTGAGAGAAAGTGAAGGGCGCTTGCAAACGATTTTTGCTGCCGCCCGTAATGTGGCTTTAATCATGACCGATTTTAACGGATGTGAGGCGCGGATTCTGGAGTTCAGTTCCGGAGCCGAGGTCATTTTCGGTTATTCCCGCGCCGAGGTTATCGGTAAACCGGTGGCAATCCTGCATCGGCCGGAAGAAGTGGCCAGATTTCCCCAAATGATTGCCTCCATGCGTCAAAAAAAGGTCGGTTTTAACGGAGAAACCATTTTGTTGAAAAAAGATGGTACGCCGTTTTCGGCGCTCTTTACCACGTACCCTATTTTTGATGAAAAAGAACAATTGAAGACGATCCTGGGAGTGACGGTTGAGATCACGGCTTTGTGTAAAGCCCGGAAGGCCCTGGAACAATCGGAACTTCATTTTCGCGAACTGTTTGATTCCATCAGTGACCTGGTTTACACCCATGACCTTGAAGGCCGTCTGCAGACGGTCAATCTGGCGGTGGCCAAAACCATGGGTTTCAAACGGGAGGAGTTTATCGGTCGCAAAATATCGGATTTTATGAAACCGGAGCTGCGCCCTCTGTTTATCACCGAGTACCTGGAGCCGATCAGAACTCGAGGTCGAGCCGCGGGGATTACCAGTTATTTCAGCAATTCCGGGGATAAGGTGTATATCGAACACCAGTGTACGCTGGTGCAACCTGAAAGCGGCGCAGCCTATGTCAGTGGTATCGGCCGGAATGTGACCGAGCGGATTCTGGCGGAGCGCCAGGTCAGGAAATTGCGACAGCAGATGCTGCAGGCGGAAAAAATGGAAGCCATTGGGGTTCTGGTCGGCGGTCTCACACATGATTTCAACAATCTCCTGATGGGGATTCAGGGCAACGTGTCATTGTTGCTGACGGCTCGCCCGCCGCAAGATCAGGACTACAAAAAACTGAAGAATATTGAACAATATGTGCAGAGCGGCACCGCTTTGACCCGACAGCTGCTTGGTTTCGCCCGCGGTGGAAAATATGAGGTCAGGTTGACTGATCTGAACCAGTTGATCAGAAACCATAATCAAATGTTCGGGCGCACGCGCAAAGAGATCACGATTCATGAAAAACTGGCCTTAGGGCTTCCGGCCGTAGCGATTGACCGGGGCCAGATCGAACAATGCCTGCTCAATCTGTACATTAATTCCTGGCAGGCAATGTCTGCGGGGGGGGATCTTTATGTGCAAACGGAAAGGGTTGTTCTTGATCAGGACTATGTTGCGGCTTTTTCCCGGTGTCCCGGTGAATATGTAAGCATTCTGGTCAGTGATACCGGTGTCGGGATGGATGAAGCGACCCAGAAAAGAATTTTCGAACCCTTTTTCAGCACGCGGGAAAAAGAACGGGGCACCGGCCTTGGTCTGGCGTCGGTTTATGGTATCATTCAGAACCATGGCGGGATTGTCAGCGTCAGTAGTGAGCTGGGGCGGGGAACGACGGTGACCATTCATCTGCCGGCGGCTCAAGGTGATGCGGTGGCGAGCGATGCCGCGAACGATGATGATCAGATCATGTATGGGACGGAGAGAATTCTCCTGGTCGATGATGAAGCCATGATTCTCGAGGTCAACAGCCAGATGTTGGAGATGATTGGCTATCGGGTGCTGACGGCTGATACAGGGGCGGCCGCTCTGGAGATTTATCAGGCCAACCGGGACCGGATTGAGCTGGTGATTTTTGACATGATTATGCCGAAGATGGGTGGTGGTGAGTTTTATGAACGGTTACTGGAGCTTGACCCGGAGGTAAAAACCCTGCTTTCCAGTGGTTACAGTCTGGACGGCCAGGCCCAGAAAATTATCGACCAAGGTTGTCTGGGTTTTATTCAGAAACCTTTTAAAATCTCACAGCTGTCACATAAAATCAGGGAAGTTCTGGATGGCGAAAGATGATGGCTGCCTGATAACTCCATTGGCTTTATTTCTTTTTCCTGCCTTCGGCACCGCCTCGTACTTTTATCTCCGCCGTATGTCTCTCAGGTTACGGGCGCCTCGCATGCGAAGCGGTTACGGGGTCATCCTGTTGTCTGCGTTTTTTAAGAGTGGTTACGAGTTTATCAAGGAAGGTTTGTGTTATGTTCAGAACCGCTAAAGCAATTGAGCCCATCAGGGTCAATTTAACCCTGATGGTGGATTTGAAACGGAGTCTGGTAATGGTAAGCGGCGGCACAGCTGCCTTCGCCGGAAACCATGCAGGGACCGGCCGGATTTGCCGGAGTGCAGCGTCTGCCGAAAAGCGGGCAGTCGGCAGGGGAAATGAGGCCGCGCAGAATATCGCCGCAGCGACAAGGTGAAGGCATGGTTGATTTCGGAATGTTTTCGATTGAAAAGCGGGAGAGGGCTTCAAACTGGATGAATTCATCCCGCAAGCCAAGTCCACTTGCGGAAAGCTCTCCCAACCCGCGCCATTTAGCCGGGACCGTCTGAAAAACCTCGGCCATAATCGCCTGAGCTTTGCGGTTGCCGGCAAAGGTGACCGCACGCTGGTACTGAATGCGGACCGGGCTCGGTTTTTCAGTTAACTCCTCCAGCAGCAGATCCAGGGCGGCGAGAATGTCGGTTGGTTCAAAACCGGCGACCACCGCAGCTTTTTTTTGTTGTCCGATAAAGGTGAAGGCCCGGGCTCCAATGATAGTCGCGACATGACCAGGGCAAAGGAAGCCGTCGATGTTTATTTCTTTTGCGTCCAGCAGGGATTGCATTACCGGTGGCATCAGCTTGTGGCAGGCAAAGAGAAAGAAGTTGCTGAGTTTGAGTTTCTGCGCTCGCAAAATGGCGGCCGCGACCGTGGGCGAGGTGGTTTCAAAGCCGATGCCCATGAAAATGATTTGACGCTCGGCATGGTTTTGTGCCAGGCTCAGTGCCTCGAGAGCGGAGTGTACGGTTGCGACGCAAGCCCCGGCCGCCCTGATTTTTTCCAGGGAGTCGCCATCGCTGCCGGGCACCCGTAAAAGATCGCCAAAACTGCAGAAGATAACACCGGGTTGTTGCGCCAGAGTCAAAGCCAGGTCGATTTCATGGCTGGAGGTGACACAGACCGGGCAGCCCGGACCGGAAAGCAGTCGAATGTTATCCGGCAACAACTCCCTGATGCCGAAGCGGGCAATCGCCGTGGTATGGCTGCCGCAGACTTCCATGACCGTGATGTCACGGGGAAGTCGAGCGGCTTTTTTTCTGATGCGGGAAAGCAAGCCTTTGACCATCTGCGGCGCACGGTATTCATCAATAAATTTCATTGTCGATGATTTCCTGAAGGGCTTTCAGACTGACTTCGGCCTCGTCGGCGTCAAGACGATGGATGGCAAACCCGGCATGACAGAGAAGATAGTCGCCAAGGTCTGCTTTCTCATCAAGTAAATCCAGGGACACCTCGCGTCTGGTGCTTCCGATTTCGATCAGCGCCAGATCCTTTTCTTCATTGAAGGCGATGATTTTTCCGGGGAAACTGATGCACATGATTTCTCTTTAATGAATAAGATTGGCTGTTTTGCAGGAAGTTAGTCGGTTTAAAAAGGGAGTAAAACAGTTCTGACTAACTGTGACTTTGTTCTTTGTTCTTACCCGAAAACTATGTTCCGGTCAAATCTGTAGATTGATGCGAAGCGCACCTGTGATCTTTAATCAACGTCAAGTTCAATGATCCGCAGTTCCTGAAAGCCGGCACTGACCATGACCTGATCACCTTGGCAGCGCGGGCAGCGGGTCGGGTCGGCATCTTCGCACTCAATTTCCCGCTCACAGGAAAAACAAAAAACTTTCAGGGGAAGAATGGTCAGCTGCAGCTTGGCCTGGGCGCAGGGGGTACCATCGGACAGGGTTTTAAAGGCGAATTTCAAGCTTTCCGGTTCTATCGAAGAGAGGCGACCGCAGGAGAGATAAATCTCATTGACGCGCGAAAAACCGTGCTTGGCCGCCTGCTCGTCAATAAGTTGCAACAGCGACTGGACCAGGGAAAGCTCATGCACTTTTCTTGGCCTGGACCGTTAATTGCCAGTGGCTCAATTGCTGGAAAAAGATTTTTTCCATGGCGGGAAAGGCCTCGTACATGGCCGGGGTCAGGCCGATTTCCATCTGGCCGCCGTATTTTTCCGGGGTAATGCAGAGGAACACGGTTTCCGGCAAACGCCCCATCATTTCCGCCTTATATAAAACGTCAAAAAATTCAACTTCATGAGCCGAGGTGGGCGGCGGCAACCGCAGTTCCATTTCAGCCCTGGTAAAACGATAGAGGGATCCAGGTCGATCTCCACTTTTGATGATATCTATGACCAGAAGCCGCTCGCAGGCACTGATCGTATCAAGCAGGCCATAGCCCAGGGTTCCCCCGTCGACCAGTTGCACGGTTTCGGGAAAATCATATTTATCGACCAGTTTCTGCAGAAAGAAGACCCCGAAGCCCTCATCACCGAGCAGGGTATTGCCCAGCCCCAGAATAGTTGTGCGCATCAAAACCTACTCGACTTTACGGAAAACCCGGCCGCTGATCATCGAGGAAACGGTTCCTTCCTTGTAAACAACATCAATCCAGATAGCCATATAGACGTGAATCATGATGAAAAGAATAAATCCCCAGGAAATAATATGATGCAGCAGGCGAATTCCGGCCAGTCCCCCCAGAGCGATTTCAAGCGGGCGTAAAAGTTCTGAGAACCAGAGCGTTAAACCGGCATGATAGTTAGCTCCAAGTAAAATTATCCCGGTCAGGATAATCATGGTCTGCAGGACGACTAAACCGCTGTAGGCCAGGGATTGCAAAGGCCCATATTGATATTGATGTTTGGGCTTTTCTTGCGTGAGCAGGAGATAGAATCTTATCTGAACAATCAGATTGTGAATATTGGTCCACGCCAGAAGGTCGGTCCAGCGGGCATGGAACTTGGCGAACAGGCCGAGGTAGGCGCGCCAGATCATCAGAAAGGTCAGGAAAATACCAACGCCACTGTGCAGGGCGCGCAGGTTCCCCATCCAGTATTTATCGGCGGTGGCGCCGGCTGCGTGGGAAAGTGGATCGGCGATGTAAAAACCACTGATGAGCAAGGTGAAAACCGACAGAACAACCGACCAGTGGATCAGCCGAATTGAGAGCCACCATTCTTTTTGCATGCGTAATCTAGGCATAACAGACTCCTTGACGACCGTCTTAGAGAACCTTGAACTTACCTATTTCCCGACCTTTGCCATCAATCACATGGACGGCGCAGGCCATGCAGGGGTCAAAGGAGTGGATCGTGCGCAGAATCTCCAGCGGTTGATCAATATTTGCCATCTTGGTGCCGATCAGGGACTCCTCGTAAGGTCCCCGAATGTTTTGCAGATCCCGGGGTGAGCAGTTCCAGGTCGACGGAACGATCGCCTGATAATTACTGATGACCTGGTTTTCAACCTTAAGCCAGTGGCCGAGAGAGCCGCGGGGAACCTCGGTCAGGCCACGGCCCTGAGCGCTTTGGGGCACATCGCAACGAGTCCAGGTTCGCTGATCCCCACCTTTCAGGTTGGTGATCAGCTCATTGATCCAGGTCTCGGTATAGTCGGCGACCAGCTTGGTTTCGAGACCTCGGGCCGCAGTTCGGCCCAGGGTAGAAAAAAGAACCGAGACTGGAAGGCCCGCAGTTTTCAGGGTGTTGTCCACCAGAGGTTTGATGCGTTTGTCTCCCTGAGCGTAGGCGACGATAAAGCGCGCCAGGGGACCGACTTCATAAGGCTGGTCATGGTAACGGGGGGCCTTGCACCAGCTGTATTTTTCATCTCCCTTTACCTGGCCCTGAGCGTCAAAACCACTGTAAGCGGGTTCGGTCCGGCCTTGATAGGGGTGCAGTTTTTCCGCGCCGACATACCATGAATGAGCCACTTCTTCAGTGATCGCATGCTCGTCGAGAGGCAGGGGGCGACTCAGGTCGGCGCCTTTGACCACTCCTCTGGGCAGCAAGACCTCATGCCAGTCATCATCCAGCGGGAAACCGCCATAGGAAAGATAATTCTTGACGCTGGCGCCAACCCCGTTCAGACCTTCTTCCTTGTAGAAGACGGCGGCAATCAGGAGGTCGGGAAGGTAAGCCGAATCGATAAACTTCTGTATCTCTTTGAGACGGTACAGGTATTCCCCGATGCGATGAGCATCCTGAATATCCATGACACAGGTGACTCCGCCGACAACCAAGGTTTGCGGGTGCGGATTCTTACCCCCGAAAATGGCCTGCATCTGACCGCCGATTTTGGAGATATGCAGAGCGTCCAGATAATGGGAGGCGATAACAAGGTTGGCTTCAGGTGGCAATTTGAAGGCAGGGTTACCCCAGTAGGCGTTGGCAAAGGGACCCAGGCGACCCGATTGAGCAAATTTGCTCAGGCGTTTTTGTACCGTTTGATAATGGCCTTCCGAACAATTATAAGGATCCCCATGAAAACTTCTGGCGAGCGCAACCGCTTTTTTGGGGTCGGCGGAGAGGGCGCTGACAATATCCACCCAGTCAAGCCCGTGAAGATGATAAAAATGCATGATATGATCGGTCAGGTACTGCGAGGCTTTGATCAGATTGCGAACTATACGGGCATTAGGTGGTGGGGTGATTTTGAAAGCGTTCTCACAGGCCAGGATCGAGGCTTCGTAATGAGAATAAGTGCAGACCCCGCAGATCCGCTGAGTGATCAGACCGGCATCGCGCGGGTCGCGTCCTTTCAGGATGGTTTCGATTCCGCGCCACAAGGTGATTGAACTCCAGGCATCACGGATTACGTTTTGTGCATCAACCTCGACCTCAATGCGGAGGTGGCCTTCGATTCTGGTAATCGGATCAACAACGATTCTTTTAGCCATTTTCAACCCTCATGCTTCGGTTCGGCCGGCCGGTTCTGGCCCTGGCGTTTGAAATAGGAAACCGCGCCATGGACGGCAATGCCGGCCGCAGTTACTCCGGCCAGGGCCTTCCCCAGGTTGTCTACGGTTCTTTCGCCGCCGCCGAAATGTTTTTCCGCGATCGGTTTTTCCAGCGGCGCCATGCTATCCCAGAAATCGGGCTCGACACAGCCCATGCAGCCATGACCGCCCATGATCGGCCAGGAGACACTGTCGTTAAAGCGTATCTTGGCGCAGTTGGCGTAAGTGTAGGGTCCTTTGCAACCCATTTTGTAAAGGCACCAGCCTTGTTTTGCGCCCTGATCACCCCATTCTTCAACAAATTCCCCGGCGTCATAGTGGGGCCGGCGTTCACAATAATCATGGATTCTTTTACCATAGGCCCAGATCGGCCGGCCCAAGGCATCAAGCGGGGGCATGGCTCCAAACATCAGATAATGAAGCAGCGTGCCGACAAAATTAATCGGATTAGGGGGGCAGCCGGGAATGTTGACCGTCTTGATTCCGAGAGCGGCGCTGATACCCTTGGCCTGAGTGGGATTGGGGTTGGCCGCCTGAACGTTGCCGAAAGACGAGCAGCTGCCGATACAGATAACCGCCGCGGCTTTGGCGGTAACTTCCCGGGCGATTTCCATTCCGGTTCGCCCCTTACTCCCCAGGGTCAGATATTGACCATTCAGGCCGGTCGGCAAGGCACCTTCGATAACGCAGATGAATTTGCCGGGAAAATCATGCAGAGCTCTTTCCAGGTTTTCCTCGGCCTGGTGGCCGGCGGCCGCCATCAGGGTTTCATGGTATTCCAGGGAGAGGGTTTCGAGAATAAGATCATCGATGTTGGGATAGGATGTCCTGAGCAGAGCCTCGCTGCAGCCGGTGCATTCTGCAAAGTGAAGCCAGACAATCGGAACTCGACCGAGCTGTTCGGCGGCTTTTGCAACCCTGGTTTTAAAAATCGGCGGCAGCAGCAACAAGGCCGCAGTCGCCGCCGACCATTTCATGAAAGAGCGCCGGGTGATGCCGGCGTTGGCAAGCTGCTCGGCGAGGGGCTCAAGAGGGAGCGGCAGTTCACGATCCATCAACTCCAGGTGGAGATCGCATTCCCTGACCAGACGTTGGTAATCCAAGGTGATCCGTTCTTCAGGTCTCAGATCGGGTTTCTTGGTGTGCTCCATATTCACATCTCCTGTTACGCTCGGTTCTTCAGGATACTTGCCCTTGTCCAGCCCCGGCGTCGGTAGCTGATCAAGTATCGTTTTAATATACAATGGCGGCGAAAGTTGTCAAGATATTATTGATGGCTTCGTCCCCCCTTTTGCCTTTGTCACGGCAGTGTACGTTTATATCCGCCTCATGCCTCAGGTTTCGGGCGCCTCGCACTAGAAGCTGTAACTGGGCCCTCTCGTTTTTGGCTCTATCCATGGTTCTCGGGAGGAGAAGCCGGGGCGGAAGCGGAAAGCGGGCGAGGGTCGGGTATTCGCGGCGAGAATATATACGATGTCGTAGCTGCTTTAAGAAACGGTGTCTCTGGTCACGCAACTTAATCAGGGTGTGGCTGAAAAATCAGGTCGCGGGTGAAACTTGGCCGCAGGGGAAGACCATAAGTTGCTTTTTTAGGGATTGAAAAAAGGGGACGAACAGCGGGATGTGGAGAAATTCACGGGCAAGCAGAAAAGAGAGGGGGCAAAAAACAGCCGGCGAAACCCTGAGGTAACGCCGGCTGTTCGTTAATTAAAGCGGGGTGACATTTTCAGCCTGAGGCCCCTTTTGTCCCTGGGTTACTTCCATAGAGACTTTCTGGCCTTCGTGAAGTGTCTTCCGGCCTGATCCGTTGATTGCACTGAAATGAACGAAAACGTCATTTCCTCCTTCCTGTTCAATAAAGCCAAAACCCTTTTCATCATTGAACCATTTTACCGTACCTTCGACTAACTCTGACATAACATCCTCTTGCAAAAAATGCCGCTCTGAAGCGACGTTGTAAATTACCAGCAGGCTTGCCAGGCAAGTCCACCGGATTGAATTAACGCACAATAACTTACTTTTCATGATATTGCAAGAAGATAATCAAAGAAAAATATAATTTTTTTTCGATTATCTTTGTTGCCGACAATCGGCTGAAACGGGAGATTGAACCAGTTCGAGATTTTATTGCGGTGCCCTCGGACTCAGACATTAAAACGGATTTCGATTATGGAACCAGGCTCAACGATATAATCACGGTCCACCACCCGCGCCAGGCCCTTGCTTTTACAGTCATTGAAATTGTGGCATGCGAGGTAATCCTGAAAAGCAACGACGTCGCCTTTTATGAATCCGCGGGCCAGATCGGAGTGAATCTTGGCGGCACAGGTAATGATGCTGGAGCCTTTCTTTACCAGCCAGGCATGAGATTCACTCGGACCGCTGGTATAAAAAAACATATAGCCGGTCTTATCCAGCACCTTTTCAATGAGTTCATCGGTTGATTCGTTGCCCTCGATCTGAACCACCGCTTTCAAGCTTAAAGGGTCGGCCTGTAAGATAAGGCCGGCCTCTTCCGGGCGAAAGCCGGCATCGCACAGCGGGACTTCATTTTCAAGTTGTTCCTGGGCTCTCTGCAGCAGGGCCGTCTCCTCCTGATCACTGACCCTGGAGAGTCGGGTTTCTATCTTTTCAAGATCAAGAATCAGAAGGTCAAGGATTTTCTCGCGCGGGACGATAATTGCCTCAACATGCACCAGCTCGTCCCGGATAAATTCGGCGAAAAAAGGAGAAACCTTTTTAGGATTGTCCTTCTTTTCCAGAGCTTTAAGCCGGGCATCATTAAATTTAATTTTCCCTTCCTCAAGTTCAATACCGGTAAAGCCAATTTTCAAAATACGCTCCTTGGTGGGAAAGATAAGATTTTATAAAAACTTTTTGTAACTATTCAGCCTGCCTGGTTATTCTGGTAAATCCAATTATTTCCGAGATCCGGACCCGAGGTTGAATAGTTGCAATTTATTATTTTCTGGTCAGATGACGGTACTTAATTCGTTGGGGCTGGTTTGCAGCCGCTCCGAGCCGGCGCTTGCGGTCCGTCTCATATTCCGAGTAATTGCCGTCGAACCAGACAACCTGGCTTTCTCCTTCAAAAGCCAGGATATGGGTGGCAATGCGATCGAGAAACCAGCGATCATGACTGATGATGACCGCGCAGCCGGCGAAGTTTTCCAGTGCCTCCTCCAGCGCCCGGAGGGTATTGACATCGAGATCATTGGTCGGTTCGTCCAGGAGGAGGACATTGCCGCCCGATTTCAACATGCGGGCCAAATGCACCCGGTTGCGCTGACCGCCGGACATCAAGCCGACCTTTTTCTGCTGGTCGGCGCCGGAAAAATTAAAACGTCCGACGTAGGCTCGAGAATTGACTTCGCGATTGCCGAGCATGAGCGTTTCGTGACCTTCCGAAATCGCCTGCCAGATACTGTCATCCGGATTCAAAGCGTCACGATTCTGGTCGACATAGGCAAGCTGGACGCTTTCTCCCAGATGAATGGAACCGCTATCCGGAGTCTCCTGGCCGGTGATCAGTCGGAAAAGTGTGGTTTTGCCGGCACCATTAGGACCGATAACCCCGACAATGCCTCCCGGAGGCAGGGCGAAGGTCAGGTTTTCGAAAAGTAGGCGCTCGCCGAAGGCCTTGCTTAACTTTTCGCACTTAATCACGACCTTGCCCAGACGCGGCCCTGGTGGAATATAGATTTCCAGCTCGCGGCCACGTTTTTCGCCCTCTTTACCCAGCAGTTCCTCGTAGGCTTTGATGCGGGCCTTGGCCTTGGCGTGACGACCTTTTGGCGTCATGCGAATCCATTCAAGTTCGTGCTGCAGGGTCTTGCGTCGGGCTGATTCTTCTTTTTCTTCTTGCGCCAGTCTTTTTTCCTTCTGTTCCAGCCAGGAAGAATAGTTCCCCTTCCAGGGAATCCCTTGGCCGCGGTCAAGTTCCAGAATCCAGCCCGCGACGTTGTCGAGGAAATAGCGGTCATGGGTGACCGCGATGACGGTTCCTTCGTAACGCTGAAGATGTTGTTCCAACCAGCCCACGGTTTCGGCGTCGAGATGATTGGTCGGTTCATCCAGCAGAAGAATATCTGGTTTTTTCAGTAGCAACCGGCAAAGAGCCACTCGGCGCCGTTCTCCACCGGAAAGCACCCGGATCTCGGCTTCAGCCGGAGGACAGCGCAGGGCCTCCATCGCCATTTCCAGACGAGCATCAAGATCCCAGGCATCGGCGGCGTCAAGCTTTTCCTGAACCTCTCCTTGACGGGCGATGAGCTTATCCATGGCTTCATCCGACATCGGTTCGGCAAATTGTTCATTTATCCGGTTGTATTCCTGCAACAGATCAACGGTTTCCTGAACCCCTTGCTCAACCACCTGACGAACGGTCAGCTGGTTATCGAGTTGGGGTTCCTGCTCGAGAAGACCGACGCTGAGACCTGGAGCGATGGTGGTTTCGCCGTTGAATTCGGTTTCCACTCCGGCCAGAATCCGCAGCAGGGTCGATTTGCCGGAGCCGTTGAGGCCCAGAACCCCGATTTTGGCGCCGTAAAAATAGGAAAGACTGATATCCTTAAGCACCGGTTTGTTATCATATTGTTTGCTGACCCGAATCATCGAGTAGATAATCTTGTTTACTTCCGCGGTCATGGGTTATTTTTTCTCCTTGGGAACAGAAATTATTCTTTTTTCCGGGTCACGATTCTGGCGAAAGAAAATCGCAGTATGTCCGGTCAGCCCCACCAACTGGGCATAGGTTTTTTCCTCAAGTTCGGCGATCAGCGTTTTTTTCTGCTCCTTTTCCTTGAAATCGATAAATTTGACTTTGATCAGCTCGTGACTTTCCAGGGCTTCCGTGAAAGCCTGTAAAAGGTTTTCATTGATCCCTTTCTGGCCGATCATAACCACCGGCCTAGAGGCATGAGCTAGTCCGCGAAGATATTGTTTCTGAAATCCTTTCAGCAAAATTAGATGTCCTTTTTGATCAGAGATTATAGTCTTTTCACCTAAATCAGACCATGAAATTGAATCTTTTCGTGTCAAAAAATTAAAGCCCTATAATAGGTTGTTCACGGCATTTTTGTCCAGTAAAATCTATGCGCGGGTTGTTGGTTGCGGGCCGTTTAATTCCAGGCGCAACCGGTTAAGAGCCTGGGCGGCAAAAATTTTTTTGTTCATCAGGCGGTCGTTGAAGGGGAAAATATAGCGTTTACTCTGGGTGTTTCGCGGTCCCGCCAAGGCGATACAAACGGAGCCGACCGGTTTGTCCGGGGAGCCACCGTTCGGCCCGGCGATTCCGGTGGTTGCCAGGGCATACGTTGCCTCACTCAGGGAGCGCACGCCTTCGGCCATGGCGGCCGCGGTTTTTTCATGTACCGCGCCCCAGCCGGCGAGAATTTCCGGTTTTACCCCAAGAATCTTTTCCTTGGCCTGATTGCTATAGGTTACGGCTCCGAAAAGAAAATAATCCGAGCTACCCGGGATGTCGGTCAAAAGACTGGCGAGCAGACCTCCGGTGCAGCTTTCGGCGACGGCCAGGGTGGCCTTTTGTTTTCGTAGCAAGTCTCCGACAACTTCCGCCAGTGAGCGCCCCCGCTCGCAGACCAGTTTAGGGCCAAGCTTCAGGCGCAACCAGGCAAGAGCCCTTTCCGTTTCGCGGGCCGGAAGGGTTTGCTTTACCGTCTGCGGATAGAGCTTGATCTGAACCTCCGGGAAAGCCGCGCGATAACCGAGCCTGATATCGGGAAATTCGAGGTTGAACCCGGCCAGCCGTTCTTCAACCGCTGACTCCCCCAGGCCGAAAGTGGTAAGGGTTGTGGTTTGGCAAGCGGCGCAAGCGTGAGTGAGCCGGACGATAGCAGGCGCGACCTGTTCGCTGAACATCATTTTCATCTCCGCCGGCACCCCGGGGAGAAAGAAAAAAAGGCCGCCGTTGATCTCCAGACGGAAACCGGGAGCCGTGCCGATCGGGTTGGGCAAGATCACCGCTCCGGCCGGAAACAGCGCCTGGCGTAGATTGTTAGGAGGCATTTCCCGGCCGCGCGCGTGGAAAAAAGATTTGATTTTTTCCAGGCTTTCTGGATCATTGACAAGCTCAAGCCCGCAGGCCCGAGCCGCGGCGTCCCGGCTCAAGTCGTCCAGGGTCGGTCCCAGTCCGCCGGTGACGATGACGATCGCGGCGCGCGCGGAGATCTCAAGAAAAACCTGGGTCAGACCATCCAGGTCGTCGCCGATGCAGGTATGGCGGGTTATCATGCAGCCCAGATTTTCAAGTTCTCTGGCGATCCAGGCGGAATTGGTGTCAATCAGAGCGCCGCTACGCAGCTCATCGCCGGTGGCTAAGATTTCGGCTTTCATGTTTCCCTCCGGTCAACGACAAGGTCTTTCGTCGCCGACGGTTGCGGTTCTCGCAAGATGTAAAAAATGGTTTTTCATATAACCGCGATTGCGTAAAACGAGCAAGGACAATTTAAGCACAATGGTAACTATTCAGTCAGCCCGGGAAAGCAAGGGGCCCGACCAAATTTCTTATAAAAATCAGGTCAGGTTCCCGATTTTTCAGATTTTCACGTCTTACGAGAAACTGAAATCATCTGCGCTGAATAGTTATAAAACATTTATGTTTTGAACGGAGGACGGCATGCGTTTTGCCCAGGTAACTTTAATCTTTATGCTGATGTTTTTAACCAGCGGCTGTCTCATCACCAAGGTGGTGACGGTGCCCATGCGGGTCGGGGGCGCCGTCATCTCGGTGATACCGATCTGCGGTGACAGCATTGATGCGGCCATTGACGAAGCCGCCGATATCATTGATGACGTGCCTTTGTGAAAGGGCGCCTTTACCAGATCCCTCGCAGAATATTTTCGGCGTGAAGAAAAAAGAAAACGATCTAATGAGAGTCTCTGTCTGCGGCCATCGTGAGTACTGTCGGGTGCGGGCCGTAAGCGCCGCTTTGGGGTTGCCGTACCGACTTTCGCATCAGGAAATAATCAGCTTGACCGCCATCATGATGATAACTGCGGTGACCACCCGTTTGATCCAGTGATGGCCTTTAAGAATCGTCAGATGGACTCCGATTTGACTGCCGACGATGGTGCCGGCGGCCAGAATCAGTCCGAGAGACCAGACAACCTTTCCTTCCCAGGCAAAGATTCCCAGAGATATAAAGGTGTAGGCCAGAATACTTAAAACCTTGACGGCATTGCCCTTGACCAGATCGAGGCCGGCCATGGTGGTTGCCGCGAGAATCAGAAAGCCAACCCCGGCCTGGACAAAACCGCCGTAGATCCCCACCAGAAAGAAACCTCCGGCCAGCGCCGCCCGGTTGAAAGATTCAGGCCGTCTCTCTTGATGTTTGTTTTTCAGGGGATCCCAGATGGTCCAAAGGGTAACCGTGATCATCAGGCCGGCGAGAACATTTTTAAAAAGTTCATCGCCGATCGCCACCGCCAGTTTTGAACCGAGCAGAGCGCCGATGACCGCTGGAACCGCGGCCCAGCGCACATGGCGCCACTCAACCACTCCGTGTTGGTGAAAACGCCAGGAAGCCGCGATGTTTTGACACAAAATACCGACCCGGTTGGTGCCGTTGGCGATCACCGGCGGCAGCCCCATGAAAATCAACAGGGGAATCGTCAGAAAAGAGCCGCCGCCGGCGATGACATTCAGAGCGCCGGCGATCAGACCCACGGCGAAGAGCAAAAGATACTGAAGCATTGTCTCTCTGGAAAATTCAGGAAAGGACGATAAAAACTCCGGCCTTATGACATTTGCCGGACGGCTTGTCAACTTTTCAGAGGGTCGAGGCCGGGGCCCGGATAAAAATATTCCAACCCTTGACAAGGCCGCCGGTCGACAATATCTTGTCTGCCAACCGCTTGGCGGAATCATCCGCCGCCGCCGGCGTTTACGGCGGCAGGTATTTTCATTATTGCAACCTTATGATATTGATGGGAAGAGGTGAACGGTAACATGGCTAAAGAGACTAAAAAGTTTGAAACCGAGATACAGCAACTGCTTGATTTGATCATTCACTCGCTTTACTCCCATAAGGAGATTTTTTTACGTGAGTTAATTTCCAATGCTTCCGATGCTCTCGATAAACTGAAATTTAAAAGTCAGACCGATCAAGCCTTGCTTGGTGATGATACTGAATTGAAGATTCGGATAGAAACCGATGCTAAGGAGCGCACCGTCTCGATCATTGACAATGGTATCGGCATGACGCATGACGAGCTGATCGAGAATCTGGGGACCATCGCCAAATCCGGAACCAAGGCTTTCGTGAAAGCGCTGTCCCAAAAGGATAAGAGCGCTTCCGATATCGATTTCATCGGTCAGTTCGGGGTGGGTTTTTACTCAAGTTTCATGGTCGCCGACAAAGTGGTGCTGACGACCAGGGCGCCGCAGGCCGACACGGCCTATCGCTGGGAGTCCGCCGGAGACGGCAGCTATACCGTGGAAGAATGCGATGAGCCGCGGCGCGGCACCCGGATAACTCTGCATCTCAAGGAAGCCGGGGATGGGGACCAGGATTTTACCCAGGAATGGGTGCTACGCTCGACCGTTAAAAAATATTCGGATTTTGTCACCTATCCGATCACCATGGATATTGAACGCCAGGAAACCCCGAAAGATGATGAGGGCAAGGAGATTGAGGGGGCAACGCCGGTCAAGAAGATAACCACGGAAACCCTGAACTCAATGAAGCCGCTCTGGTGCAGGCGTAAAAGCGAAGTCACAGACGAGGAGTACAAGGAGTTTTACAAACATATCGCGCACGACTGGACCGACCCGCTGGATATCATTCACATCAATGCCGAAGGGATTCTTGAGTACAATGCTTTGATGTATATTCCGGAAAAAGCGCCGTTTGATCTTTTTACTCCGGACAACAAGTCGGGAATGCAGCTCTATGTCAAGAAGGTTTTTATCATGGACAACTGCGAGGAGCTGATGCCGGCCTATCTGCGTTTTATCAAGGGCGTGGTTGATTCGGCCGATATTTCCCTCAATGTTTCCCGTGAAATCTTACAGCATGACCGGATCGTCGGCAAGATTAAAAAGAATCTGGTCAAGAAGGTTCTGGAACGACTGGCGGTCATGCTGGACAAGGAACGGGAAACCTATCTTAAGTTCTGGAAAAGCTTCGGCCAGGTGCTCAAGGAAGGGTTGCACACCGACTATGAAAATCGGGAAGCGATTGCCGATCTCTTGCTGTGTTCGTCAACCGCCGGGGATGAGCTCACCACCCTGAAGGCCTATCTGGACCGGATGCCGCTGGAGCAAAAGGAGATCTATTATATCACCGGAGAGGACCGCGAGGTGTTGGCGGCGTCTCCCCATCTTGAAATGTTCGGAAAGAAGAATTTCGAGGTTCTCCTGCTGACCGACCCGGTGGATGAGTGGGTGATTCAGGGGCTTTATGAGTACAAAGGCAAGCAGCTGAAATCAGCGGCCAAGGGGGATATCGACCTGGAGAATGAGGAAGAGAAAAAGGCGAGCGAGGAAAAGACCAAAACCCTGGCCGATGACTTTGCCGGGCTTCTGAATTTTATCAAAAAAACCCTGGCCGAGAAAGTGGCCGAGGTGCGCATTTCCCGGCGTCTGACGGGCAGTCCGGTTTGTCTGGTCGCCGGCGAGCATGATCTCAGCGCCAGCATGGAACGGATTCTGAAGGCCGCGAATCAGCCGGTCCCACCCAGCAAAAGGGTTCTGGAAATCAATCCCGAGCATGAACTTTTAACCCGCATGCGTGAACTTCATCGCAGTCAGGGAGAAAGTGACAACCTCAAAGAGTTTGCCGAACTGCTGTATGACCAGGCCCTGCTGACCGAAGGTTCAAAGGTGAGTTCTCCCGAACTTTTTTGTCGACGCATGACCAATCTGATGCTGAAGGCGGTCGGCGACAAATAGGTTACAATCTCTGTAACATTTGAAATAGTGGCCGATTTTTAGATGGGGGAGGCGGAAAATTCCGTCTCCCCCTTTTTTATTTGACAACAGCTGATTTAAACTATAGATTCAAATCCGCCCAGAGGTGATTTAAATCCGTTGTAACTATTCAGCCAAGCCGGAAAAACCAGGGGAAGCCATTCCCAATTTTTGCAGAAATCAGGTCGTGTCCTCTGCTTTTTTCTGTATTTAACCCCCAAGACGAGCTGAGACCTGCGGCGCTCAATAGTTACAATCCGTCTTTCTCTGACTTTTCGACGTAAATATACCGATTCGTAAACAAATATGTGAAGGCCTTTTGCCGAAGGGTTGTTGGCGGTAGGCTTTTATGAATTTATCCGTGCGCTTAAAACAAGGTGGGTTATTTATGAAAAACAGACTACTACATGTTTTGGCGGGAAAACTGGTTGTCGGCGGCCTGTTGTTCTTTCATGTAACCTGGGGCTGGGCCGCGGCGCTGCCCGAAGCCGTGCCCTGGCCGCAGTTGGGCGTCCGGCTGGCGGAAAAGAGGGTGGCGATGCTTGATCTGCCGGTTATCGACTGTCCCCTGGGCCTGGCCGACGAAAAGCCCGACCACCTGGTCATACAGGTGATTGAAAACACCCTGTACGAATGGAAAGAATATGAATTTTTCACCGCTGACGGAGAAGTTCGCCTGGCGCTGGAAATGATTCGTCCCGAAGCGCGGCGGCTGCGGGCCGATGAGGCCCAGATCCTGCTCAATGCCTCGCGTCTGGTTGAAATCGACAACGATTACGCTCAAGGGGCGCAGGCGGAAAGCCAATTTTCCCGAACCGGGATCATCGGCCAGGATGACCTGATCAAGGTAACTGACACCACCGGGTTTCCCTGGCATACCATCGCCTTTATCGACGCCTTTTGGGAGCCCACGGCCGAGTGGTATTCTTACAGCGGGTTCATGATCAGTCCCTATGCCGTGGTTACCACGGCCTGGGCTCTGTATGATTTTGATGTTAAAACCTGGTACCGTAATTTTGTCGTGATTCCGGGGGCTTACTATAATCAAGGTGAACAGCGAACGGAAGCCCCCTTTGGCCGGATTTCCAACTGCAACAAAGCGGTCAGCAGCGCCTTTCACGATACCGGTAAGTCGGAGTATAGTTATGGCGTCCTGCTGCTTAAGGAAAGGTTTCCCGGAATTGATACCTTCATGGCCCTGGAGTTTGACTATGAGCCCACTCGGCTGAATTACGCCGGTTACCCGGGTTACGTTAAGGGTGCGAAAAGCTGGGATATGTGGGGGATGGGCGGACATGTGCTGGGCTATGAAGGTCTGAACAATCGCCTCATGAAAACCGATATCGACATCACCAACGGCGGCTACGGGGGGCCCTTGTATATCTATAATTCGACCACCAAGGCCCGGCGCGTCGTCGCCGTGAGCATCTGGAACAACAATCATCCAAACTATAATTCCGGGGCCCGGCTGGTGTCCGCCAATAAGGCCCTGTTTACCGACTGGCTGCAATATGTTCCTCCGAGCGGCGGCTCGGGTCCGGCCTACGACAACTACAGCTATGTTCCCTATCTTTCCAATGACGGCGCCGCCGGCCGCTGGACCGGTCTGGCCCTGACCAATCGCAACGGCCAGGTCAATCAGGTGAAGGTCGAATATTTCAGCCGCGCAGGCTTACTGCTCAATTCCGAAACCAAAGAAATCGCCGCCAATGGTCAGACCTCCTTCGCGGCTCAGGTGCCGGCCGCTTCCGAAGGCTGGATCAAGCTTTCCTCGACCGAGCCGCTTCAGGGCTTGGCACTGGTCGGTCAGTCCCGGCCGGAGAGCATGTTTGACATGGATCTTAAGACCACGCTGCACAGCCGCCTGAAACTGGCTCATCTGGCCGCCGACGCCGGCAGCTGGAATTCCCTGGTCATGATTTGTAACCCCAACGATAGTCCCGCCACTATCACTTATAAGGCTTATAACACCGGCGGCGGACTGGTCGCCACCAGAAGCGGCGGCCTGGCCGCCCGGGGGAGCGTGCAGACAAATCTTTATACCCTTTTTGGTCAGGCCTTGGCCGGATCAATGATTATCGAAGCGACTCAGCCGATTACCGCCTTTTTGCTGTACGACAGCAAAACCACCGTCTGGAAGGCGGGCCTGAGCGCGATTCCGGTTCAGTAAGGAGAAACCCTGTCATGAAAACGAAAAAGGTTTACCTCTTGTTGCCGCTGCTGGCCGGGTGCGTTTTTTTCTCACTTTTGCGTCCATCGTTTTCGCAGACCCTGGAGGGCGCCGCCGACCGTATCAACCCCATTTTCGCGGATCGTTACGAAGCTGATTTCAGTCGCCTCGGTTCCGGAGAAAGCCGAACCGCCACAGTGGTCTGCAATTCGTACAGCGCTTTCAGGGAAGCCCTGCACACCGCCATGCGCAATCGGCAAACCGCTTTTTCCCTGCGCCTGCAGTATGCGTTTACTTTCGCCGCGGTGGGTTCAATCATTGATCAGGCTCTGGATGAGATTGAAAGAAGCGACGATTATCTGCGCTTCAGTTGGAAGGGCGGAAGCTGGAACTGGTCGGGCGGCAATAATGACGTGACCATTGTTTTTACGGTGGCTTATGACACCACCCTGGCCCAGGAGGCTGAAATCAGCAGTCGTATCAGTCAGATCCTCGCTGCCATTCTTGCCCCCGGTATGAATGACGAAGAAAAGGCCAAGGCCATGCATGACTGGGTGGTGCTTAATGTCGCCTATGACACAACCTTAATCCGGCATTCGATCTATGACGCCCTGTTTGACCACACGGCGGTTTGTGAAGGCTACGCCCTGTTGCTCTTTAAACTGCTGGATAGCGCCGGAATTCCGGCGCGGATCGTGCACGGTACCGGCAAGGGAGAGGCGCACGCCTGGAATCTGGTTTACCTCTGTTCCGCCTGGTTTCATGTCGATGCCACCTGGGACGATCCGATTCCCGACGTGGCGGGGCGGGTTCGCTACAGCTATTATAATCTTTCCGACAACCAGATCGCCGGCGACCATGTCTGGGATCGAAGCTATTACGCCGCCCAGGCGGCCCCGTCCGCCTACGTCGTCGGCATCTGCGCCGGCAGTGCCGGTTACGTCCGCACTTACTACGTTCCCTATTTTTCCACCGACGACGGCTATGCGGCGCGCTGGACCGGGCTGGCGCTGGCCAACGCCGAAAATAAAAGCTGCAATTTCAAGGTCAGCTGTTACGGCCGCAGCGGCGGTGCCGCCCTGGATCAGGAAACCGGAACCATCGCGGCATTGGGGCAGACGGTCTATGTCGCCGCCGTCCCCTCCGGCGCCGAGGGTTGGATCAAGATTGAATCCTCGACCGCGCTTGACGGCTTAGCCCTGATCGGTCAGTCAAATCCGCCCCTGATGTTTGACATGGACATGAAGTCCGGCCTGCACACCGGATTTCTGCTTTCTCATCTGGCCGCCGACGCCGGTAACTGGAATTCCCTGGTCATGGCCTGTAACCCCAATGGCGCGGCGGCGAACCTGACCTACAAGTATTATAACCAGGCGGGAACGCTGGTTGCCAGTAAAACTTCCTCGATTCCGGCCGGCGGCAGCGTGCAGGATAATCTGCGCAATCTTTTCGGGCGCGATCTTTCCGGCTCGATGGTAATCGAGTCGAGTCAGCCGATTACCGCTTTCATGCTGTACGACAGCAAAACCTATGACTGGCGCGCCGGTTTGAGTGCTTTACCGCTGAAGTGACACTTTGTCGGGCTGTTTTCCTTGCTTAGGGTTTACCTTTTTCCCGCCGTTGCCGTGGCTTTGAAGGTTTCGCGCATGAAAAAGGTGCAGACCAGGGCCAGCAGCGCGCTGCCGCAAAGCAGCAGAAGCAGGTGGGAATAGGCCTGCGGAGCGTAGGCCCAGGTGGCCGTTCGCGGAAAATGGTCCAGAATCCGCCCCAGCAGCGGCATAAATACGGCCCCGCCCACCCAGGAAAAGGAAAAGGTTGACCATGCCGACCGAGGTGCCGGCGACGGCCAGGGGGAAAAGTTCCTTGGTGGTGGTGAAATCGATGACGACGATCGCCGACGAGCTCAAGGAAAAAAGAAAGAACAGCAGATAGAGCAGGGCATGGGGCAGATTGCCTGGAAAGAGTTTCAGACAGAACAGCACCAGGGATAGAAGCGCCGTCGCAAAGATGAAAACCTTTTTGCGACGGCGTAGAACCTTTTCCGAAAGATATCCGAGCAGCGGGCTACCGATGATCATGCCCTAGGCAATCATGCTCAGAATCGCCCCCGACTGAGCCCGGCTCAGACCGTGGACCTGCATCAGATAGGGGCCGCTCCACAACGCCCCAAAGCCGAAAAAATTCAGCAATCGAGAAAGAACCAGAGCGCCACCGGCCAGAAATCCTTTTCCCTGAGTACCTGAACCACGCCCTGCCGCAGACTTGGTGGTGATTGCTCTTCGGCCAAAATCAGCTCGCCATCGATTTCCGCCAGGCTGGGCCAGCTGTCTGAGCAGGTAGGGTTTCTTGATGAATTTTCCGGCCCCGGCGTCCAGCGCGCTTTCGACGTCCTCGCTGTTGGAGAATCCGCTGACGATTAGGGCCTTTTGTTCCGGTCTGAATTTGATGATCTCGGCAAAGGTCTGGTGCCCGTTGAGACTCGCGGGCTCATGATCATGTCCAACAGCAGCAGGTCGGCCTGTCGGGTTTGCAGATAGTCGATGGCGGCCTCGCCCGAAGCCACGCTGCCTGACCCGATAGCCCAGGGAAGTCAATATTTTTTCCGCGATTTCCCGTTGTCGGGGCTCGTCATCGACAACCAGGATGCTTTCTCCCCGGCCCATAAGCCGAGCTTGATCGATTTCCTGCGGCGGCACGCAGATAATAAGTTCCGGCGTGGCCGGCAGATAAATGGTAAAGGTCGCGCCCCGGCCGGATTCGGAGAAAACGCTAATTTCTCCGCCGTGTTCTCTGACCGTGTTCCAGACCACGGTCAGCCCCAGGCCGGTGCCGTTGTGCCCCATTTTTTTCCTGGTGTAGAAAGGTTCGAAGATGTGCTTGCCGTCCTCCGTCCCGATGCCGGGGCCGTTGTCGCTGACCTGAAGCATGACGAAAGCCTTGTCTGCCGGCGCCTCCGCTTCCGAACTCTCAGGCCGGTGATTTCTGGTACGGTTCTAAATCCGTCCCGGACCGTTGATCGCCTCGGCCGCGTTCAGGATCAGGTTCAAGAGGCATTTCTGCAGGTTGCCGGGGGCGGCGGACAGGTTGAAGAGCCCGACTTCAAGATCCTTCTCGATCAAGATGGCGGGATAATTTTCCTTGATTTTGAGCAGTTCCGGAGACGCCAAGAATTTATCGATCAGGTCGTTCAGATCGATGATCTCGCGGGCGCCGGCCAAAAGATCCGCCACGACCTGCGCGGCGCGTTCTCCGGATTCCTTGATCGTGATCAGGGGTTTGCGCAGGCTGCTTTCCTTGGGCAGTTGCAGCAACAGGAAATCCGGATAGCTGACAATCCCGGAGAGAATATTGTTTAAATCATGGGCCACGCCTCCGGCCATCAGACCGATGGTTTCCATGCTCTGGGCCCGATGCAGCCGTTGTTCGAGTTCCCGCCGCCGCTGCTTCTCCTCTTCTTTCAGGGTGTTATCGCGGCTGCAGCCGCGATAACACCGCAGCACGTTGTTTACATCAAAAAAAGGTCGACCGTTGGTTTCAAAGAGCACGCATTTTCCAGTTTTGCTCAGGGTGGCGCTGACAAAGTTGGTAAAGCCCTGTTTTCGCATGAGAATCTTGCCGACCTCTTTCCGCGCACGCTGGGCCTCCGTATCTTCCGTCAGGTCATACGGCGTCTTGCCGATCAATTCCTCAAGAGTCATAGCCGAGCAGGGTTGTAACGTTGGGGCTGATATAGGAAAAACGCAGTTGCTTGTCCATTTCCCAGATCAGGTCATGGGATGATTCGACCAGCACGCGATATTTTTCTTCGCTGCGACTCAGTTCCCGGGTGCGTTGGTTGACCACCTTGGCGAAGTTCGCGGTTGAGACGAGCGTGAAGGCGAGGTCATGATTCTGAAGAAATTCAGCCGCGTAATCCCCTTTCTGCATCGCGATGGTTTTTTTGCCGTTCAGGTCGGCCAGAGTAGTGATGTCAGGTCTTTGCGCACGGATGAAGATCAGGGCCGGCCACCTCCCAGGTCACCTCGGTGAAAGCAAAATCACGCTTACGTCCTAGACTGTGAAAGAGGCTGGTGATGACGTCGGCCCGCCCGTCGAGGACCGCGGCCTGGGCCTCGGCAAAAGAAGCGTCCTGAAAGACGGCCTTAAAACCAAGTTCCGTGGCGATCCAGGAGACCAGCTCGATACACATGCCTTTTCGATTGTTGTCGGCGGCGATAAACTCGAAGGGGGGATAAAGCGTTTGACTGATGAAAACGATTTCTTTCTTTTCCTTAAGCCATTGCTGCTCGGCCGCGGAGAGGAAGGTGGCGGCCGAGTTTTCCGCCATAAACGCCGAAACACCAGACAGAATGGAATAAATCAGGAGAAAACGGCATAAGAGCCTAGGTTTTGAGGTTTTCATGGAGTGTCTCTCGCACCAGACCAAAGAGTTCGAACGGTGTTTTCGCTGGACCTCAGCCCGACTGCTTGGGTGGAAACTGACGCGCGGCGATAAGTTCAAGTTTTCTTTTACGAGACAACTTCTTGAGCGCAACTTCCCGGCGGCTGGCAAAACTGCGGTCTCCGGCTTCCTCCCAATAGACCAGCTCCGCCGGCAGGCGCGAACGCGTATAGCGGGCCCCCTTTTTTTCGTGATGCGCCCGCAAGCGTGAAACCAGATCATTAGTGATGCCGGTATAAAGGGAACCGTCGCTGCAACGCAGCATGTAGACCCGCCATTTTTTCATTGAAAAATAATTGATGATTTATCTATAAATTGTTATGCTTAGTTTTTCAGTGCTCTGTATAACGCCGAATTCAATTTCAATGAGCTTGTTATCTTAAAAAAAATACGTAACCGTCCAGTTGACCCGGAAAACCAGAGGGAAATTCGCCATCCCGATTTCCCTGCGATTTTCATGGTTTTCAAGTCTTTAAACAGGCTGATAGCAACTGCGCTGAATAGTTGCAAAAATATGTTTTAAAGTCAAGAATTGTTTTAAAGCCCGCTGGACAGTCCCTGCCGACTGTGCTAGGGCTATTTCCGAGGTAGTTTTTTGACGGCTTATCTTTTTGTTTTATTTGGAATGGAGTTGCCGGTGCCGGTCAAGCGAAAAGTGTTGGTTTGGGGAGGTTTTTTTATCGGGCTGTTGTCCTGGCTTTTTCCGTCCGGGCCGCGTCTGAGCGCGGCCGCGGCCACCAGTACCAGTCATGGTCTGGCTCTGCATGGCGAACTCAAATATGGCCCTGAATTCACCCATTTTACCTACGTCAACCCGAAGGCGCCTAAAGGCGGCCGGCTGTGCCAGGCGGTGATCGGCACCTTTGACAGCTTCAATGACCATATTCTGAAAGGGGTGGCGGCGGCCGGTATCGGTATGATTTACGATACCCTGATGGCCGCGGCCGAGGATGAACCTTTCAGTCAGTACGGTCTGCTGGCGGAAAAGGTTGAGCTGGCTGCGGACCGCAGTTTCGTGATTTTTGACCTGCGTCCGCAAGCCCGCTTTCATGACGGTTCACCGGTGACGGCCGAAGACGTGGTTTTTACCTTTGAATTGCTGCTGCAAAAAGGTCAACCCATGTACAAGCGCTATTACGCCGACGTAACCGGCGTCGCAGCCCTGGACCAACACCGGGTCAAATTCACTTTCAAGGATGGCAAAAACTCAGAATTGCCCCTGATCGTCGGCCAGCTAGAGATTCTGCCCCGACATTTCTGGCGGGACAAGGAATTTGACGTGGCCGATCTGACGGTGCCGCTCGGCAGCGGTCCTTATCGTCTGAAAGACTTTGTTCCCGGCAAGTCGGTCACCTATGAAAGGGTCAAGGATTATTGGGGGGCGGATCTGCCGGTTACTTCGGGACGCTATAATTTCGATCTTCTGGTTTTTGACTATTACCGCGACGCCACCGTCGCCCTGGAGGCTTTCAAGGCCGGAGAATACGATTTTCGCCACGAAAATGTTTCCAAAAACTGGGCCACTCTTTATCAGGGGCCGCAATTTGATAGCGGCAGGATTATAAAAAAAGAGATCGCCCATGAGATTCCCCAGGGCATGCAGGGTTTTGTTTTCAATACCCGGCGGTCGTTGTTTGCCGATCGCCGGGTTCGTGAAGCTCTGATTTACGCCTTTGATTTTGAGTGGAGTAACAAGAATCTCTTTTACAATCAATATCAGCGCACGCAGAGTTATTTCAGCAATTCCGAATTGGCCGCGGTCGGTCCGCCGTCAGCGGCCGAAATGGCCCTGCTTGAGCCTTTTCGGCCGCAACTGCCGGCCGAGGTTTTTAGCGACAGCTATCGGCTGCCGACCACCACGCCTCCGGCGTCCCTGCGGGCCAATCTCAGGCAGGCTGCGGCCCTGCTGGAACTTGCCGGCTGGCGGGTTGTCGATCGTAAACTGGTCGATCAAAAGGGCAAACCTTTTGTCTTTGAGATCATGTTGACCTCTCCCGCCTTTGAGCGGATTGTCCTGCCTTTTAAAAAAAATCTTGAGCGCCTCGGTATTGAAACCGTGGTCCGGGTCATTGATACGGCTCAGTATCTTAATCGCGTGCGCGAATTTGATTTTGATATGGTCGTCTGGAGTTTTGGTCAGTCCCTTTCTCCCGGCAACGAACAACGCAACTACTGGCATTCGGAGGCTGCCGAGGTTTTCGGCAGTCGCAACCTGGCCGGGATCAAGGATCCGGTGGTCGACGCTCTGGTTGAAGCGCTGATTCAGGCTGAAGATCGACGCAGTCTGGTTAACCGGGTGCGGGCCCTGGACCGAGTGTTGCAGTGGGGGTTTTACGTGCTGCCGCACTGGCATATCAGCACCTTTCGCATCGCCTACTGGAATAAATTCGCCCAGCCCGAGACCGTGCCCCGCTACGGTCTCGGGCTGATGACCTGGTGGAGTTTGCAACCCTGAAATGTTTGCCTATACCATTCGCCGGCTGCTGCTGATTATCCCGACCCTGATCGGCATCCTGACGATTAATTTCTTTATTATTCAGGCCGCTCCCGGCGGTCCGGTGGAGCAGCTGGTCGCCCGCCTGGAGAAAAGTGGCGAGAGTGCCACGGTCCGGGTTGCCGGGAGTGAAAACGCCGAGCTGAAAAGCCGCGCCGGGCAGAATTCGGCCGATCGGGGGAGCTATCGCGGAGCTCAGGGGCTCGATCCCGAACTAGTCGCAGAAATCGAGAAACTCTACGGTTTTGACCAGCCCCTCCATAAACGTTATCTGAAGTTGCTTCGGGATTATCTTTGTTTTGATTTCGGAGAAAGTTTTTATCGCAATAAACGAGTGGTTGAACTGCTCATTGAAAAGATGCCGGTTTCGATTTCTCTCGGGGTCTGGAGCACGTTGATTATTTACCTGGTTTCGATTCCCCTGGGCATCGCCAAGGCGGTGCGACACGGCAGCCGTTTCGATATCTGGTCGAGTACCATAATCATCATCGGCAATGCGATTCCGGTTTTTCTGTTCGCGGTCCTGCTGGTCGTGCTGTTCGCCGGCGGCAGCTATCTTAGCTGGTTTCCGCTGCGGGGACTGGTCTCCGACAATTTTGCCAATCTCAGTCCGGGGGGCAAGGTTATCGACTATTTTCACCATCTCGCCCTGCCCGTGACCGCCATGGTGATCGGCGGTTTCGCGACCCTGACCATGCTTACCAAAAATTCGTTTCTGGATGAAATCGGCAAGCAATACGTCATCACGGCTCGCGCCAAGGGTTTGAGTTTCAAGGAAGTGCTTTACGGTCATGTTTTCCGGAACGCGATGCTGATTATCATCGCGGGTTTCCCGGCCGCTTTCATCAGCATGTTTTTTGCCGGCTCCCTGTTGATCGAGGTGATCTTTTCCCTCGACGGGCTCGGGCTGCTGGGTTTCGAGGCCACGATCGGTCGGGACTATCCGGTGATGTTCGCGACCCTTTATCTTTTCACGCTGCTGGGTCTGCTTACCAATCTGATCAGCGACCTCTGTTATATGGTGGTTGATCCTCGAATCGATTTTGCGGAACGAGATGCATGAGCCTGTTTTCGCCTGATTTTTTTTCCCATCCGCTTCAGCGCCGCCGCTGGCAACGTTTCCGGGCCAACCGGCGGGGCTACTGGTCACTCTGGATTTTTCTCCTGCTTTTCGGGCTCAGCCTGGGCGCGGAAGTGATCGCCAATGACCGTCCCTTGCTGATTCTGTACGGCGGCCGTCTGTATGCGCCGGTCATGCGGGACTACGCCGAGACCGATTTCGGCGGGGAGTTCGCGACCGCGGCTGATTATCGTGATCCTTATCTAGCGGAGTTGATTCGCGCGGGCGGCGGCCTGGTTATCTGGCCGCCGGTGCGCTATCATTATGACACGATCAATTATAATCTCATGCAACCGGCCCCGTCGCCGCCGTCGGCGGCCAACTGGCTCGGAACCGATGACCAGGGACGCGATGTTTTTGCTCGCCTGTTGTATGGTTTCCGCATTTCGGTCTTCTTCGGTCTTTGCCTGACTCTGGTCGGCTCCGTGATCGGGATTACGGCCGGAGCGCTGCAAGGCTATTATGGCGGCTACATCGATTTGTTCGGCCAACGCTTGATCGAAATCTGGTCGGGTTTGCCGGTGCTTTATCTGCTGATTATCCTTTCCAGTTTTGTTCAGCCGAATTTCTGGTGGCTGCTCGGGATCATGCTGCTTTTTTCCTGGATGAGCCTGGTTGGCATGGTCCGGGCCGAATTCCTGCGTGGCCGCAATCTCGATTATGTCCGGGCCGCGCGCGCCCTGGGAGCCGGAGATTTGACCATCATGTTCCGTCATATTCTGCCCAATGCCGTGGTCGCGACCGTAACCTTCGCGCCGTTCATTCTCAACGCTTCGATCACAACTTTAACCTCGCTTGATTTTCTGGGTTTCGGCATGCCCCCGGGTTCGCCTTCGCTGGGAGAACTGCTGGCCCAGGGCAAGGCCAACCTGCATGCCCCCTGGCTGGGGCTGTCGGCTTTTTTTATTCTGGCGGTCATGCTGAGTTTGTTGGTTTTTATCGGGGAAGGGGTGCGGGATGCCTTTGATCCGCGACGGGGGGCGCGAGGTTTACGCCATGAAACCTGATTTCAAGGTTATCTTCCGTTTACTCAAGATTCTTCTGGTGTCGGCGTTCGGCGTCCTGCTGCTCGGCGGTTTCTGGTTCTACCAGGCCCAGGAACAAGCTGTTGAAAAAAAGGTCGAGAATGATCTCGGCGCGATCGCGCGACTTAAGGCGGAGCAGATCGCCGCCTGGCGCAAGAATCAGCTGCAAGCGGCCGCCGCCCTGCAAAATTATTTCTTTCTGCTGCAAAGCGTGACCTCTTTCATGGCCGGGCAAGGTCAGGAACAACGCCGCGATCTGCTTCTGCGTCTGCGTAACCTGGCGAAACGCCACGGCTACGCAGACATCATGCTGGCGGACCCGGGAGGACAAGTGCTGCTCAGCCTGGTCGCGGCTCCTGATTGCCGGTGCGACTTCGAGTCCGCCCTGGCGCAGGCCTGGAGTGCACATGCTCCCGTATTTACCAGTCTCCACCTGGAATCGAGCGACACGTTTCCGCATCTTGCGCTGATCATGCCGCTTTATCATAAAAACGGATTAAGCGTTTTGCCGCTGGCCGCGTTGATCATGGTCAATGACGCCTCAAGCTTTCTCTATCCCCTGGTCCGTTTCTGGCCGACGCCCAGCGACAGCGCGGAAACCCTGCTGGTGCAACGCGACGGCGACGAGGTTTTATTTCTCAACGACCTGCGGCATCGTTCCGACACCGCTCTTAAATTACGGCTGCCTTTGAGCCGGACCGAGACTCCAGCCGTCATGGCCGGATTGGGCCGGCAAGGCTTTGTGCGGGGCAGAGATTATCGCGGCGTCAAGGTGGTCGCGGTCATTCTTCCCATTCCGGATTCTCCCTGGATCATGATCGCCAAAATCGATGAAGCGGAAGTCTTTGCCGAATGGCGTTTCCGCTCGGCCCTGATTCTGGCCTTGTTTATGTTGCTGGCCGCCTGCATCGGCGCGCTCGGATTGGTTATGGGACAACGCAACAAAAAGGCTTACTACCGGGCCTTGTATTTTTCCGAGGCGGCGCTGCGGGCCGGTGAACAACGCCACCGCGTGACCTTAAAAGCCATCGGCGACGCGGTCATCGCCACCGATGGTCGGGGGCTGGTGGAGCTGCTCAATCCGGTAGCCGAAAACCTTACCGGCTGGTCTCAGGCCGAGGCCTGCGGCCGCCCGCTGACCGAGATTTTTCGCATTATCAACGAGGAAACCCGAAATCCGGTCGAAGATCCGGTGGCCAAGGTTCTGCGTCAGGGAACGATCGTCGGCCTGGCCAACCACACCCTGCTCGTTGCCCGCGATGGGGTGGAGCGGCCCATCGCCGACAGCGGCGCACCTATTCGGAATGAAAAGGGCGTGATCAGCGGCGTGGTTCTGGTCTTCCGTGACCAGACCCGGGAGCGCGAGGCGGAGCGCACGCTGCGGGCCGAGCTGGCCCGCAGCCAGAGTTATCTGGACACGGTTGAGACTGTGATTGTCGCCCTGGACGAGAAGGGCGATATCAGTCTCATCAACCGTAAGGGTTGCGAATTGCTGGGCCGGCGAGCGGCAGAACTCAAAGGCCGCAACTGGTTTGACAACTGCCTGCCCGCCGAGAACAAGGATGAGGTGTCCGTTTTGTTCTCGCAGATCGTGGCGGGCAAGGTCGAGCCCTTTGAATACCATGAAAATGAGGTGATCGCCTGTAACGGCGAACGTCGCACCCTTGCCTGGCATAATGCTCTCTTGCGGGACGAGACGGGCGCCATTACCGGGGTTCTGAGCGCCGGCGAGGATATCAGCGAGCGCAAAATAATGGAGGAGCGGTTGCGGCATGTAACTGCCGTGTTAAGAGGCTTGCGCAAGGTCAACCAATTGATCATCCATGAGAAGAACCGGGAAATTCTGTTGCGCCGGGCCGGCGAAATCCTTGTCGAAACCCGCGGTTATCATTCCGCCTGGGTCGCCTTGCGCGAGGGCTTGGGGGAACTGCGGGTTGTGGCCGCAGCGGGGGTCGGCGACAATTTTGCCAAGTTGCGGAGTGAGCTTGAAAACGGCGTCTGGCCGGAATGCTGCCGCCGGGCCCTGGCCGGACCTGAGGTTGTGCTCGGGCATGGTACGAAAGCTGATTGCCATGTTTGTCCTCTGGCTCATACCTACGGCGACACGGCGGCCCTGGCCGGGGCTTTGCGCCATGCCGGCGAAGAGTATGGCGTCCTCGTGGCCGCTCTGCCGGTTGGGGTGGCAGACGACGTCGAGGAACGGGCTCTGTTCGCAGAACTCTGCGGCGACCTCGCTTTCGCCTTACACGGTCTTGCCGTCGATCAGGAACATGATAAACTGCGGACTCAGCTCAACCAGGCTCAGAAGATGGAAGCCGTCGGCCGTCTGGCCGGAGGCGTGGCCCACGATTTCAACAATATTCTCAGTGTCATCATCGGTTACTCGGAACTGGCGTTGAATAAAGTGGCAGCTGAAACGCCGTTGCATAAGGATCTGCAGGAAATTCTGGCCGCGGCCGCACGATCCCGGGATATCGTTCGGCAGTTGCTGGCCTTCGCCCGCAAAGAAAACATTGCGCCCCAGGTTCTCGACCTGAACGCCGGGGTGCAGAACATGCTTAAGATTTTGCGGCGACTCATCGGAGAGGATCTTGACCTGGTCTGGCATCCGGGAAATGATTTGTGGCCGGTGCTGCTGGACCCGTCGCAACTCGATCAGATTCTTGCCAACCTCTGTGTCAACGCCCGGGATGCCATCAGCGATGTGGGCAAGGTCAGTATTGAGACGGCCAAGGTAAGCTTCGACGAGGCTTATTGCGCGTTGCACGCGGAGGCCGCGCCCGGCGATTTTGTGTTGTTGGCCGTCAGTGATGACGGTTGCGGCATGGACCGCGAGATCGTGGCGCAGATCTTCGAGCCTTTTTTTTCCACCAAAGGGGCCGGCCGGGGCACCGGCATGGGGTTGTCCACGGTGTACGGAATCGTCAAACAGAACCAGGGTTTTATCAATGTTTACAGTGAACCGGGCGAAGGCACCAGCTTCAGGATTTATCTGCCGCGGTATATGGGGGCAGAGCTTCCGGAGAAGCCTGTGCCGGTTCCCGAAAAGATTCATCCGGGCGCCGCTGAAACCGTGCTGGTGGTGGAAGATGAATTTCCCATTCTTGAGCTGGTTAAAACCATTCTCACCCAACTCAACTACAGGGTTTTGACCGCGCCGACCCCTTCCGACGCTTTGCGGATGGCCGCCGAGCATGACGGCGAGATCGACCTGTTGCTTACCGACGTGGTGATGCCTGAAATGAACGGCCGGGAACTGTCCGGACGCTTGCAGGCCCTGTACCCAAAGCTTAAGTGTTTGTACATGTCGGGATATACCGCGAACGTGATCGTGCACCGGGGGGTGCTCGACAAAGGTTGCCAATTCATTCAGAAGCCTTTTTCAACCAGGGATCTGGCCGCCAAAATCAGGATGGTGCTGGCCGACAAATGATGGGGTTTAACGCGTGTGTTTCCGGCAACGGTTGACCGGGTTTTCTTGAGCTCGTCTTCCCCCGTGGTCAGGCCGGAAATCGCGGCGCGGGAGCTGTTTTTTAAGATTCAAAATGGCCCCGATTATAAAGGAGCGTTGTCATGGACTGGTTTAGACATCTCAGGGGTAAAGTCAAAGCTGTTATTGAGCTTTGGGGTCATGGGCGCCCTGCTGGTCGGCTTGTCCCTGACCGCCTATGATAAACTCGCCCTGATGCAAAGGCTTGAGCGCTAGATGGTTGACCAGAGTTATGCGGCCTTGATGGCCTTACTGGAAACCCGCTCCGATCTGAATCGCATTCGGGGTTCCTTGCTGGGACTGCTGGTAGCCGAGAATGTCGCCGCCACGAGTACTTTAAAGCGCGAAATTGAGGACAGATTGCAGGAGATTGACCTTGCCGTTGATCAGGTCAAGACCTTTTTGCACAAGCATGCGCTCGCCGGAGAACTCAAACTGGTTGCCGAACTGGAGCATGATCTGGAGGCCTATTGTTTGGATCTCGCGCAACAGCTTAAACTGATTGGCGCCGGTAAAGCCGACGAAGCGCGTATGATCGGCACGGGAGCGCAAAAAGCGCGTTTTGAACGAATGCGTGCAACTTTGATCGCGGTTGACGAGGGGCTGCGAAAATATATCGCCACCAGGGTGGGCGAATCCGCGCGTCTGCTGAACCACGCGGTCATCACGTTTGTGATCATCGCGCTGGCGGCGATTTTATTTGCCCTTTTCATAGCCTGGGTAATGAACCGGGTGATCGCCTTTCCGTTACAGCAAATCACCGCCGCGGCGGAGCGGGTCGCCGCGGGCGATCTGGGCGTGCGCACATAAATTTTGACTCGTGATGAAATCGGCGGGCTCGGCGCGGCTTTCAACGACATGGCGGCTAAACTGCAAAGACAGGAGCGGCTGCGCGAGGGGCGGAACCGGCTGAACGAACACCTGCGGGGTGAAAAGGACCTCGTGACGCTCGCCGATGAAATTATCGCCTGTGTCGTCGAAGTCGTTGACGCCCAGTTGGGGAGCGCTTTTTCTGTTTGTTAACGGCCGGCTTCGTCTGACCGGTCGCTATGCCTACCGTAAACACGAGGCGGTGTCGGAGGTCTTTGCGGTTGGTGTGAAGGGTTGGTGGGGCAGGCGGCGGCCGGGAAAAAGCCGCTGTCGCTGCACGATGTGCCGGCAGACTATGTCATGATCGGATCGGCCCTCGGCCAACTGGGCCCCCGGAATATTCTCGCTGTGCCCTTCCTGTTTGAGCAGGAGCTCATGGGGGTTATTGAAATTGCCTCGCTTAAGCCGTTCTCGGCTCTGCACCGGGACTTTTTTGACCTGGTGACCGATTCGATCGGGATCGCCGTCCAGACCGCCCAATCGCGGGAACGCATGAAGGAACTGCTCGAGGAGTCGAAGCGCTTAACCGAAGAACTTCAGGTTCAGCAGGAGGAGTTGAGGGTTGCCAACGAGGAGTTGGAAGAACAGACTTTGCGCTTGCAGGAATCCGAGGAAAATCTCAGGCGGCAACAAGAGGAATTGGAGCTCACCAATGAGGAGCTCAAGGAAAAAAATGATCTGCTTGAACGCCGGACCCGGGAAATCGAACGTGCCGGAAAGGTCGTGAAGGAAAAAGCCGAGGAAGTGGCGCTGGCCAGCAAGTACAAGTCCGAATTCCTGGCGAACATGTCGCATGAACTGCGAACGCCGCTGAACAGCCTGCTGCTGCTCGCTCAAGGTCTCGCCCGAAACCAGGATGGCAATCTGGCCGCCGATCAGGTGGAGTCGGCGAAGATTATTCACGCCGCCGGTAACGATCTTCTGAACCTGATCAACGAAATTCTGGATCTGTCTCGAATCGAGGCCGGGCGCATAGATTTGCGTTTCGGACCGGTGTCGGTCAGCGAGCTTGCCGAACGCGTCCGCACATCTTTCGGGCATCTGGCCGAGGAAAAGGGGATCAGCCTGAAGGTGGTGATCCGTGAGGACGCGCCCGACGAAATTACCAGCGACCCCAAGCGCGTCGAACAGGTGATTCGCAACCTTGTCTCCAACGCCGTCAAATTCACGGAGACCGGCGGCGTCACGGTCACCTTCGCTCAGGGTCGGATCCGCGCTCCGCGACAGCTCGCCATCAGCATCACCGACACCGGAATCGGCATCGCCCGGGAACAGCATAAGGTGATTTTCGAGGCCTTTTAGCAGACCGACGGCAGCACGGCGCGAAAATACGGCGGCACGGGACTGGGGCTGTCGATTTCCCGCGAAATCGCAACCCTGCTGGGCGGTGAAATCCAGCTGGATAGCGAACCGGGCCGGGGATCGACGTTTCGCCTTGAACTTCCGGTTGAAGCTCAGACAGCCCCTGAAAACGGAGCGCGGTCGGCGAAAAAACATGCCGATGTCCAGACTGCAGAGCCCCGGATTCCACCCCCGATAAACGACGATCGTGATCTTCTCAGCGCCACTGACCGGGTTATTCTGATTATTGAGGACGATTTACGTTTTGCCGGGCTCCTGCGGGATAAATGCCACGAGAAAGGCCTGAAATGCCTGGCCGCGGCGACCGGGGAAATCGGTCTGGAACTCGCGGTCAAACATCTGCCGGAGGCGGTGATTCCCGACATCGGGCTTTCCGGTATGGACGGCTGGACGGTCCTGGGGATGCTCAAGGAAGATGTTCGCACCCGTCATATTCCCGTTCATGTGGTATCCGTTGAAGAACCCACGACCGAATCGCGCAGCCGCGGCGCGATCGGCCACGCCGTCAAACCTTTGAACGCGGAAGAACTCGAACAGACTTTCCGCCGGCTCGAACAGGTTGCCGCCGAACATTCCAAGCGGGTGCTGGTGGTCGAGGATGATCCGGAGATCCGTCATGCGACGGTGGCGCTGGTCGCCAGCGCTGACACCACGGTTGACGAGGCCGCGACCGGGGCCGAGGCCATGACCGCGCTGCGTGCGGAAAACTATGACTGTCCCGTTCTCGATCTGCGGCTGCCGGACATGGACGGCAACGAGTTGCTCACCGAGCTTGAACGCGAGGGGGTTGAATTACCGCCGGTGATCGTGCATACCGCCCGGGATCTCAGCCGCGACGAGGAAAACAGATTGCGCGAACACGCGCAATCTGTTTTGATCAAGGATGTGCGTTCCCAGGAGTGACTGCTGGATGAAGTCTCGCTGTTTCTGCACCGGGTGGTAAATCGCATGCCGGAGGCGTAGCAAAAGGTCATTCACGAATTATACGAAACGGATGAAAGGTTGCGGGGCTCGCTTCCCGTATTAGGGCAAAAAACAGTGCCGGTAAGGGTGGCTGAATGAGTTGTAAAGCTGAGATGGTTTTGGCGGAGAGGACTTGATATGGCTCAGAAAGACAACCGCAATCAAGACGTTTTTCCCGCTCCGGAGGTAGGCGCGCACATTTTGACCGCGAAGTCTTGTGGGCTTGCCTCAACTCCTTTTCGTCCGTTACGGCAGAAGGTTCTGATTGTGGACGACCACCGGGAAAACCTGGTCGCCCTGCGTCAGGTCCTGAGCGCCGTGGATGTCGAAGTCATCGAGGCCGGCAGCGGGAATCAGGCCCTGACCATGACGCTCTCGCACGATTTTTCCCTGGCGATTCTCGATGTGCGGATACCCGGCATGAACGGCTACGAGCTGGCCGAGTTTTTGCGGGGTGACCCCAAAACGAAAAATCTGCCCGTTATCTTCATGACCGCAGCTTACGGCGAGGAAGAAGACCTGTTCAAAGGCTATGAACTGGGCGCGGTTGAATATATCGTGAAACCGTACAAACCGGCCGTCTTGTTGGCTAAGGTACGTGTGTTTCTGGAACTGCAGCGTACCCAGAAGGAACTGGCCCGGAGAATCATGGAACTGTCCGCCTCTGAAGAAAGATATCGGACCCTGGTGACGACGATCCCCGACATCGTCTACCGTATCGACACCGAGGGCCGTTTTACGTTTCTGAACGACGCCGTGAAACTTTTAGGCTACAGCTCTGAAGAATTGATCGGGCTGCCGTTTGCCACGATTGCCCTGCCCGCCGAGGTTGAGAAAGTCAGTCGCTAAGCTGTCCTTCCCGGATTAGCGGGCCGGAAAACCGGTGACGAGGAAGCGCCCAAGCTCTTTGATGAACGTCGAACGGGTTCCCGCAAGACCCTGGCCATGGAGTTGCACCTGCTTGCGTGCGGAATCGATCAACCCGTGCCCGCGGAGTTGCACCGTGGCGGTCAAACCGGGTTCATCGGCGAGGTTAACAGTTCCGGCCTGTATGGCGCCGTTAATGGCGGTTTACCCACTTTTCTGGGCACGGTCGGTATTATCCGCAACATCTCCCGACGCAAAAAGGTCGAGGACGAATTGGCCCGGTACCGACAGGGACTGGAGGAAATGGTCGCGGAACAAACCGGAAGAATCCAGTTTCTGAACGAAGTTCTGCAGGGTGTCCGCAGCGTCAATCAGCTGATCGTGCGGGAAAAGGATCGTGACCGCCTGATTCAGGCCGTATGCCGGAATCTGGTTCGTGAACGCGGGCTCAGGGGCGCCTGGATTGTGCTGAACGATCACTTGCCGAAAAAGGTTGAGGGGGCGCAGAGCGGATTTGACCCCGATGCCTTCGCTCGTTTTTTGGGCCGGGCCGCGGAGGGGGAAAATCCTGTCTGCTGCGAGGGGGCACTGACCAATGATCCGGCGACCTCCTGCGAAAGCTGTCCCCTGGGAGGCCAATATGAAAAATGCGCCGGCATGACCCTCGCGCTCAGGCATAAGGGCCGGCAGTACGGCTGTCTGGGGGTTCTGGCGCCGCCGGAATTTGTGGGTGACGCTCAGGAAACCTCGCTGCCGACCGAAATCGCCGGTGACATCGCTTTTGCGCTGCACGGAATCGAGGTGGAGGCCGAGCGTCTAAGATCGGAACAAACCCTGCGCACCATCTTCGATTCGGCCGGCGACGGCATTCTGTTGGCAAAGGTCAAGTCAGGCCGTCTGGTCGCGGGCAATGAAGCGCTCTGTCGCATGCTGGGCTACTCCGTTACGGAACTTCACGAACTCTCGGTTTCCGACTTCTGCCCGGTGGATCGGCTGGCGGACTTTCGGGCACGATTGGCACCGTCGCCCCGCGATAAGATCGTGGTCATGCAGGATGTTCAGCTCAAGCGCAAGGACGGCAGTTTCTTTTCAGCCGATATCAACGCCGTGTTGGTTGAATTGGACAACCGTCTTCATGGCGTCGGCATTGTCAGAAATATTACCGTTCGCAAGAACCTTGAAGCTCAGCTTCACCAGGCTTAGAAAATGGAATCGGTGGGCCGTCTGGCCGGAGGCGTGGCCCATAATTTCAATAATATGCTCAGCGTGATTATCGGTTATACGGAGATGGCGCTGGAAGGGCTGGACCCGTCCACGCCTCTGTATGCCGATCTGGAGGAAGTGCTTGACGCCGCGAACCGCTCCGCGGCGATGACCCGGCAATTGCTGGCTTTCGCCCGCAAACAGAAGATCAACCCCAAAGTGCTTGATTTAAATATGACCGTGGAAAGTCTGCTCAAAATGCTGCGTCGGCTTTTGGGTGAAAACCTTGATCTTTTCTGGCGTCCGGGAGTGGGCTTGTGGCCTGTTTATATGGACCCGTCTCAGGTCGACCAGATTCTGGCCAACCTCTGCGTCAACGCCCGGGATGCCATCACCGATGTCGGCAAGGTCACCATTGAGACCGATAACGTATCCATTGACGAGGCCTACTGCGCCGCTCACGCCGGATTTATTATTCCCGGTGCCTTCGTTCTTTTAGCCGTCAGCGATGACGGCTGCGGCATGCCTCCGGAAATCATCGACAATATTTTCGATCCTTTCTTCACGACCAAGAAAGCCGGCGACGGCACCGGCCTGGGTCTGGCCACGGTTTACGGTATCGTCAAACAAAATAAAGGTTTCATCAATGTTTACAGCGAACCGGGGAAAGGCTCAACCATCAGGATTTATCTGCCTCGTCATCAGGGTGAAGACGAACCGGGCGCGGAGCCGGAGGTGACGACAGTTCCCGTGGGTCAAGGCGAAACCGTGCTGCTGGTCGAGGATGAAGTTTCCATCCTGAAACTCGTCAAGGCGATCCTCGAACGGCTGAATTATCGAGTGCTGGCCGCCGAGACCACGGATCAGGCTCTGAACCTGGCTGAGCGGCACGCGGGTGAAATCAGCCTGCTGATCACCGATGTGGTCATGCCGGTCATGAACGGTCGTGATTTGGCGGAGCAACTGCGCCGTCAGTATCCGGCAATGAAAGCCATGTTTATGTCCGGATACTCGGCCAATGTTATTGTCCATCGGAGCTTGCTGGATCAGGGGGTGATTTTTATTCAGAAGCCTTTTTCAAATCGGAATCTGGCGATCAAGGTGCGCGAGGCTTTGAACGGATAAAACGAAAACGGGTCAGGGCGTATGCCGCCCGTCACGGAAGCTAATTTGTAACCCTGGATAGACAGACGTGAGAATTAAGTTTGATGACTCAGCCTTTACTTGAAATCAAGAATCTTTCCGTGGCTTTCGGACGCGGGCCGGAACCGCTTTTGGCGGTGGATCGACTGTCCATGGCGATTGCTCCACATGAAATCGTGGCCCTGGTGGGCGAAAGCGGTTCCGGCAAATCGGTGACCGCCCATTCGATTTTGCGCCTGCTGCCTTATCCGGAAGCCTGGCATCCCGGTGAGGGGCACATCTTTTTCAAGGGCCAGGAGATTTTTACCCTGCCGGAAAGCCGCATGCGGAATCTGCGCGGTAATCGAATCGGCATGATTTTTCAGGAACCCATGACCTCGCTTAATCCGCTGCACCCGATTGTCCGCCAGATCGGGGAAAGCCTGAGACTGCACGGGGGGGGCGAGGGCCGCCGGGAACTGCGGCAAAAGGTTCGTGAACTATTGGAAATGGTGGGTATCGAAGACGCCGCTCGCCGTCTTGACGCCTATCCGCATCAGCTTTCCGGCGGTCAGCGGCAGCGGGTCATGATCGCCATGGCCTTAGCCAATCAGCCGGACCTGTTGATTGCCGACGAGCCGACGACGGCTCTGGACGTGACTGTGCAGGCCCAGGTACTCGACCTGTTGCGCGATCTGAATAAACGTCTGGGCATGGCGATGCTGTTGATTACTCACGATCTGGGAGTGGTCCGGCGTTATGCCGACCGGGTCGCGGTCATGACCGGTGGCCGTATTGTCGAAACCGGTACCTGTCGAGAGATTTTTGCCCGCCCGCAACATGTTTACACCCAAAAACTGTTATGCGCCGAACCCTCCGGCCGGCCCCCGGCTTTGAAAACGGGAAACGACTACCTTCTCGAAGCCCGTGATCTCAAGGTCTGGTTTCCCCTGCGTCGAGGTTTCTGGCGCAGGGTTCGGGATCATGTCAAAGCCGTGGACGGGGTTTCGCTGGCCATTCGCGCCGGGGAAAGTCTCGGCCTGGTGGGTGAGAGCGGCTCGGGAAAATCGACCCTGGGCTTCGCCCTGTTGCGTCTGCTGGCGGCAAAAGGTGAGATTTGTTTCGCCGGCCGTGATATCACCGGATTGAAAGGTGCGGCGCTGCGCGCCTTGAGACGTGATCTTCAGGTTGTTTTTCAGGATCCTTTTTCCAGCCTGAGCCCACGCCTGACGATTGACCGAATCGTCGGCGAAGGCCTGGCTCTGCATGGTCTGGGTGATTCCCGGCAACGCTTGCGGAAGGTGATCGCCACGCTGGCCGAGGTCGGTCTCGACGAAAGCTGTCTACGCCGTTATCCGCATGAGTTTTCCGGTGGCCAGCGGCAGCGGATCGCCATCGCCCGAGCCCTGGTTCTCGAGCCCCGGTTGCTGGTTCTGGATGAACCGACGTCCTCGCTGGACCGGTCGGTTCAGGCCCAGGTGGTCGATCTGCTGCGGGCCCTGCAGGAAAAACATAATCTGGCCTATCTTTTTATCTCGCATGATCTTAAAGTAATCAGGGCTCTGTGCCATCGCATCATGGTGCTGCACGAGGGAAAAATCGTTGAAAGCGGAGCGGCCGCGCAGGTGTTTAACCATCCGGTTCATCCATACACGCAAACCCTGCTGGCGGCGGCGCTGACCTGATCAGCCCAAGGAGTGACCATGCCGAAAAATCTGGTCCTGGTCGGCGGCGGGTATGCTCACCTTAAGACCCTGGCCGGTCTGCATGAGTTTGTCCGGCGCGGACATCGGGTAACGGTGATTCAGCCTTCGCCCTGGCATTACTATTCCGGTATGGGACCGGGGCTGCTCGGCGGTTTCTATGAGCCCGAGGAGATCCGTTCCCCGACCCAAGCCCAGGTTGAGAAAAATGGCGGTTGTTTTATTCAGGAGCGGGTCGTGCGCATCGCGGCCGAAAAACGGGAACTGGAGCTTGAATCCGGAGAAACGCTGGGCTACGATATCCTGTCGTTGAATACCGGCAGCTACGTCCCGCATGGCATGATCAGGGAAAAAGCCGCCAATATCTTCATGGTCAAGCCGATTGCAAGTCTGCTCGCGGCCCGGACCTTTATTCGTGATCGCCTGCGAAAGCGCAAGCTGACGGTCGCCGTGGTCGGCGGCGGCCCGGCCGCGGTCGAGATCGTGGGAAATCTCCGGCGTTTGGGGGATAAGGCGGGTTGTAATCGTCTCTGTTTTAAGCTTTGCGCCGGCAGAAAACTGCTGGCTCGTTTTCCCGTCGGCGTCAGACGGCGGGTTACAGCGTCGCTGAAAGGACGCGCTATTGAAGTGCTCGAAGAAGGTCATGTCAACGCGGTTTATGGCGATCAGCTTGAACTTGTCTCAGGTTTACGGATTAATTTCGATGCCGTTCTGATTGCCACCGGGGTCCGGCCCCTGGTTCCGGCGGTGGAAACCGGCCTGCTGGTGCAAGGGGGTGGAGGCCTTGCGGTAAACCGTTTTCTTCAGTCCTGGTCTTGTCCCGAAATTTTCGGTGGGGGCGACTGCATCGCTTTTACGGAACAGCCGCTTGATAAGGTCGGGGTCTACGCCGTGCGGCAAAATCCAGTACTTTTTTATAATCTGCGGGCTGCCCTGGAGAACCGCCCACTGCGCCCTTTTTCCCCCGGGGGCGACTATCTGCAGATCTTCAATCTCGGCGACGGTAGTGGCTTGCTGTACAAATGGGGATTGACCTGTTCCGGCAAAAGCGCTTTCAGGCTCAAAGATTACATTGATCGCCAGTTCATGCGCCGCTTTACATAAAATAAGAGTACCTATTCAGCCAACCAGAATATCCTGCTTTCCATGGTTATATACGAGTGTCTAAGCGCTTGGCTGAATGAATTACAAAGAAGATTGACAGCTGCGGAAAAGGAGCGCGCCGGGCGAGAGCGGCCTCGTTTTTTCACCGTTGCCCGGGTCAAGGATGTATCACCAGGCAGTTTAAAAGGCGGGTTTACATGAAGGTAGCCCCTTATCAGAAGACCGCGACTGAGCTTTTTGCTGAATTAGTTTGTGACGGGCAAGGCCTCTCAGAAACCGAGGCCACCGCCCGGCTCGAAAAATACGGCTTCAATCGACTCAGAGAAATGCCGCCGCCTCATCCGCTGCGGATTTTTCTGGAGCAGTTTAAAAGCTTCATTATCTATATTCTTCTCTTTGCCGTGGCTTTCGCTCTGGCTATCGGTGAGTATGTCGATTCCCTGATTATTGTTGCGATAGTTCTGGTCAATGCGTTTATCGGGTTTTTTCAGGAATTCGGGGCGGCGCGTTCGCTGGCGGCATTAAAAGAGATGACCGAAGTCGAGGCCACGGTGCTGCGGGACGGCAACTGGCGCAAACTCAAATCACGCGATCTGGTCCCGGGCGATCTGGTCAGTCTGGTGGGCGGCGATCGGATTCCCGCCGATGCCAGGGTCCTGGAGGCGAATCGCCTGCTTGTCGATGAAGCCGTTCTGACCGGGGAAAGTCTGCCGGTAACTAAGACGACCGAGGTTCATACTCAGGTTCTGGAGCTCGGCGACCGTAAAAACATGCTCTTTGCCTCAACCGCGGTCGTCAGCGGTCGGGGGCTTGGGCTGGTGGTCGCCACCGGCATGGAAACCGAGATCGGCGCGATTGCCGGCCTGGTTGAGAGTGCGGTCGAGGAAGTAACCCCACTGCAACGCCGCCTTGATCGCTTTGGCCATCGTTTAGGCCTGGTGATCATTTTCATTTGTCTGATGGTCATGGTCCTTTCCTGCGGCAAGGAATATCTGCAGTTTCATAATGTCAGTCGTGAGTCGCTGATCGCCTTTTCCTTTATCGCCATCAGCCTGGCGGTGGCGGCGGTACCCACGGCCCTGCCGGCGGTGGTGACCATCGCTCTGAGCATCGGGGTTAAACGCCTGCTGCGCCGCAAGGCCTTGGTCCGGCGGCTGGCTGCGGTTGAAACCTTAGGCAGTTGCGATATTATCTGCAGTGATAAAACCGGAACTCTGACTTGTAATCAAATGACCGTGGTCAGGGCCTGGACCCTGAATCGGGAAATAGCTTTGGATGGGGAATCGCTTTCCGGCGCCTTGGAAGAGGTTGAGAAACTGCTTTTTACGGGTGGAGCTCTTTGTAATGACGCTGAAATCAAAGCGGGGGCGTCAGGCCGGGAAAAACGGGGTGACCCCACGGAAATCGCCCTGCTGATCAGTGCCGAGCAGGCCCATTGCCGAATCAGTGCGGCTCGGGTTGATGAAATTCCGTTTGACGGGCAGCGTAAAATGATGAGCGTGACGGTGATCGAGAACGGCGCTTTCAGGCTTTACGCGAAAGGAGCGCCGGATTCGATTCTGAAGGTTTGCGCGCAGGTTCTGCTAGACGGTGAAGTTCTGCCCCTGGATGAGAACCTGCGGCGTCTGATCGCCGGTCGTAACGATTTTTACGCCGGACAAGCCATGCGGGTTCTGGGCTTTGCCGTTAGTCCTTTGTTGCAGGCCGAAACCAGTCTGCCGGCTCGGGAGGAAGGGTTGATTTTTATTGGTTTGCAAGCCATGCTAGACCCCCCACGTGCCGATGTCAGAGCGGCAATCGTCAAAACCTATGCGGCCGGCATCAGGGTCATTATGATCACCGGAGATTACCGCGAGACCGCCCGGGCTGTCGGCAAGGAGGTCGGTATTGAGGGCGGTATTCTGACCGGAGCCGAGCTCGCCGGGATGAGCGATGCCGAACTGCGCGAACGTCTGGCCGGAGACACTAACATCTTTGCCCGGATGGTACCCGAACACAAACAAAGGATTGTCACCCTTTTACAGGAACTTGGCCATATTGTGGCCATGACCGGGGACGGGGTCAACGATGCTCCGGCCCTGAAAAAGGCCGATATCGGCATCGCCGTCGGCAGTGGTACTGATGTTGCCAAGGAAGCCGCCGATTTTGTTCTGCTGGATGACAGCTTCACTCATATCGTCAATGCCATCGAAGAGGGCAGGGGCATCTATGACAATATTCAGAAATCAATCATGCTCCTGCTTTCCGGTAATCTGGGCGAGGTTCTGATTATTTTTTTGGCGGTGCTGCTGGGCTGGAACCTACCTCTGACCGCAGTTATGCTGCTCTGGATCAACATGGTTACCGATGGGGCTCCGGCGCTGGCCTTCAGTGTCGACGGTTACGGGCGCAATATTATGCGGCGACCACCCAAGAAAAAGGATGAGCCTTTGCTGACCGGAGCCAAGTTGGGATTGATTGCTTTTATGGGGGTGACCGGCACCTTGCTGGGGTTGTTTCTCTTTTACCACTTTGGCGGGGTTGCCAGTTCGGAGGACCAGCTCAGCAAGGCGCGAACCGTGGTCTTCAATTTTGTGGTTCTTTATGAGATGATTCTGGTTTTCCTGATTCGCAAAGAATATGAAGTTCCCTTTTTTTCCAACCTGTGGGTCTGGAATTCCATCATCTTTTCGCTCTTACTGCAGGGTGTCCTCATGTATACGTCGTCGCTAGCGTTCTATTTCAGGATCACTCCTCTGAGCTTTTTCGATCTGGCCTGGATTGTGTCCCTTGGCTTGTTGTTCAGTCTTGTTTTTCTGGTTTACCGGTTTTCCCGGAGCTTATCTCTGAAGAAACCATCGCTCTGAGCCTTGTCGTAAAACGTCAAGCCAGCGCCGAAAGTTTGTTTCTGCAGATGCAATCTATCGCCGCCAACCTGAAGTTGGATTTGACTTGGTTGAGATAGACCTGGTTTGCGCAAGGATTATTTTATTTTGCCGTTTACCGGTTTTATGGTATCAGTGGATACTGTAAATCTGTTTTAAGGGCTTTGGTTCTGGGCCGTTCTCCAGAAGGATGGTCCCGGGGAGAAATGGAAGATGAAAAAAATTCTGGTAGTCGATGATGAAAAAGAGGTTCGGGAACTTTTTCTGCCGGGCTCTGGCTTCGGCACATTACAAAACAGAATCCGCGGCAAGTGGGGAGGAGGCCTTAAAGATCATTGAAAATGAGAATTTTTATCTGCTCTTTTTTGATCTCAATATGCCCGGGATGAATGGCATTGAGCTTTGCCGCAGGGTTCGTAAATTACAGTCTATCTCGATTATCTTCGCGATTACCGGTTATGCCTTGATGTTTCACCTGCATGAGTGCCGTGAAGCCGGTTTTGATGATTATTTTATCAAGCCGGTTTCTATTCGCACCCTGCTTTCCGAAACCGATGCGGCTTTTAAAAAGATCGATCGCTGGCTTGAGCGAACAAAATAGGTCAGGTAGACAAGTCTGACTTAGTTTGTTTTTTCGATAATTGACAAAGGAAACTTCTTTCACTAGAAGTCTGTAGCCTCTCCGCCGGCTGGCGGAGAAAATCAAGTCGGGGGAAAATAAATGTCCGGTAGACTTCCTGGTCGTGAAGACTGGTTGCTTTTGGCGGTGTCCGGCGGTGGTTTGGGCGCCTTGCCGCGAGCTCCGGGGACCTGGGGGTCTCTGGGCGCCTTGCCGTTATGGTTGATTTTTTCCCGGCTGGATCAGGCTGCATACCTGCTGTTGGTGCTGCTTTTTTCCGGAGTTGCCGTCTATCTTGCCGGGGCGGCCGCTAAGCCTCTGAAGACCACCGACAGTCCGGTAATCGTCATTGATGAAATCGCCGGTCTGGCCCTGGCGCTGACCGGAGTGCCGCTGGGATTAGGTAACGCCGTGGCCGCATTTTTACTCTTTCGTTTTTTTGACATCGTCAAACCCTTTCCCGCCGACTGGTGCGAAGCCAATCTTCCCGGAGGTTTCGGGGTTGTCGCCGACGATCTGGCGGCCGGCGTTATGGCCTGGCTGGTTCTGCAGGTAAAGATATTGATCATCTAATTTTTTCTATATTTGCTGGAGGAGTTGTTCATGGATAAAAATCGGCATCGGGCGATGGAGATGGCGGTCAGTCAGATCGAAAAGGAATTCGGCAAAGGCTCGATCATGCGGCTGGGCGATGAGTCCCGGGCTCAGAATATCGAGGTTATCCCGACCGGTTCATTGAGTCTTGATATCGCGTTGGGAGTCGGAGGTATTCCCCGGGGACGGGTTATCGAAGTCTACGGCCCCGAGTCATCTGGGAAGACCACTCTGGCGCTGAGCATCGTCGCCGAGGCTCAGAAAGCCGGCGGGGTCGCCGCCTTCGTCGATGCCGAACACGCCCTGGATGTGATCTATGCCCGCAAGCTGGGAGTCAATGTCGATGATCTGCTGGTTTCACAACCTGACACCGGCGAACAGGCTCTGGAAATCACCGAGATCCTGGTGCGCAGTGGAGCTCTTGATGTTGTCGTGGTGGATTCGGTCGCCGCCCTGGTGCCCAGAGCCGAGATCGAGGGGGAAATGGGCGACTCGCATATGGGTCTGCAGGCCCGGTTGATGTCGCAGGCTCTGCGCAAATTGGTAGCCGCAATCAGCAAATCAAAGACCACAGTCATTTTTATCAATCAAATCCGCATGAAAATCGGGGTTATGTTCGGTAATCCTGAAACGACGACAGGAGGTAACGCCCTTAAATTTTATGCAAGCGTCCGCCTTGATATCAGAAAGACCGGCAGCCTGAAAAAAGGCGATGACGTCTATGGCAATACGACTCGGGTCAAGGTCGTGAAAAATAAGGTGGCCCCACCTTTTAAAGAGGCTACATTTGATATTTTGTTTGGTGAAGGAATTTCTAAGTCCGGCGATGTTCTGAATCTGGCCGCTGACTGCGGGATTATTGAAAAAAGCGGCTCCTGGTATTCATATGATGGTGAACGGCTTGGCCAGGGGCGTGACTTTGTCAGTAATCAGCTACGGGAAAATCCTGAGCTGATGTCGGCAATCGAGCGAAAAGTTCGCGAATTTTATGCTATTCCGGCAGCGGTTGCAACACCTCCCCGGACTCCTGAAGATTCTGAATAGTCTTGTTTGTGGACGGCAGCCATGGAATTTTTTCACAGCATTCTTAAGACAGCCCTTAAATATAAGGCCTCCGACATCCATCTGAAGGCTGGGGCTCCGCCGATTGTCCGGGTCGACGGCAGACTTTATCCTTTCAAGGATTTTCAGCGGCTGGGGCCAGAGAATCTAAGAGCTATGGCGGAAATCATGATGGGCCCGACCCAGAGAGAATATCTGCGGAATTTTCATGAGGTTGATCTTGGTTATGGGGTGAGCGGCCTGGGGCGGTTTCGCGTCAATATCTATCAGCAACGCGGATCGCTGGTTATCGCCATGCGCACCATATCCTTTGATATTCTGGATCTGACTACCCTCAACATGCCGCCGATCGTCGAGAAACTGGTTGAGGAACAACGTCGAGGTCTGATCCTGGTAACCGGTACCACCGGGAGCGGGAAAAGCACGACCCTGGCGGCCATGATCGATTATATCAATAAAAACCGCAGTGAAAATATCATTACCATCGAGGATCCGATAGAATATCTGCACCGCGACAAATTAAGCCTTATCAATCAGCGCGAGGTTGGTTTCGACACCACATCTTTCGCGCTGGCGTTAAGGGCGGCTCTGCGGCAGGATCCTAATGTCCTTCAGGTCGGAGAAATGCGTGATCTGGAAACCGTTGAGATCGCCCTGACCGCCGCCGAAACGGGTCATCTGGTTCTGAGTACCCTGCATACCGTGGATGCGACGGAGACTATCAACCGCATCATTTCGGTTTTTCCGCCGCATCAGCAGCCGCAGGTGCGTTTGCAGCTGGCCAGTGTTTTGCGCGGAGTTATCTCGCAGCGGTTGATTGAACGCTGTGATTGTAAAGGACGGGTTCCGGCGGTTGAGGTCATGATTAACACGCCGCTGGTGCGAGAATGTATCGCCGACCCGGCCAAGACGATTAAAATCAAGGACGCGATTGTCAAGGGACATTTGATTTACGGCATGCAATCTTTTGACCAATCGATTCTGGGTCTTTACCGTAAAGGTTTGATTTCATATGAAGAAGCGCTTAGACAAAGCAGCAATCCGGACGATTTTCTGCTTAAGATCAAAGGGGTCAGTTCCAGTTCGGATACCAGCTGGGATGCCTTTGACGCCGCTTCGCAACCTGAGCCAGAGGATACCGCAAGCACTGCCAGGGACGATATCGAAAGATTCGCGAGATGAGTCGGGCCCCGGTTTCAGCTTGGTGGAAGGCCCAGGAACTGCTTGCCCGCCGAGCCCATAGCACCGGTGAATTGATTGAAAAGTTGCAGGTCAGAGGCTTTTCCGCAGCTGAAACAGAGTCCGCGATCAAGCGATTGCAGGAGTCGCGCATCCTTGACGACGAAAGTTTTGCCCGGGCCCTGACGGACGAGCTTTGTCAGCGTCGGGGTTATGGTTATCACGTTGTCGTCCAGCGTCTGCGGCAGAAAAAACTGCCCCCTGAATTAACTGAAAACGTGGTTCGGGGCTATTTCGCGGAGCTGGGTGAGTCCGCTTTAACCCACCTGATAAAGCACCTGGTTGAACGCCGTCGACCGTATGAAAGTGATCGTAAACGCCTTTTTGCTTGGCTTTTGCGCCGTGGTTTTCGCGGCGCTGAAATCGCTCGCGCCCTGGAATGCGAGCCTGAGAATGATTTTTAATGACTTCATCAAATAGTTCGCCGACTTTGTCTTCATTGGTAGCTATTCAGCCCGTTGAGATTATCTTCTTGGATTAAACCGCGAAGATCAGGACGTCCAGGTCCTGATTCCCGGAAAAATCGGGGTCGTGTACCCGGAATATCGGGTGTCTTGATAGTTACTTTTTATTAATGTTTTTCATGATAAAAGTTTATTGATTCCTAAGGAGATTTATGCTGATGACCGGAAATGAGATTCGCCGGAGGTTTCTGGAATATTTTCGCGGCCATGAACATACAGAAGTGGCCAGCTCAAGTTTGGTGCCGACCAACGATCCGACCCTGCTGTTTACCAATGCCGGCATGAACCAGTTTAAGGATACCTTTCTCGGATTGGAAGAAAGACCCTACAAGAGAGCGACGACCTCGCAGAAATGCGTGCGAGCCGGAGGTAAACATAATGATCTGGAAAATGTCGGGCGTACGGCCCGACATCATACTTTTTTTGAAATGTTGGGGAATTTCTCCTTTGGCGACTATTTCAAAAAGGAAGCAATTGCCTATGCCTGGGATTTTCTCACGGGAACCATGGGGCTGGCTAAGGATAGGTTGTGGGCGACGGTTTATCTGGATGATGATGAAGCTTATGGACTTTGGCGGGATGTGGTCGGCGTTCCGGAAGGCCGTATTGTCAGATTGGGCGAAAAGGATAATTTCTGGGCCATGGGTGATACGGGACCATGCGGGCCATGTTCCGAGATTCTGTACGATCAGGGCGAAAATATGAGCTGTGGCCCGAATTGTGGTATCGGCAGCTGCGATTGCGATCGTTATCTGGAAATCTGGAACCTGGTTTTTATGCAGTTTAACCGGGATGACACGGGCGAGATGAAACCTCTGCCCCATCCCAGTATCGACACCGGAATGGGCCTGGAGCGACTCGCCGCCGTAGTCCAGGGGGTTCAGAGTAACTACGATACCGATCTTTTACGAAACATAATCTCCGCCGCGGAAGCGCTCAGCGGCAAGGTCTACGGCGAAAGCGAGGAAAGCGATGTTTCCTTGCGGGTTCTGGCCGACCACAGCCGGGCCGTGACCTTCCTGATCGCGGACGGCATTCTTCCGGCCAATGAAGGCCGTGGTTATGTGCTGCGGCGCATTATGCGCCGGGCCGCGCGCCATGGGAAAATGCTTGGTCTGAACGAACCTTTTCTCTTTCGTTTGGCGCAGGCGGTCGCAGAAAATATGGCGACGGCCTATCCCGAGCTGAAACAGTTACTGCCTTTTGTCAGTCGGGTTATCAAAAGCGAGGAGGAGCGTTTCGGCGAGACCCTGGATCGCGGGTTGAAGGTCTTGGATGAGGAACTGGCTAAACTGAAGGCCGGAGGCCAGAAAACACTTTCCGGAGAAATTACCTTTAAGCTCTACGACACCTTCGGTTTTCCCGTCGATCTGACTTCCGATATTATTGCCAAGGACGGTTTCGGCGTTGATCACGCGGGTTTTTCCGAGCAGATGCAGCGACAGCAGGAACTTTCCCGTAAGGCCTGGAAAGGTTCGGGCGAGGAAGCGATTGGGGAAATCTACAAGAATATGCTCAGTGAAGGTTTGCGCAGTGAATTTGTCGGCTATGAGAAATTTGCCGCTACCGGTAATGTTATCGCAATCTTGCATGACGGAGAACGGGTTTCCCGGGCGGAGAAAGGGCAGGAGGTTGAATTGCTTTTCGATCGCACTCCGTTTTACGGCGAATCCGGCGGCCAGGTCGGCGATGAGGGCCGGGGAGAGAAAGATGGGGCGGCATTTACAGTCAAGAGCACAATCAAGCCCCTTGACGGGTTGATTCTGCATCGGGCTCTGATTCTGGAAGGAGAACTGCGCCTGCTTGATTCTTGTTATTTGGTCGTGGCCCGCGAAGAACGCCTGGCGACGGCCCGCCATCATTCCGCGACTCATCTTCTTCAGTTTCAGCTGCAAAAGGTTCTGGGAGAGCATGTGAAACAGGCTGGATCAATGGTTGGACCAAGTCGTTTACGATTTGATTTCAGCCACTTCTCGCCTTTAAGTGATGCAGAACTTGAAGAAATCGAGAGGCGGGTTAACCGTGAAATAATGGCTAATCTGCCGGTCCATACCGAAAATACCAGCATGGATGAGGCGGTCAAAAAAGGGGCCATGGCTATTTTTGGGGAAAAATACGGTGAGCGCGTTCGCATGGTCAGTGTCGGTGAAAACAGTATTGAGTTGTGCGGGGGGACCCATGTCGAGGCGACCGGCGATATCGGATTTTTCAAGATTGTTAGCGAAACCGGCATCGCGGCCGGGGTGCGCCGGATTGAAGCTCTGGCCGGCCTCGCGGCCTGGAATTATATCAATCAGCGGGAAAAAATCATACGTAAAGCCGCGGCCTTGCTGAAAGGGATTCCCGACGAACTGGTCGCCAGGGTGGAGAGGTTGCAGGAGCAGAACAAGGAACAGGCCCGGGAAATCAGCAGTCTGAAAGAAAAGCTGGTTAATGCCAATGTCGGAGAAGGCGTTTGCGAAGGAGAAGGCGGGCTTGAGGAAATTAACAAAATTCCGGTTCTGATCAGACGGGTTGAGTGCGAAGATCCCAAGGACATGCGTCGCATTATGGATATTTACAAACAGAAAAACAGCGCGGGGATCACCGCGCTGGGCGCGACCCATGCCGGCAAAGCCCTTCTGATTGTACATGTCGGCGCGACCTGGCAGAAGAGATATCCGGCCGGCACCCTGGTGCGCGAACTGGCGGCCCAAGTGGGGGGGCAGGGAGGGGGAAAGCCTGAGCTGGCTCAGGCCGGAGGCCCGGATGGGGCCCGTCTTGAACAGGCTTTACAGCATTTGCGCAAGCTTCTGGAGGTTGAATAAAATAAGCTGCCCTCTAAATAAGTCCGGGAAAACGTGGATATGAACCCAGGATTTTCATAAAGAGACAAATTCCCCTGGTGCTCTCAAGCATTGCCGCAATTTTTTCGTCCCGGCGGTGCCCCTCGAAATCGGCAATAAAAAAATAACTCCATTTTTCATTGCGGGTGGGGCGTGATTCTAGTTTTACCATATTGACTCCATATTCCGCCATCGGGGTCAGGACTTGGTACAAGGCTCCGGGCAGGTGAGGAGTCACAAAAAGAATAGAGGTCTTATCGTGTCCCGAAGGTGGGCTGTCTTTCTGGCCGAGAACCAGAAAACGGGTGGTGTTGCCGGAGAGATCCTCAATTTGGGCGGCGACAACCTGGAGATTGTAAAGCCCTGCGGCGGCGGCTCCGGCAATCGCGGCGCTACTACCGCCTGCGGCGGCAGCGCGCCGGGCCGCTTCGGCTGTGCTGCTGCATTCGATCAGGACCGCTCCGGGTAGATGGCGGCGAAGCCACTGCCGGCATTGGGCGAAAGCCTGGGCATGCGAATAAACCGTGCCGATTTTTTCCAGGGGCAGGTTTGTTTTTGCGAGCAGGTCGTGAGCGATAGTCTGGTAATGTTCGGCGCAGATTTTCAGGTCGGAACTGAAAAAAAGATCCAGCGTATGGTTAACCGCCCCCTCAATGGAATTTTCAACCGGCACCATCCCGTAATGGCAGCTGCCTTTTTCCACCGCTTGAAAAACCTCGGCGACATTGTTTTGTGAAATCGTGCTTGTGCCCCCGCCAAAGTGCCCCAGGGCCGCAAGATGAGTATATGAGGCCTCCGGGCCGAGAAAGGCGATCCGGTGAGGGTTTTGCAGCTCGCGTGCGGCGGCCATGATCTCCTTGAAAATCAAATGCAGGCCATTTTGAGTCAGTGGACCCTGGTTGAGCCGGTCAAGGTTTTGCAGTACCTGGCTTTCACGGGCATTATTGAGGGTCGTCAGACCCTCTTTTTGTTTCTGTTTACCGATTCTTCGGGCCAGTTCCAGGCGGCGATTGATAAGTCTGAGAATCTCCTGGTCTAAAGTATCGATTTCCTGTCGCAATGAATCAAGTTCCATGCTTATTCCTCAATTGATGAGAATTTGATATAGGCGGCCTTTGCGGCCTGGGTTATTCTCTGATGAGCCCAGCGTAAAAGTTCTGCCGTCATTTCCCAGGAGATGCAGGCATCGGTAACCGAAACCCCGTACTCCAGCTCATTTGAATCTTCCCGGCAGGGTTGACAGCCGGCAAACAGATTGCTTTCCAGCATCATCCCTACCAGGGCCTGATTGCCTTCGAGGCGCTGACCCAGAACATTTTGCAAAACGGTTTGCTGGACCTCGGGTTTTTTGCGGGAGTTGCCGTGCGAACAATCGACGATAATGGTTTCTTCCAGGCCCGCCTGGCGCAGCTGCTGGCAAGCCTCCTCGATGCTTACCGAGTCATAATTGGGCCGCAGGCCGCCGCGCATGACGATATGAGTCCAAGGGTTGCCGGCGGCAGAAACAATACAGCTTCTGCCGTTTGGATCAATCCCGATGAAACTCTGCGGGGTTCGGGCCGCGACCAGAGCATGAATCGCCTTGCTCAGACTACCGTCCGTACAATTTTTAAAGCCCACCGGCATTGAGAGTCCGCTGGCCATCTCTCTATGGGTCTGCGATTCCGTGGTCCGGGCGCCGATTGCCGACCAGCAGACCAACCCGGCCAGATACTGCGGGCTGATGGGGTCAAGCATTTCGGTTGCCGTGGGCAGCCCCATTTCAGTAATGCTGAGCAGGATGCGCCGCGCCCGGCGCAAGCCTTCATTCATGTCGCAGCTGCCGTTCATATAAGGGTCGTTAATCAGGCCTTTCCAGCCGATGGTGGTGCGCGGTTTGTCAAAATAGACACGCATGACGAGAAGCATGCTGTCAATTACTTCACGCTGTAATTCGGCCAGGCGTCCGGCGTAATCAAGGGCTGCCTTTTCATCATGAATTGAACACGGTCCGACAATCATCAGCAGGCGCGGGTCGCGATGCGCCAGGATATCGGCAATTCTCTGACGGCCAATGGTGACGACCTCGCGACTGGCGGAACTCATCGGTAGCTCCTGTTTAAAGCTGTTAGGATCGGTCAGGGGTTCGAAACTACGGATATTTACATCATCGGTCTGGTTACTAAGCATGGCTGTGACTCCTAAATCGTTGAATGCTGAGTTCTTATTTTCTATCAACCAATAAAAAGGGCCGGAGAGTATTTCCCACGGCCCTTAAAAGAAAAGCCGCAGCGGGTTTGCCTGCGGCTTGTATCGATTTTCTGTGAATCGTAATTCTACCGGGCAAACCTCTCCTTATCATTGCTAAAATAAAACCAAAAAAAGCAAGACAGAGAAACCGGGCGCACCATGATCAGACTAGACTATCCTTAAAATTGTGTAAATACTTCTTCGAGATCAGACCTGAAAGGCAGGATGGTCTCCTCTAAACCATTCCATTTCTTAAGTCAAGAAATTTTTCCTGAACATTCGGGCAAGCAAAAGCTGGTTTTTAACCTTTGATTGTGCTATCTCTGCGGCGTTTTTCAGTCGTGGCGCCGGCTGGGGTTTAAGCGCTCTTCGCAGTTGTTTAACTACCAGGAGTTATCGGGAAATGATTAAAGAAAAAATTCCGGTTTATAGAATGATTGTTTTCTTTATGACATTTTTATTAACCGTCGGTCTTTTTCTGTGGATGATCAAACCTTTTTTCTCGACACTGATCCTGGCGCTGATCATGGTTGGTTTGTGTTATCCGGCTTATCAGAAGCTGATTAGACCTTGCGGTGGCCGCAACTGGCTGGCTTCAGGTCTGATCTGCTTGGCAATTTTTATGGGAATTTTCGTTCCCCTGGTTTTTCTGATCAGTTCCCTGTCCGTCGAAGTCGCGGAATTTTATAACTATCTACGCCGCGAACTAACGGTTGACACCCTTAACCAGCTGATTGCGGCTCATTCCAGCAAGGTCGGCCGTTTTACCGATCTGCTGGATCATCTCGGTATCAATTATGATCTTGCCGACATCCAGAATGATATCATTCGGTTGAGCAAGGATATCGGCTTGCGGGCTTATAATTGGACTCGAAGTATGGCCGGACAGGTGATGAATTTTTCAATGCATTTTATTTTCCTTATCATTTTTGTTTATTTTCTTCTGCTCGAAGCCCCCCGGGTGAAGGCCTATCTGTTGGCTCTCTCTCCTCTGCCCCATAAACAGGAGGAGATTTTGTTACAGAAATTTAATGACATGACGGTGGCCATGGTAGTTGGCAATGGTGTGGCAGCGATTATTCAAGGGATTGTCGGGGGCTTCGGACTGGCTTTTTTTGAGATCAAATCGCCGATTCTCTGGGGCACGGTCATGGCGATTGTTGCCTTTATTCCGTTTATCGGCATTTCAGTGGTTTTTATTCCGATCGGAACTTATCTGTTGCTGACCGGTGAAATCGGCCGGGGCATCGCTTTTCTGCTCTCTTTCGGTTCTCTTTCACTGTTTGTCGAGTATCTGTTCAAACCTAAAATGGTGGGTGACCGAGTCAAAATTCATGTTTTATTGATTTTTATCGCCATTTTTGGCGGGCTTGCCACTTTCGGTGTTCTCGGAATTATTTTCGGACCGTTGATAACCATTGCTTTTTTGAGTATGGTTGAGATTTATCATCAGAATTATGGTAAAAAATAATGCGGGAGCGATTCCGCAACCCAAAACGGCCTTCACAGCCCATACCTAAAGGTATTTCTTTTGGTCAGTGCTCTTATCAGAACATCTTCTTGTTTTTGTTGTCGTAAAAAATGTTGAAAAAAATAAGACAATAACCTGTAAGACACTGATGCGGACAGAAGCCCGTAACCTCAAGGCGTTCTTTTGCTCCGCAGCGGGCGGTCTTCCCGATGACCGCAAATAAGTATTTTACCGGATTCTTTTCTGGTTTTTAAATCGAAAAAGGTAAACTTTTCAAGCGATATCATCACCAACTATTTTAAGGATTATGAGTTTTGCAGAAAAAACGGAAGTCAATTCTTTGTCCTGGTTGCCGTAAACTCATCAACCGCGACGAGCTTTTTTGTCCCTTTTGTGGTCTCAAACATCCCGGTCGGCATCTGCCCGATATCTTTCAACGCTGGAGTGCAACTCCCGCCGAGATTGTGCGTCCGTTGATCATTATCAACGTCGCGTTCTATTTTCTGACCCTGATGATGGCCCCCCTCCAGTTTGACGGATTGCATAATCCTCTGCGTTTCCTGGCCCCCGGCAGCCAGTCATTGCTGCTGGTTGGCGCCAGCGGTTCGATGCCGCTTTTTCATCTGCACCGCTGGTGGAGCTTGATTTCGGCGTCATTCCTGCATGGCAGCCTCCTGCATCTGCTGTTTAATATGGTTGCCCTCAACCAGTTGGGAAGAATGGCGGCTGAAATTTTCGGTTTATATCGGTTTTTGCTGATCTACCTGCTCAGCGGCGTCATCGGTTTCTATCTTTCATGTCTCGCCGGGGTAATGCTGACTATCGGGGCCTCAGCTTCTCTCTGCGGTTTGATCGGAGCCCTGCTTTTTTACGGCCTAAGTCGAGGCGGGGAGTTTGGACGGCTGGTCGTGCTGCAGGTTCGCGGCTGGATTGTCGGCTTGGTTCTGATCGGTCTTTTTCTGCCGGCGATCAATAACTGGGGGCATGGCGGCGGGCTGTTGGCCGGAATTGGCTTGGCGGCTTTGCTGGGTTATCAGGAACGACGCCAGGCAGGGATGTTCATTCGGCAAACTTGCGCCGTCGTGGTGATTATCTCGTTGCTGATTCTGGCCTGGGCCTTTGCCCAGGCCCTGTTTTACCTGTTCTGAAGGTGCTCGATTTCTGCCAGGAGTTGGTGGGCGGTGTTCGCGGTTTTCGGGTCCGTGGCTGATTCCAGTGCTTCATGCAGATAATAGGCGGCTGCGGTCAGCTCGCCTGCCGCAAAACGGATTTTCCCCAAATCCAGAAAGATCAGAGCCAGATCAGAACTTCCGGCATGAGTTTTGACAAAACTACGGAGCAGCAGGTCGGCGCTTTGCTGATGTCCGTCCTGGCGTACCCAGGAAGCCAATAAACTGGTTTCCTGGGCGTTGAGCGAGTTCAGGTCGCTGGGGGCAAGCAGGGGCAGGACCGTCATGGCGGAATCCCGATCCTGTAGAGCCAGGGCTTCGCGCAGCCGTTCAAAGGGAAGTGGAAAGGTTTTTTCTCGGGATTTTCGAAAGTCTTGATAGGCGTGCATTTTCCATTTCCGGTTCCAGATGAGGGCGCCGGCCAGACCGCTGATAAAACCACCGATATGGGCTCCATAGGCAACGCCTCCGCTGCTCGCCATGAGAAACGGAAGCACGTTGTCAACCAGCAGGTAAAATCCCAGCACCAGTCTCGCCGGAAGTCTGACAACATTAAAAAAAAACGGGAACAAGGCAAGAAAGACCTTGATTTGATTCCGGGGAAAGAAAATAAAGTAAAAACCCAAAACCCCCGAGATCGCGCCCGAGGCTCCAATCAAGGGGGTCATCGAGGTCTGGGTGAAGATGGAGAAAAAGAGGGTCGCCGCAATTCCGCAAAACAAGTAAAGAAGAAAATAGGGCAGGTGACCGAGACGATGCTCGACGTTGTCGCCGTAGATCCATAAGAAAAGCATATTGCCGGCCAGATGGAGAAAACTGCCGTGCAGAAACAAAGAAAAGAAGAGATCTTCAAGCTGCGGAGCTCCGGCTTTATAGCCATTGGCGAAGACAAAGACCTCGTAGGCCGAGATGCGCTGCAGCATGGCGGTCAGAGGCAGGTTATGCGGTAACCTTGGCGTCAGAAAACGAAGATATTCCTGCAGGGCCGGATCGTACAGATTCGCCGGCTGTTGCGTCAGGGGATAGGAGATGAAGATATAAACGGCAAAATTGGCCGCAATCAGCAGCCAGGTTGCCCACGGGGTATAATTTTCAGGGTTGGGGGAGTCTCCGATCGGCAGCAGCATGGTCGAGTGGTTCAGCTTTCCGAAAGATTATTGCCCAGCAGTTTCATGATCAGCTGCATGTCTTCCCAGGTTTCTTTTTTTCGTTCAGGACTGCGCAGCAGATATGCCGGGTGAAAGGTCGGTACCAGCCGACAGAGGTTTTTGTAGTTATAAACCTGTCCGCGCAGCCGGCTGATTGACTCACTGCTGGAGAGCATGGTCTGGGCCGAAAACTTACCCAGGGAACAGATGATCCGGGGGCGGATGGCCTCTATCTGGCGATCGAGAAAAGGAGCACAGATGGCGATTTCATCGGCTTCTGGGTTTCGGTTGCCCGGAGGGCGACATTTAATAATGTTGGCAATATAAACCTCTTCCCGGGTTTTGCCGATAGCCGCGATAATCTTGGACAGCAGTTGTCCGGCCCGACCGACAAAGGGTTCCCCCTGCAGATCTTCATCCGCTCCGGGGGCTTCGCCGACAAACATCAGTTCAGCCTGAGGATTGCCGGCCCCGAAAACCAGATGATTGCGGGTTTCACAGAGTCGACAGCGGCGGCAGTCGATAAGTTCCCGGTGAATGTCCTCCAGCTTCGAAGGCGGTAGCGGTTTATTGTTCAAGCTGATCTGATTTTCAATTGCATCCTTTCCGAGCTCGTTTACCTTTGGTTTTTCCGTTTTCCGGCCTGGTGTGAACGTGTTTTTTTTATCTTTCATGATGCCCTGATTTCTCAGTTGAAGCTGGCGTTCGAGATGATCTTTGAGCGCGCTTAAATCTTCCTTGAAACTACGGTCCATGCTCAAACCCCGGGCCCTCCGCGCCGGCGGCGCTCGCGTTTCAATTCAAGCAGGTGGTCAAAAATGATTCCGGCCACCTTTTCCTTGCTCATCAAAGGAAAATCAAGCACCTTTCCGTCCCGGTCGATGATCTTGATGATGTTGGTGTCAACACCAAAGCCAGCTCCCGGAGCCGTGACATCATTGGCGACAATCATATCCAGGTTTTTGCGCCGGATTTTATCTTTGGCATGGTCCAACAGCATGTTGGTTTCCGCCGCGAAACCAACCAGAAAAGGTTTGTTCTGACGCTGTCCGAGACCGGCCAGAATATCCGGATTGGGCTCAAGCTCAAGGCAAAAGCGGCCCTCGCGCTTGATTTTTTCGACGGCTTTAGTCGCCGGCCGGAAATCGGCCACGGCGGCGGCCATGATTACCGAGGTGACCCCTTCCAGATTCGCATCAATGGCCGCCGCCATTTCTACGGCGGTTCTGCAGGGAATCACCTTGATTCCCCACGTTTCGATTTCGGCGCAGGGACCGGCTATGAGCGTGACCTGGGCCCCACGTCGCCTGGCGACCGCCGCCAGGGCATACCCCATTTTGCCGGAAGAACGATTGGTCAGACAACGGGCCGGATCAATCGCTTCCTCCGTGGGGCCGGCGCTGATCAGAATCTTTTCTCCGCGCAGATCGTCCGGGCTTAACAGGGCTTTGATTTCATCCATGATGGCTTCGATATCCGCCAGCTTACCGCGGCCGACAACCCCGCAGGCCAGCTCGCCTTCGGCCGGATCCATGAAATTATAGCCCATTTCTTTGAGACCGGAAATATTTTTCTGGACAACTTTGCTGGCCCACATATTGGTATTCATGGCCGGAGCAAACAGAACCGGAACCCGGGTTGCCATGACCATGGTAGTTAAAAAATCATCCGCGATTCCGTTGGCGATCTTGCCGATAATATTGGCCGTGGCCGGGGCAATGACGAGTAGATCGGCCCGGCTGGCCAAAGCAACATGACCAATTTCCGCAGAGGCAAAGAGGGTGAAGATTTCGGTTGTGACCGGGTTGCCGGACAAGGTTTGAAAGGTCAGGGGCCCGACAAATTCGGTGGCGCTCTTGGTCATGATAACATTGACGTTGGCCCCCTGTTTAGTCAGCTCACGCAGCAGTAAAACTGATTTGTAGGCGGCAATTCCCCCGGTGACCCCGAGCAGGATCTCTTTTCCATGCAACATGATCGGCTGAGCTCCACTTGGAAAGTTTTCTGAGTTGTTGACTTATTCATGGTAAACAGGTTAGGCAAGTCCTCTGGCCGAAGATGACGGTTTATATCATGACCGGCGGTCTCGCCCGGCCCGGGTCCAGGGCCTGAAGATGTTATCCATGTTATTAAAATTACATTGCAACCTAACCCAAATTTTATTTTGAGACAAGGACATTTCGAAAAATTATGGATTTTTTGTCATCGTTAACCCCTCCGGCCTGGTTGCCTTTTGTGGTGCCGCCGTTATTTGGTGCCGTAATCGGCTATTTTACCAACTACCTCGCCATCCGTATGCTGTTCCGCCCTTTAAATAAAAAATATATCCTGGGTTTGCCTCTGCCCCTGACCCCGGGAATCATTCCGGCCCGCCGCCGGGAATTGGCAAGACGCATTGGAGAGATGGTCGGCGACCATCTTCTGACGCGTGCGGTAATTCTTGAACGTCTGCAGAGCCCGGCCGTTGATGATGCTCTTTATCGCTGGGTGGCGGGGCGCTGGAAGGCCGTGGTTGATGCCGATTGCGGTCCTCCGCTTGAATTGATTCCGGATGATCTGCGGGCCGCCTGGCAAGCCTGGTGGGGGCGAGGCTGGCGTCCGGTTTATCAGTTTGTGAATTGGGTCGTAGAACATCCTGAGCTGAAAAGTTTTCTCCGCATTCCTGTTTCACAATTGCTGGGTCGCCTGCTTGAAAGCGAGCTGAAAAGTTTTTTGACTCCGTCGCAAAAGGAAAGCTTGCGGCAAAAACTTCACATCATCATCGAGCATGCCGCGACTTCTCCGACCTTGAAAAAACGGTTTGAAAAAGAGTTGGATGAATTGGGCCGAAAACTGCTCAGCGCGGAAAAATCATTAGGTGAAATTCTGCCGGTTGATCTGCAAAGCGCCTTGTTAAACGAACTTCATCGGGAACTTCCGACCCTGTTGGTTCGCTTCAGTCGCCTGCTTTACGATCCGGAAATCAGGAGTCGACTGAAAACTAAATTATATCAGGGCATCAGTGTTTATATTGAAAATATGGGATTCTGGCGGCGCCTGATTACCAGTCTGGCTATGTCGGATGATGAAATAAAGCTCAAGATCGACCAGCTGGTTGATGATATTGCCGGTGATCTCGCCGCCTCCTTGCAGCAACCTGAATGGCAGGCAAAGATTTTCGATTTACTGGCCGAGCGGCTCGCAGCATTGCTGGCGATGTCGCCGGCAATGATCTCCGGTCGGCTTTCTTTTACCCGGGTCGAACGAGGTTGGATTTTTTTTCGCAGAAAACTGCTCGCCCACTTTCCCCTAAGTTACTGGAGCCAAAAATTGAAGCCCGCTGCCGAACCGTTATGGGATTATCTTGAACAACAAACCAGCGCCGGAATTCTGGAAAAACTGGGGCTGACCCCGAACCGGGACGTACTGACTGAACGGCTGGTCGACAGAATCAGTCAGCTCCTGCGCTCGCGCCGGGTGAAACGCCGACTGGCGGCAGTGATTTCCCGCCGTCTCAATGACTGGCTTCATAAACAGCCCTTAGGCCGGCTTTCCCATTACCTGCCCGGCAGTGTGCATGAACCTTTGACCACTTTTTTTTATCAATTGACGCGCCGCTGTCTAGCCGAGGAGTTACCCCAGTTAAGTGAGCGTTTCGCGGTCAAAAAGGTAGTCGAAGAACGTATTAATACCTTACCGGTGGAAAAGGTCGAAGACCTTCTTCTGGGAATTATGCGTGAGCATTTTACCTATATAAATCTATTCGGAGCCCTGGTCGGCGCTCTCATCGGCGTCGGCCAGGTGCTTCTATTTTATGTCAGTGCCCGGTAATCCAGGGCGTACTTTGAGCAGGATTTCTTTGCGCACGGTTACGGTTCCAGGTTTGGCTCCGCAGGGTTTGCCGACAAATTTTGCTTTGCAGCAGGTGACCGCGACAATCCCGCCCATCCGCGCCTTGCTGTGCCAGGCGGCAACCGCCGCCGCCTGCTGCAATCGTTCTTTGCCGGGATCCATCGAGCTGTTTGCCGGTGCCTGCAGAATGACATGACTGCCCGGCATGCCCCTGACATGAAACCACCAGTCTTCCGGGCGCGCGACCTTAAGACTGAGAATATCGTTATCAACATCCTTTTTCCCGGCCAGAATCGTCCAGCCGTCCGCCAGACAATATTCGTAAACTTGCAGGTTGTCGGTTTTCATAAAGATCTCTCCCTTTTTTTCTCAGAAGTCGCATTCCCTGCGACTGGCGTACTGGTGCAGCAGGTCCGGATTGATTACCTGGTAAACAGGCTTTTCCGCCAGGGGGAGAATGAATTTTTTCCTAACCAAAATATCCAGGCCGTCGGTTAGTTGCTGGGCCCCGAAAGCAGGGTGGTTGTCAAGCAGGATCTTACTGGAAAAAATGTTCTGTGTCGGTCCGGAATCACAATGATGAAGAATCATCTGGGCAAGCTCATAGGTCGGGGTCGAACGAATACCATCTCTGACCCTCAGCAGCAAGGCGCAGCTGAAATCTTCCAGGTCAGGGATCTGATCGGGGGCGACTGTGATCGGGGATCCCAGGTTGACATAGGTGGCGGTTTTTTTGAAAGAGCCATATTCGCGATTGAGTCGGGCCAGCTGCTGAATAAGATCGCCATGGCTGATATCGGTGCCCTTGCGACTTTCTTCAATCTCCAGATCCTCCGGAACGCAGGTGTAGGAGAGGGACACCGGCACGAAATGGACGGCCCGCTGGTTTTTTCTGACAAAATCAAAGATATTTTTGATGATCCCGAGCTTGGGTTTAAGTATTTTTCCAGATCGGGAACGACCGCCTTCCGGATAGAACAGATAGGGTTCATTGTGAAGCCAGGCATACTGATTGTGTTGCTTGAAGGTTTCGATATAGACCGGATTACCGAGCCACTTGATTTTTTTTTCGATCATGTCATCGCGCTTGAGCTGACAGACATTGAGTTTGGGGAGCAGGCGGGCGGAAAGTCCATGATAGAGGTTGCTGCCGCCGATAACTACCGGCGAAATCAGTCTGAATCGGTTGAGGGCAAAAAGAATCGGCAGATGATCGGCATTGGAAATATGATTGGCGATAAAGAAAACCGGTTCTCTTCCGATCAGGGTGCGTATTTGTTCGATTGTCCCCGGCTGGGATTCAACGGCTCTGATTGATTTGATAAAGTTATTAAACAGGCGCTGAGCCACGGTTCTAAAGATGAGCAGAAAAACCGGGTTGAAATCAGGAGCGATATCCTCAAGATACAGTTTGACGAGAAAACCAAGACTCTCCGGGCCCTCAAGCTGTTTCAGAGACTCAATTCGTTTTTCAAGGTTTCGGATCGAGCTTTCGTACCTGACGCGACGTTCGCCGTCCTTGTCCTGAAGGCGGCTTTTGAGCCGATGAAGAAGCATGTTGTCATGCATCAACTGCAGATTTTTAGCTTCAAAAACCGAAAGCTCGCCCAGTATGCCACCGCTGCCGTATTGCTGCAGTATCTGAGTCGTGACCGTGTTGATCAGATGCTCTCTTTGAATTCGACATTTATTGACCGCAAAACAGTTCGCCAGCTTGAGCAAAAACGGATTGCGACTGATTTTTAAAAGGATTTCGAAAACGGGCTCAAGCTGCATTTTAGAGGAGTTTGTATGTCTCGCGCAAGGTTGATGAAATTTGCCGCAGTTGGCTGAATGCCAGAGTAACGGTTTTTTCCTGGTCCGGATTGACCAGACAGCAAGTCGCCGGAGAGAGCAGGCTCCTCTCAAACAGCAGATCGCGATCGAGACCGTCGTCAATCAGGCCCTGCCAGGTGGTTTCCAGCAAGGCGATCAACCGATCCGGGGTTTCTTTTTTGAAGGGCTCGATATTAGTCGGCACGATTCCCCAGACAATCGTGCCACCCCGCTTGATAAAGTTGATGATTGAGCGCCGGTAAAGAGGCAGAATCCGGGCATTGGAATAGAGATCGATGGAAACGATATCCATGTCAAAAGCAAGGAGGAAATCCCAGTCGGGATTACCGCAGAGATGGATTCCCCGGGGACGGTCGATCAGGGCAAGAAAATTCGCAATATCATCCCTGGCTAAAGTGTCGCTGTATCCTGACATGGCACTGAAAAGGAACTGCAGTCCGGGTTCATCGACAAACATGAAGGCATTGGCGTTTCTGCGTTTAAGGCGGGCGAGTTGAACATTGACCCGCCGCGCCATGAATTCATAAAGAAAAGGTCTGACCGTATCATCAAAGATGATAGGTCGATCATCCTCTTCGTTTTTAATAAACAAACCGAAACTTACCGGTCCTTCCAGTTGTCCCCGGATAGCCGCCCTTTTCTTGAGATCAAGTTTAAGAAAACGATGATAGACCACCGAGTATTCAGGGCTGACATCAAAATACTCAGGTTCTTCAAAATGAGCCAAAGTTTCTTCTAGTTCACGGATAAATTTAGCGGTTGAAAAACGCAAGCTCTCCTTTTCCAGATCGAGAATAATTCCTGGAAAATGCTCGGCCGCCTGGACATACATATCTTCACGATAATCGTAGAGGGGCAGTTGAGGCCAGAAGGGGATATCAAGCGAGAGCGCGAGGTCAAGGGCTGTATCAAGCTCGGTATGCGGCATCACCGCCATCGCCGTCGTCTGTAGCTTGCCTGGTAAGCTCACGCCTGGCCTCCGGTTTTCTCTAGCACGACAAAAGCCAAGGCGAATTCCTGCTCATGAGTCAGGCTCAACCAGGCGGTCGCCCGATTAAGTTCATTGCAAAGTTTGGCGGCCTTGTTATAAAGTTTAAGCTCCGGGCGACCAAAGGCGTTATTGACGACCTCGATGTCCCGCCATTCCAGGCCGGCGCCGAGACCGCGCCCCAACGCTTTAAGGAAAGCTTCCTTGGCGGCAAAGCGGGCCGCCAGATGGAGCGCCGGCCGTTTTTTCGGGGATGCATAGTCTATTTCCCGGGCCGTGAAAACACGCTCTGAAAAATGCTCCCGATAACGTTCGAGCAAGGCTTCGATTCGACTGATCTTGACCATATCGCTGCCGATTCCGATGATGGTCATGGCAGCAGAGCTTTCATCTCCCGCACGGCTCGTTCAAGGCCGACAAAAACCGCGTGTCCGATAATGCTGTGTCCTATATTAAGTTCCTCGATGCTCGGCAGATGGGCGATGGGGGGAACATTGCGATAGTTCAGACCATGTCCGGCATTGACCCTGAGACCGAAATTAGAAGCGGTGATGCATGCCTGGTCAATTAGGGAAAACTCTTTCCGGATGTCTTTTTCATGGACGGCTTCACAGTAGCGGCCGGTGTGGATTTCGATAAAATCCGCTCCGATCTCGGCTGCGGCCTCAATCTGGCCGGGATCCGGATCAATAAATAAACTGACAATCAGACCCTGGGCCTGTACATTTTTGATGACCGGTTCCAGACGTTTGTAATGAGTCACCACGTCAAGACCGCCTTCGGTGGTCAGTTCCTCACGTTTTTCCGGCACAAAGGTCAGCGAATCAGGTTTTATTTCCAGGGCGAGGTCAATAATTTCCGGAGCCAGTGCCAATTCCAGATTCAGCCTGGTTTTGACGGTCTGTCGTAGGAGCCGCAGGTCCCGTTCCTGAATATGGCGTCGGTCTTCACGTAGGTGAACCGTGATGCCATCGGCTCCGCCGAGTTCGGCCAGCACGGCGGCGGCTATCGGATCGGGTTCGCCGATTCCCCGGGCCTGCCTGATAGTCGCCACATGATCGATATTAACCCCAAGTTTCACCATTAATCATCTCCCTTCAGTCCAGACCACCGGAAACTGTAAATAGTTTCTCCGGTTAAATAAGATTTTTCCAGCGAATAGATTTTCTCCCGAGGCACCATAGAGTGAAAATCGTCTGCTTGTCAAGCCGGCTGACCGTTGGCGGTTCATAAACCCAGATAAGGGAGTAGTTTGATAATGCCGATGACCACTAAGGCGATGGCCGCGAGACCGACGAGGATCTTCAGGATGAAAGCCCCGATGCGAAAAGCGATATAGAGCACCAGAGCTCCGGCAATTATCATCAGGATACTTTGCCAGTCGAACTGCAGGTTGGCAAAAAATCGGTTCAAATCATGCAGATTATCCATGTTCAGGTCCTTTTTTATGAGGGCTTTAGCGATCTTATTGCGAGAAGTTCAAAGGTTCAAACCGCCCGACCAGCGCCGCGCAGAGTCCTTGTTCAATGTTTTATGGTAGCGTTTGTCTTGCGCTCGTCGCTTTTTATGAAGCGCTGATTGATAATAAAAAGTTCTGTATAAAACAGAAAGCTTATTCAAAACCCTGGTCGCCACCACCGCTTGAACGGGGCCGATCAGGTGACTTCGGAGCTCCGCCGGCAACAACCCTGGGGCTCAGGTTGTTGATAATGCGAGCTACGAGAAGGGCTGCGATATCCGGAAGTTGCTGACGCAGAGGACGACCGCCGCTGACGGTCAGAGGCGGCAGCTTGAGGACTCGGCGCTCCTTATCCCCAACAAGACTGGCCTCTCCGTTAAAACCGGCCGTGATTGAAGAGCTGAGACGGTCTTCGTCACTGTCCCAGCTTTCCTGGATTTCAATTAATTCGACACGTCCGGAAAGAGACAGGAGCTTGCCGGAGAGGTCGCGATCGGCATCGAGGGAGGCCTGTAAACGGGTCTTTGTCCATTGCGCCAGGCGATCGGCCAATCCGGAATTGCCTGAAAGGGTGATGGTCGGGCGCCGGGCCACAGCTTGCCGGTCAAGGTTTGCTTCGTTTCCATGGACTGGCCGGAGAGAGCTTTCTTGTGCCTGGCTTAGCGGTTCAGAAGTCGTTGCAACAGCTGTCGGCGAAGAAGTTGTATGGCTTTCAGATGGCTGTTTGATGTTTTTAAAAAAAGCCGGGGAGGAAGATGGGCTTTGACCTGCATCGGAAAGCGTCGGCCGGGCCGCAAACTTTACGGCATCAGATTTTTGTGAAAAATTAAAGCTTTTGAAAATCGCAAAGGTCATCAGAATGATTGCCAGCAGGAACGGCAGAAAATGCTTGTAATATTGTGCGCTGCTTTCGGCCGCAGACTTAGGTAGTAAATTGGTTTCTGACTTGCGGCCGACTAAACCGGCGCTTTCCGGGACAATAAATGCCAACGCTTCAGCGACACTGTTAACCGGCAAAGACCGAATTTGCTTCTCGGCCAAGGCCTGTTTTAATTCGGCGCTGAGCTCCGGGTCGTTCTCTGCCGGGTAGAGAAAATAACTTCCCGGGGAAAGCCGGGACAGCGCAGCCCGGCCTTTGGCTTCAATCGCGTCGATTTTTTGCAAAGGGCCGCCATCGGTGCTGCGGGAGATTTCCCCGGTAGCCGCCAGGGAAACCGGCGTCAGCGCCGGCCAAAGTCTGCCGGCCAGGGCCAAGGCCAAGGCCAGACCGCTGCTCTGGCCAACGATTGAGGCACCGTTTTCAAGCCCTTGCAGATCGAAACCGACTACCGTCGGTGGTGGGGCACAACCGGCCTCATGGGCAATTGCGTAAACCGTTTCTGCCGCACGGCTGGCACTCCGGCTGAGATCGTTGCCCAAATCGCTGACCATGTAGGCTTCAATCGGACGGCTGCGCTCCGTTGCCGGGTTATAGAGTGAAAGCTCTATCCTGGCGCTGTTTCCGCTGGCAAAAGGCAACCAGACTGGTGAATTCGAGCGGCCCACTTGCACTTACCCCCGACACACCGTCCAGAGACTTAAGTCCAAAGCGCTGAAATCAGCGCAGGGACGGGCCAGCCGACCATTTTCAAGAAAACCGGTCAGAATCTCCCGCCCATTGCGATCCCGAACCGAAAATTTCCCCGCAGCCTTATGCTTTTCGGCGCGCAACACGATTAATCCTTCCTTCGGATTTTCCCGGTTTGGCAGAATTTCAAGCCGATAAGCGCCGCAGCGACTTTCCAGAACCAAACCCTGGGTCGTTATTGAGGAACTGGCTGCAGCTTCGAGATAGCCGTAACCGCCATCTATCTCAGAGCTCGGAGGAAAATCCTGTTCCTCCATGTCGGCTCCGGCTGCGAAGCTGAAAGCCCTTCGCCAGGCCGACCAGGCCGCAAGGCAGGTGGCACAGTTGTCGAGATGCCTGAGCTCTTCTTCCTCGGCCTCGGCTAGTCCCCGATCCGCCGCCAGTCGGATCAGGGTTTTTTCGTCGAAATGGCGAGTCTCGGCAGAGGGGGAAATTTGTTTGGGATGGTCGCGCCAGAAAATGAAAATATCTTCCAGACTCTTGTTAGCAATTTCATTAGCCATAGTCAATTCCACTCCATAGATATTTCAACCCGGTTTGGTGGCTTTGCTGAAATCTATAAATCGAGGTGCAAAAACAAAACGTGCAGCTTAGCGGGGGGCTGCCAGCCAACCATGTCGTTGCAGACATTCCCGCAACTGAAGCAGCGCCGTCTTTTCACGTTTGCGGATGGATTCGATTGAACAGTCAAAAGCTTTGGAGAGTTCCCGCAGGGTGATGTCTTCAAGCTTTCTTGCCTTGACGATAACGCGGTCGCGGGTCTCCGGCAGACTTTCCAGGCAATGCATCAGGATTTGCAAAAGTTCCTGGCGCAGCAGCTTATCGTGGGGGTCGGTTTCCGCGTTGTCGTCGGCCAGGATCACCCCCGGGTTGCCGTTCTCATTGTTATCGGGGTTGCACTCCTCGGCCAGAGGGCTCAGCGAAGGAACCAGAGCCAGATGTTGTGTGACCGTGTCGGTCGCACAACCCAGTTTCTTGGCAATCTCAATCGGCGTTGCCGGTAAGCCCTGTTGTTCAAGTTCATTTCCGGCCTTCCTGATCTCCCGGACCTGTTCTTGAATCTTTTGCGGCAGCCTGATCATCGGCGCCTTGCGAATATGATCGAGCATTTCACCCTCAATTCTGAAGGCCGCGAAAACCTCCCAGGCCACCCCTTTTTCGGAAACGTAATTTTTTTGCGCTTCAAGTAAACCGATAACCCCGTAGTGAAAAAGTTCCTCGCGGGTCAAAGCCCGTCCATTACTGCCGCCGGGCGTGTAGCGGATAAAGACGCGGTTGGCAATTCTCTGGATCATCCTTTGGTCGCTTGCTTTCAGTCGGGGGGTGATTTTGGTTCGCATCACGGCAATCAGATCCTGCTCCGAGAAGATTATCGAAAAAAAAATGACCTTTTCAACCCGATAATTGATTTTGCGCTATAAACTTCAGGCTGAACCTTTAATCCCGTCGTCAAGAATTCGAAATCCGTTCAACCGACAATGATAGTAAATGCAAAATCGCACTATATAAAGGCAGTCATCGTAAATTGCAAGCAAGTTCAAACCAGGAGCGGCTATCCGTTTTCATTCCTCGCCCCATTGAGGATCTTCTTAAAAATAAACTTCGGCAAGTTGATCGCTTCTGCATATTTTTTTTGAAAACTATTTTTTCTCTTCGATAAGGAAGTCAGGTGTAATCGCCATCAGCGCGGCAAAATAAATAATGGGGGTTCGGCAATCCTAAACCGGGGGGGGAATTATTATGGAAAAGAGAACATATCGCAACGGCTTGATCTTGATGATGGGAGGAATTTTTCTGTGGCTTATGGGTTTGACAGGCTGTGCCTCTCACAATACCACGGCCCTGGCTCCACCCAGCTGTGAAGTAGCTCTGGGTGAGAACTATTACAGGTTAACTGATTTTGAAATCGTCCGCCTGCTTGATGAGGCGTTGCTCGAAGAATGCAATGGATGTATTTATAATTGCTGGATTCCTTTGATGGAGAAAGCTCTACAAGACGGTCGTGATTTGCCCCGTAAACATCTTTTGCAGGCGGTCAAAGTGTTTAATCAAAAACAGTACGACAAGTTTTTTCATCTTGCGGTGTATCGCTATTTCGAGAACCTGGATCGCAGCCGTGAAGCCTATCGTGAGATCGACCGTAAGTTTCTGCGAGCCTACTGCGCCACACTGGTTAATCAATCCAGGACTCGCGATGACCGGCTCCTGGTCAAAACCATGGAGCTTTGTCGCCGTCTTGACCAGGAACTTTATCGGAAAATGTTTCAGTGATAATCAGGCTCCCCGTTGTTAACTCTTTACGTGCTTTAAAATTTTTAGTGCTAGCAAAAATCAAGGAGAAAGCCATGCGAAACATGTTTCTTAACGCGCAGGGGAGGAGTTTTTTCCGGGGCTTGGCCGGAGCTCTGCTTCTGCTGAGCCTTCCCGTCGTGGGACAAGGCTCCCTGACCGCCGGGCAAACCCCGGATCGCGCTGTTCAGATCGCTCAGAAATCAAGATTGCGGGTTGAGCGTAGCGGCAATGAGGTGAAAAATTCTTCGCAGCTTCTTTTTCAGGAGTTTTCCGAAAGTACGGTTGCTCTGCAGGAGCTTCTTGACACTCGCAACCAACTGGAAGCCTCCGACTTGCTCAATCCCCATGAGCCGGAAGGTGCGGCCCGCCGGGCCCATCTCAACGGTCGTATTTTATCTGAAGTCGGCAGGTTGAAAGATGCCTGCGACCAGAACCTGGAGCCTCTCCTGCTGGCGCTGGATCAATTTGATCAGTCCGTGGCGGCTTCATTGGTTGACAGTCAGGCAACCCGATCCATCAACACAAACTACGAACTTGCCCTGGAATACTACCTGGAAGATGAAAAAGGACGTTTTGCCGAGGCCTCCGACGAAGCCCAAAAGGCCCTTGAAGAATATCAGGAAGCCGAAAACGAAAAAGACCAAAAACGTCTGTTGCAGAAGTACAATCGAATCAAGAAACGTTTGCTTCAGGTGGAACAGCGGCGGCGTCTTTACGAAGCCAGGGTCAAGGTTGCGACTATGAACCAGCAGTATTCAGGTCTCGTTCGTGAAAAAATCAGGGCTGATGGCAGTGATATCTCAAATCGCTTCCGCGATCTGCTGGCTAATCTTTATAATGTCTTCGCCAAGATAACCCCGGTTGCCGAAGTCGGGGGGACGGGGACTCCGGGACTGATGGCTAATCTGGGATTTCCTAATGTTGAAGAATTGCGGAATACCCTTTCTTTAGTCAATAGCGCCACCAACAAACTGGGTGGGGTGCTTGATGAAATGGTCAACGATGTCTTGGCTGGCCTGGGAGAAATCCGAGTGGTCAGCAGTACTGGCATCAGCGGTGAGGTTTTGAGTGTTGAAGAAGAACTCGACTTTTTGCGACAGGCCCGTTTGAGTTGGCAGTAACAATAACCTCTGAGGATAGACCGACAAGGAGTTTGCCATGAAAAAAAAATTACTATTGATGATTATTCTCGTTTTTTCGGCTGGAGTGAGTCTGGCGGCTGCCAACGACGCTCACGCCGCCTCACTTTATGAATACTACGCGGAAGCGGCGTTACCCGAGCTTGAGAAGGAAACCGGAGAAATGGGGGGCAGGCTGAAACAGAAATTCAGCCAGGAAAATATTTATAACAATCAAAGGAAAATAGATTTTGCCACCTATGTCATCAATCTCAAAAAAGCTGTGCTCTATGGCACTAAACTAGCCCGTTACAGTGATTATAAACAGGATTTGGATTTTGCCAGGGATAACGAGGTGTTCAAGGGACTGCCCGAAGATTCCCAGGATCTGGCCGCGCTTCGCACCATCAATACGCGCAGAAAGTTTACTCAGGAAAAATATCTGAGAACGAAAATCAACGTTGAGGAGGAGATCGATATCTATCTGGATCTTCTGACGCAAGCGCTTGATATCTGTGAAGCCATGACAAACAACGATCTGAGTGGTTTCAGTGACCTTGAGGAAAACCGCAGGATCGTCAAAAAATGGCTTAACGGGGAGCAATTCTCAGCTTACCAGGCCAAAGCCGTCGATCTCGGTCGGACTTGGCCGGAAATCAATCTTAGGATTACCGGGCAGTGCGATCTTTGGCGCGAGCGGTCAGAGACCCCGGAGTCGCCGATCATCAATGCCAGGCTGGTTGATGCCCTGTAAAAGCAGTTGTTGCCGGCGGTGAACGCGTTAGTTTTCCGCCGGTGAGTTAACCGTTTCTGATCTTGATCTCTATGGGTAAGTAAGGATTCAGCTGATGCACTCATTTTTTGTATACAACAATGGCAGACTTAAAACCGGCCGCGTCAGCCTGGTATTTTTTCTGGTTTTTATCGGGGTTTGCGGTCTTCTTTTTCAGTTGCACCGGCCCGTCGATGAGGCCGTAGTCATTGTTCGACATCTGTTTACTCCCGAAAAAATGGCCGCTGAGCGGGCACCCGTTGCGCTGAAAAAGAAGGGGTCGCCGGTGGAAACTCAGGCATTCGAACCGGAAGCGGATCTTCCCACAGAGGCTCAATCCGATCCCTTGCCACCAACGGGAAAAATCGAAAAAACAGAGTCGAAAGATCTGGTTGCGACAGCCGCGTTGGCAGCTCCAGAGGTAAAACCTGAAAGCAAGGGCGAGGATACTTCGCTGTTTGTCGCCGGTGAAGAGTTGGTGGGTGAGACGGAGAACCAGGTTGAAACGGAATCTTCGGCTGTTCTTTCGCAAGATGATGTCCTCGATCCGGAACCGGAAATCCTAGAGAATAAGGCTGAAATCGTCACCGACCTGCATAGCCGTAACCATGTTGCAGCTGACTCAGGTAAGACCGCAGTTCAGCTTTTATCGGAATCAGACCGGCAGCAGCTGCGAAGTTATGCTGAAAGTTTGGTGAAAAAAAACTTTCCAACTTTACAGGAAGATGAACTTCAAAAAATCCGCTCCTCTCAGGACCAGGTTTCACCGAAAACAGCCGAAAAAGATACGAATTCCATGAACATGGAGAAACAGCCTTTGTCGTCTCTGACAAAAAAGACAAAGATGACAAAAACGACAGTTCTTCCCAAATTGAAGCTTGATCGAAATAAATATACCCAACTCCATCAGGCCTGGCGCAAGGAAGGAGAAAAGGAGCGCTCGCCGCAGCAAATAATTCCTTTACGTATCGAAAATCTGCGGGAATCATATAGCTTTCTGCAAATGAAAGCCGTGGCCCTGCTCAAGGATGGTCGTTGTCTTGACCTGGATGACGGCAGTTTGATCCCCGCGGCCTCACTGGAAAGTTTTTCCAGTACGGTGATCGAGGTTGATAACCCCTGGCAAAAGTGGGGGCCGGAACTGAAACGGGCCGGGCTTTATCCGGAGCAGATTTCCGCTGTTCGTTATTATCTCTACGATTTCGTCAAGCGAGCGATTTATACCAGGGTTAACCAGGCTTTTACCTGGAGCCTGGAAAAAGGTCTGCTGAAGGCTGGGGTCAAACCGGAAGAAGTTGATGTTCTGGGACGAACGTTCGTACTGGAAGGTCCAGGGGGGGGGGCTTTCGGGGTCTTCGTTCCTCTTTCTCTTGCTACGCACGATGGTCGAAGCATTGAGCTTGATCCATGCTCGTTCTGTAACGCTCCTGATCTTGCGGCCTTGCATGCGGCGGGCTTAATCTGAACCTGACGGGGATAATCATGCAGTTTGCCAGCTGGTTTTTACATAATTTCGGCGTCTTCTTCGGTTTGATTTTTTTGTTTTATCTCTATCTGATGGTACATCGTCTGACCTTGATCTACGATTATTTACGGGGGGTGGTCGTTGCCGATGAAAGTTATCAGGAAAAGGTCGGCAAACATGCTGCTCTGGTTTTTCTGGTGCCGTTATTCCGGCGTCTGCAAGCCACTGAAGGTTCGGCCCGGGAAGCTATTGTTGATGCCATCTGGTCGGAAGTGGAAAGTCGTATCGGCATTCATTTTACGGCCCTCAACGGCTATGTCAACACCTTGATTCTGATTGGTTTTGCCGGCACCATTTTTGGGTCAATCGGAGCCTTTAATGAAATGTTCGCCGGTCTTGCCGGGGGTGAGAGCGCAGCCGTGGTTTTCGCCGCAGCCTGGAACCATGGCTTGGCGACGGCGCTGTACACCTCCCTGGGCGCTGGTGTGATTGGCGGGCTGACAGTGACTTTGATCTATTCAAGATATCTGATGACGAGAATGAAACGGCTTGAAACCCTGATTGGACTGCGTATCGGTGAAATATGCAGTGAAAGGATTTAAAAATGGGGCATTATCGCAGAGGCGGCATGAGCCGGCTAAACCAGAACGCGCTTGATCCAGGTAAAGATCTTTTCGCCTATCTTTTTATCTTAGTCATGGTTTTTACCTTTATGTTGCTAATGACAACCGAAGAACGCCGTTCCCGAGAAGCGGAGCTTAAAGCTCCGCAGAGTCATCAAGCCGGTAATTCCCGTTTCGCTGCCGTTGAAAACCACAAAATCGGCCATCTGGAAAAAAAAGGCTCTGAAATCAGCCTCGTTTTTGCCGGGCGCAGCTATCATCCCTGGAGGGATCTGGAAGCCTTGCGCAAGGATGGTCGAATCTCCCGACTAACGCAGACCGGGGGAGGTGCGGAAGAGGTTATCTATCTGGCTGCCGACAACATCAACCACGTTTCTCTTGCGGAATATTTCGCCGCCTTCAGATATTTGGGTGAACAGGGAATTAACATTGCGTTTGCCGAAAAGTTGCGTTGATCATGAAATCACCACAAAATTTAGGTGTTTTTTTTCTGATTCTTCTTCTCTTGGTCTGGACCGATGCGGCTGCCCAGGAAGACCAGGATCCCTGGATACGCCTGCAGCATAATTATGCAGGGGAAAAGGACAAACGGAGGAGATTTTCCAAGCCCCAGGAAAATGATGCAAGCGATCCCTGGGATCGCTTGCGCAAAGTATTCATTCCCTTGGAGTCTCCCGTTCCGGCGATCACCAACCCCAAGGCTGGAGCAAAACACTCTGATTATAATAAAAACGTCACCACTATAATTCAAAAAAAACTTGCCCCCTGGCAGGAATCGATTGATCAGGCGGCCAGAATCTTCAATGTGCCGCAAGCGGTTATCAAGGCAGTAATAATTATGGAGTCAGGGGGGGATCCCAATGCCCGGGCCGATTCAAGCAGTGCGGCCGGCTTGATGCAGACCATCAAAGCAACGTTTGCAGAGGCTCATCGTAGGTTAAGTGAGCGCGGCATTGTTTTGGTGAATAATCCCCTTGATCCCCACGCCTCGATCATGGCAGGGAGCTGGTATTTGGGAGAGATGTTTGAAGAAGCTGAACAGGATGGCAAGCCTGGAGTGGGGTCTCGAACCGAGCTCTCATCCTGGCGTCATGCTCTTGAGTATTACTATGCTGGGCCGTTGCATGGGCGCAAATCGTCCCCTCGTGTTTTAATCTATCGCAACGGGAAAAGTTTATTGATCGATAAAAAAGCTTATTCAGATAAAGTTTTGGAGTGGGCTGCGACGCTGGTCTGAAAATGAAAATAAACCGCTGCCAAGCTTAGCAATCTGAGACTACCGCCTGATTTAAATCCCCGCAGCGTAGACTGTCCCGACAATTGCCATGGTTTACGAAGGGAGAGTAATTTCATCTTCGCGATAGGATTCAGTTTGTCGCCATAAAAATCTGCTGGTTTTTCTATAAAAACTTGACTTCTTCTAGTTTTCGTTTACTATTCAGATGTTATCATAGGTTGAAATCATAAGGATGTAGCTTTGCAATTCGCCTGCAGCCTGAGATTGGTAAAAGTTTGCGTACTTTTATTGTGGTAAATATTTTTAGAGGATTGAGAATCTATGAGTGATTGTCCTTGTGGTTCGGGAAAAGATTATAGTCAATGCTGTGAACCCCTTATCGAAGGTGAATCCAAAGCGGATACTGCGGAGGCTCTTTTACGGGCCCGTTACAGCGCCCACGCCAAAATGGAAATGGATTTCGTCAAGAATACAACCCATCCCGATCAACTACCTAAGTACGAAGCGACCACGGCCCGCAACTGGGCTGAAAAGTCAACATGGGATCATCTCGAAATCATTAATGTTGAAGCCGGACAGCAAGCCGATGAGGAAGGCAGAATTGAATTTGTTGCCCATTTTCGGCAAAAGGATAAAGCCAAAACTCATCATGAGCTTTCATCGTTCAAACGCCATGAGGGTGACTGGTATTTTTATGACGGACAAGGGGTGGTTCCCAGACAGGTGGTCAGAGAACATAATAAAGTCGGTCGTAATGATCCTTGTCCCTGCGGGAGCGGTAAAAAATATAAAAAATGTTGTTGCGCATGAACCAGGACTGTTTACAGGTTAAAAGGGAGGAAATACTTCCCTTTTAACCTGTAAACTAATATGCTCAACTGCTCTCGGGTCATATTTTTGTTCGAACCATCCAGACCAGGCGGCCCGGGGAAAGATTCGAGTTTGGGCAGAGAAAAGTTTACGAACAGCAAGAGCTGCTGGATCCGCAGCCGGAACAGCTTCCACCCCCCATTTTACTGAGGTCAAGATTCGCAGAGATGGTGAAACCGACGTTTTTAAAATCAACTTTGATCGGTTTGACCTTTTCCATGAAATCACGATCGACAAGGAATGTGAAGTTCTCGATATTGTAGGTTTCGTCGTTGGGGCGTTCCTGATCCATGACCATGGAAAGAGACGGGCCACCTCAGCCGCCTTCGTTCAAAAATATTCTGATGGGTTCCGGTTCACGATTGGTGAAATAGCCGGCAATCTGTTCGACTGCGGCACTACTGACTTCCAGCATTAGGTGCTCTCCTTGATTTTCGATGTTTGAATTTTAAATTATAGAGTAATCCTATAAGTAATGATAACTTTATATGAAAAAAGAATAGTTATTGAAGATGATTCTGTCAACATTCTTTTTAAATCATGAAGGTTCTTTTTGCATAATTTTTTATTATTGATTCAATATGAAGGGGTAAAATGCGGGTCTTAGTCAGTGGTGGAAGCGGCTATATCGGCAGTCATACTGTCGTTGAACTTCTCGCATCAGATTATGAAGTCGTTATTGTTGATAATTTAAGCAACAGCTCACCTGAGGTTCTGGCGCGGATAGAAAAGATAACCAACAAGCGGGTGGGGTTCCATAAACTTGATCTGCGTGACCGGCCCGGGCTTAACCGTCTGCTGGCCGAAGGTAATTTCAATGCGGTAATTCATTTCGCCGGTCTCAAGGCCGTCGGCGAATCAGTCAAAATGCCGCTGACTTATTACGATAATAATCTCTGCGGTACCATCAGCCTCTTGCAGGCCATGTCTGAACATGGTGTCAAAAATCTGGTATTCAGCTCCTCCGCCACGGTTTACGGTGACCCCGTGACAGTACCGATTGACGAGACCGCGGCTTTGCGACCTACCAATCCCTACGGGCGCAGCAAGTTGATGCTTGAAGACATGCTGCGCGATCTACAGATTTCAGATAAGGACTGGAATATCGTTTTATTGCGTTATTTTAACCCGATCGGAGCGCACGCCAGCGGTTTGATTGGCGAAGATCCACAAGGCATCCCTAATAACCTGCTGCCTTATATTTCTCAGGTAGCGGTTGGTCGGCGGCAACGCCTGGCGGTTTTCGGTAATGACTATGATACCCATGATGGTACGGGCGTCCGGGACTATATTCATGTCGTTGATTTGGCGCGCGGGCACTTATGTGCTCTTGAAAAAATGCAGCTGAATCCAGGCCTGATTTGCTGCAATCTGGGCACGGGCCGTGGTTACAGTGTTCTTGAGGTGATAGAGACCTTTACAAAAGCCAGCGGGATTGAAATTCCTTATTCGATCGAACCCCGTCGAGCTGGAGATATCGCGGTTTGTTATGCCGATCCTACTTGGGCCGGCGATGTCTTGGGCTGGAAAGCAGAGCGTGATTTACTTTCAATGTGTACCGATGCTTGGCATTGGCAGACAAATAATCCTGATGGATATGGAGGAAAAGATGAATAGTCAAATTGGTGTGGACGCCGGCAGAATCTGGAAGGAACTCGAAATTAATGGAGAAATGACCAGCGGTCAGCTGAAAAAAAATCTTGCTCTGGCGCCAGTCGATCTTAACCTCGCACTGGGTTGGTTGGCCCGGGAAGACAAAATCGGTCTGAGTCGCAAAGGGAACCTGATTAAAGCAGGGTTGAAATAAGGCTGTTTCTGGTCTGATTTGGTACCAGAAGATACTGACAAATTTTGAGTGCTAGTTGAGGGGTGTAAATTGTTGAAAATTTTAGTTTTATATCATTCGCGAGGTGGTAATACCCGAAAGCTTGCGGAAAAAATAGTTGCCGGAATAGAAGCACAAGGTGCTATTGCGATCCTGAAAAGTACGGATGAAGTGGTTAAAGATGATTTTCTGGTCGCTGCCGGTATTATCGCCGGTTCACCCGTATATTTTGGCGGGATGGCGGCGGAATTGAAAAAAGTATTTGACGATTTTGTCGGCCTTCGCAAAAAAATGGAGAATAAGGTCGGAGCCGCATTTGCCACCAGTGGCCATCACACCGGGGGTAAGGAAACCACTATCATGTCGATAATCCACTGCATGATGATTTACGGTATGATTGTTGTCGGCGATCCCCTGCATGCCTCCGGGCATTACGGGGTTGCCTGTCTGGGAGAGCCTGATGCCGGAGCGGCCGATGACGCCGAAAAACTGGGTTATCGGGTAGCCGAACTGGCAACCAGAATTGGTCGTGAATGAACACAAGAAGGGTGTATTTAGCGACTACTGCAAAGTATGACAGCAGGATAATTGCCGATATTCTGCGTCAGGGACTCACAACGTTAGGTTTGGAAGGAACTGTAAGCCGAGGCGACCGGGTTCTTCTGAAACCGAACTTGGTGATCGGCAAAGCCCCAGAACTGGCTGTGACTACCCATCCGGAAGTTTTGCGGGCAACCGCGATGGTGCTGCAGGATTGCGGAGCCCGGCTTTTTCTCGGTGACAGTCCAGGCTTCGGTGCGCTCGAAAAATGTTTGCTTAAAAGCGGTCTGCAACCGGTGATGCGGGCGCTGGCCATCACCACCGTTTCTTTTGAAGAGCCTAAGAAGGTTGCGCTGACAAATAGTCTGGTGGCTAAGGAAATAACCTTGGCTGACAGGGCTTGCGATTTCGATAAGCTTATCAATCTGCCTAAATTAAAAACCCATGTGATGATGGGTACGACCTTGGCGGTGAAGAATCTTTTTGGCCTGGTTCCGGGCCTGCGCAAACTGCAATGGCATTTACGCGCCGGTCATGACCGGCGACTGTTTGCCCGTATGCTGCTTGATATCTACCGGCAAATGCCTCCAACCTGGAGTTTTCTTGATGGGGTTGTGGGCATGGAAGGGGAGGGGCCAACTAATGGAACCCCCAGGAACTGTGGTCTTCTGGCCCTGTCCAACGGTGCCCCGGAACTTGATTATCAGGTGGAAAAATGGGTTGGTTTCCCTGGCTTGCCCCCAATCAGCCAAGAGGCTTTGAATCTGGGGATACTCGAAAAGCGGATTGAAACTGTCGGACCGGCTGCCGAATCATACCTGGAGCCAGCCATCAAACCTGCTCGCGGAACCGGACAGGCGACCTTTTTCGGCCAGCGTTTCTGGGGTAAGTTTTTTATTTCAAAACCCAAAATTACCATCAGTCGCTGCCATCTTTGTCAAGTCTGCGTCATTCATTGCCCGGCTCAGGCCATGAAGCTGATGGATCGTAGAATTGTTATTGACTATAAACGCTGTATTCGTTGTTACTGCTGCCAGGAACTATGCCCTTATGGTGCGGTTCTGGTTAGATGAAAGGTCTTAAAAGGTTTTTTAATGAATCTCAACAATCTCAATTGCCTTGACCTCGACCAGCCTCAGTTGGAAGGTTTCAAACAATTCTTGAGCGCCTGGCTTTACCGGGGGGGAAAGTTTACGTTTCTGGTCGATCCGGGCCCCTTATCCACCATCCCGCTTCTACTGGCTGAGCTGCGCAGAAAAGATATCAAAAGGATTGATTATATTTTACTGACCCATATTCATATTGATCATGCCGGCGGTACCGGTGAATTATTGAAAAACTATCCCGAAGCTCTGGTAATCTGTCATCCTGAAGGGGTAAAACATCTGGTGGACCCGGAACAGCTCTGGCTGGGATCATTGAAAGTTTTGGGTCGTATGGCTGAGGTCTATGGAGAGATTATCCCTGTACCGGCCGAGAAGATTGTTTTTGCGGAGGAAGTCGGAAACACCGGAATTCAAGTTTTTAAGACCCCGGGACATGCTCAGCACCATCTTTGTTTTCTTTTGGATGATGTACTTTTTGCGGGGGAGGTCGTCGGTGTCCGGAGCCCGGCCAAGAGTGGTATTTACATGCGGCCGGCGACCCCGCCTCGATTTTTATTGGATGTGGCTCAAACTTCAATCGATAACATGCTTGAGCTTAAACCTCGTTATCTGGTGATGGCCCATTATGGGTTGGTTGAACCGGCGCTGGAATATCTGCAGATCGGCCGTCGGCAACTTGATTTATGGGTCGAAGGTGTAGGTCAGATAATCGGGGTAGGTCAACGGCCTGATAAAAATCATGAAGAAAAACTTTTTAACTGGCTCTTGGAACGTGATTCCAATTATCGCCGAATCCATGAGTTGGCCCCGGATATTTATGCCCGGGAGCGTTATTTTCTGGGCAATACGATGCGAGGCATGAGCGCCTATCTGAAAGAAGATAGGCGCTAGATTTCACGCTCGGTAATAATCTGGTTCTTACCTCTTCTTTTTGCTAAATAAAGAGCATCATCGGCACGCTTAATCAAACCGTCAATGTTGTCACCGGCAGAAAACGAGGAAACGCCAATGCTGACCGTAATTTTTAGCGAGATAGCTATCTTTTTGTTGGTCAAGGTACTTTGCGAGAGAAGGTTTCTGATTTTGTTCCCAACCTGAACTGCCTGCTCTAAATCGGTGGACGGCAACAGACAGGTGAACTTCTCCCCTCCCCATCGAGCCGGAAAATCTGAATCTCTTAAATTCTGGCGTAGGAAAGTACCTAGTCCTCGCAGAATTCCATCCCCTGTCTGGTGACCGAATTGATCGTTGACTGCCTTGAAATCATCAATATCGATCACCAGCAAACTGAATCCATGCCCATAGCGGGTTGCCCGCGAGAGCTCTTCGGAAAGGCGGCAGAAAAGAGCCCTGCGGTTATAAAGTCCGGTCAATTCGTCGACGGTTGCCATGTCGGCGACTTCCTGCATTTTATCCTGCAGGCGCTTAACGGTCTCCTGCGCGTCTACAATGTGGTCGTGAATTTTAGTGTTACTGGTGATGACTTGATTGAGCTCCGCCGTAATCTCATCCTTCAGCTTGGATAGATCAGAAAATTTATCCGTGACCTTGATCTTCAGGAGATGGTTGTCGAGTTGTTCAATGTGCTGGCCGGCGATTTGGTCAAGTCGGCCGATCAGGCGTTCCAGTTCAGTCATCAACTCGAACCCCTGATCCTGCTGAGTGATAAGTTCGTCGAAACTGTTCTGTTGCTGTTGCTCGATCAGTTGCTGGGAGTCATGGTCACTTGCGGACAAAAATTTGTAAAAATGGCGAGAATATATGTCGGGCAGCATCGGGATGCGATGTTCAACCATATGGTGCAGGGTCTTTTTTGCCACCCGGGCCACCGTCAAATAAAAGCGCTCCATGAATAGACCTGTTTTCGATAAGATTTAAAAAGAATAACCCTTAATGATTATAGTTACTTATTTGCCTGTCGTCAAGACAAAACAAACCCCGTAAAGCCGCAGTGAAAGGCTTTTGTGAAGTCTGGTGCCTGAGTTTATGAGGTTTCCTCCACCAGAAGCGTTTAAGAATTATTATTGATGAACTCGTAACGACTTTTGAAAAGCGCAAAAAACAGGATGGCACTATAACCGCTCCGAATACGAGGCGCCCGAAACCTGAGGTATGCGGTGAACATGGAAGTGCGCCGCAGTGACGCTCATCCGGCTTTAGCCGGGAAGGCTGAAGGGGAAACGAAGCCGGTGGAATGGTTACGAAGCCATCATTTGGGGCCGCCAAAGGATTTGATACTATGGATATCTTTCATATCGACCGAGCTTACCGCAACATCAAACGCTATCGGCAGATTATCTCGGTTTTCATAAAGTACGGTTTCGGCGGACTGCTAGAGCAACTTAATCTTGATTCCTATCTGGCCTTCGGGAAAAGTCTGGTCACCCTTCGCGGGATTAAACATGGCGATCTGATTCGTTACTCCAAAGGCGAGCGCCTGCGACTGGCTTTTGAAGAATTGGGTCCAACCTTTATCAAACTCGGGCAGCTTCTTTCCACTCGTCCTGACTTGATTCCCGCAGATATTCTGGGTGAATTACGTAAATTACAGGACAGGGTTCCAGGTTTCAGTTTTTCTGCAGTCAAAGCTCAGATAGAATCATCCCTGGGTGACAAGCTTGAAAATATTTTTCCCGAATTCTCTCATGAACCGGTGGCCGCAGCTTCAATTTCACAAGTTCACCGCGCCCGCCTTGTCAACGGCACGGAAGTGGCTGTCAAGGTGCGGCGTCCTGGAATTGACGAGCAAATTGCCGCCGATATTGATATCATGTTCAATCTGGCCGAGCTTGCGACCCGGCATGTAAGCGAGATGGAAACTTATCAACCGGCCCAGATGGTACGGGAATTTTCTAAAAATATTCGCCTGGAATTGGATTTTCAGATTGAAGGGCGCAACCTTGATCGCTTTGCCAAAAATTTTGCCGACAATCGAAACATTCATATTCCTGCCGTCTTCTGGTCCCAGAGCAGCCAACGGATTCTGACTCTGGAATGGATAGACGGAATTAAAATCGATCAAATAAAGACGACCACCAATGGTGCGTATGACCCAAGACTACTGGCCTCAAATGGGGTTGATTTCATGCTCAGGCAGATTTTTGAATTCGGGCTGTTTCATGGCGATCCTCATCCCGGAAATCTTTTTGTTCTGCCTGGCAATATCATTGCCCCGATTGACTTCGGTCTGGTGGGCCACCTTGATGAAGAGTTGAGCGAAGCCTTGCTTGAGTTGCTGCTTGGAATTCTGCGAAAGGATGTTTCGGCGCTGCTGCGAGCCATGTTCAAAATCGGGGTAATTGATGAAGATAAAATCAACCTGCGCGAACTGAAGGGCGATCTTTATGATTTGCTGGATCGTTACACCGGAGTTTCGTTGGCCAACCTGCACTTGAAAAACTTGCTCCAGGATTTTCTTCGCGTCATAACTTTCCATAAGATCCGTTTTCTTCCTGATTTTATGCTGCTTTTGCGGGTTCTCCTGACTTTGGAAGAAACTGCGCGTGCACTTGATCCAAGGTTTGATTTTCTTACTCATGCAGCCCCACTGGTTGAAAAAATCGGAGAAAAAAGATTTTCCCATGAACATCTGGAAAAGATTGTGGGTCGACAGCTGCATGAAACCATGGCCTTGTTTGAAATCATGCCGGGAGTGACTCGGGATATTCTGAAAAAGTTAAGCCGCGGTAGACTGCGCTTCGAGTTTGAACATCTGGGACTTGCTTTGTTCAGCAAGAACCTGGATCGAATTGCTAACCGCATCTCGTTTACAATGGTGGTTTCGGCGATAATTATCGCTTCATCCCTCATCATGTCGGCCGACAACGGATCTAAACTTTTTGGTTATCCGCTTCTGGGCATAATAGGTTATGTATTGGCAGGGGGGCTGGGAACCTGGCTGGCGATCGCGATCTTGCGCTCCGGCAAAATGTAAAGCGGTGCGGAATCGTGCAAAAGAATATGAATCCCCACCGGAAAGTCTCTCGGAATCAACTGCCGAGTTTTTCCATGACGTAGTTTTTTACAACGTCGGTCTCGGCGGCAACACGGTTATAACGACAGGGAAGTTCGTCCAGTGAGGCAATGCTTGCAGGCGATGGAGGCATTTTTCCGATCGCGTTTTTGACCGCATCCGGGAATTTAGCGGGATGGGCGGTCGCCAGACAGACTATCCCCGAGCTTGTCTGTCCGCTCTCAAGATACTGACGGGCGGCACAGACACCTGTCGCTGTATGCGGGTCAAGAATATAACCCTTTTCCTGCCAGACCTGTTTGATTGTCGCCAGAGTCATGGCGTCATCAACCCGGGATGCGGCAAAATCCCGACGCAGAAACTCAAACTGCTCAGCACTTATCTTAAGTTTTCCGAAACCGGTAAAGTCAGACATCATTTTTTTCAGGACTTCTGGATCTCGATTCACCAAAAAATAGAGATAGCGTTCAAAATTACTGGCCCGCTGAATATCCATTGACGGGCTCAGCGTGCTCACTACCTGGTCGACCTGATAGCTTCCGCTGGTGATGAAACGATAAAGAATGTCATTGGCGTTGGTTGCCAGGATCAATTTCTTAATTGGCAATCCCATTTGCTTTGCAACCCAGCCCGCAAAAATATTGCCGAAGTTGCCGGTCGGCACAACCACCGTGAAATCATTCCGATCTTTGGCTGAAAGCTGCGTCCATGCGCTGAAATAATAAACAATCTGAGCCATGATCCGAGCCCAGTTGATTGAATTTACGGCCCCGAGATGGTAGCGTTGTTTGAACTCAAGATCGGCGAAAAGCTCCTTGACTATCCTTTGTCCATCATCAAAATTTCCCTCTATCGCCAGATTGAAAACATTGTCGTCAAGGACCGAAGTCATCTGCTTTTCCTGTACGGGACTGACCTTGCCGTATGGGTACAGAATGAAAATATTAATGTTTTCCTTACCCCGTAGGCCATGAATCGCGGCGCTGCCGGTATCTCCTGAGGTTGCTCCGAGGATATTGAGGTGATTTTTTTCACGACGAAGCAGATATTCGAAAAGATTGCCGAGAAACTGTAGAGCGATATCCTTGAAAGCCAAGGTGGGGCCGTGAAAAAGCTCCTGAATATAAAATTCCCCCACTTTTTTTAAAGGGACAATTTCGGTTGCAGCAAAGCTCGAATAACTTTTGGCGATCAAGGCACGCAGGTCGGCGGCGGGAATATCATCATCAATGAAACGAGCAAAGATGGTATAAGCCAGCTCGTTGTAGGACAGGGTCGTGAGTGCGTCCATTTGAGCCGGAGAAAAGACTGGAATATCCTTCGGCAAAAGTAGCCCGCCATCACTGGCGAGCCCCATCATTACCGCCTGATTAAAGGAGATCGGAGCGATTCCGCCCCGGGTACTGATATACTTCATGCCCCTACCGTCGTAGTTGAGTTTAATCTAGTTTAGCGAACGGAAAACTCATGTACAGCATCAATCATGGCCTTGGCGTGGTCAATCGGAGTAGTTGGCAGGATGCCGTGGCCAAGATTGAAAATGTGACCGTTGCGATTGGCGGCCTGATCGAGAACCATTCTTACTCGTCTGCGAATTTCAGGAATCGGAGCAAACAGGACAAGCGGTTCGAGATTTCCCTGAACCCCGCATTCCGGACCAATGATTTCCCAGGCCGAAGAAATGTCTTGGCGCCAGTCCAGACCAATGACATCTCCGCCGGCGGCAACCACCTGTTTAAGAAGGGTCGAGGCTTGGTTGGCAAAGTGGATTTTGGGGATATCAAATTCCGCAAGCGCCTGAAAAATTTTTTGGTTGTAGGGGAAGACGTATTCTTGATAGTCAAAAGATCCAAGACAACCGACCCAACTGTCGAAAAGCTGCACGGCCTGAGCCCCAGCTAGAATCTGGGCCTTAAGATAGGAAATCACGGTTTGCGTAATCATTTCCATCAGTCGATGGTAAACTTGAGGGTTTACATACATCATGGTTTTGATGTGCTGATACTGTTTTGAGCCACCGCCCTCAACCAGATAGCTGGCTAAGGTAAAGGGGGCCCCGGAAAAGCCGATCAGAGGCACCTTGCCGTCAAGTTCACGCCGCAGGATTCGGATAGCCTCCATCACGAATGGAACTGTTTCTTCCGCCGCAACGACTTTTAGGGTTTTCAGGTCTGCAGCCGAACGAATCGGTCGTTCCACCACCGGTCCTCGACCTTCGTGAAATTCAATGGCTGAGCCCATGGGTTCAAGAGGAACCAGAATATCGGAAAACAGGATGGCAGCGTCCAGCTCCATGCGGCGCAGCGGTTGCAGGGTAACTTCGACCGCAAGCTCCGGGGTTTTGCACATTTCCCAAAAAGAGTGTTTTTCACGTAAAGCACGATATTCCGGCAGGTAACGCCCAGCCTGACGCATCATCCAGACCGGGGTGCAGTCAACATCCTGACGTCGGCAGGCTCGTAAAAATCGATAATCATTTTTCATCTTGTCAATGCTCCTGTAAAAGCTTATATCTCCGGCACAAACCTGCGGCGCGCATATCCGTGTTCTGTAATTGGCAGGTGTAACTATCATAGTTGACCGTACCATTCAAGGAAATTGTCAATCTGATATCTCTGGCGGATTTGATTTTCCGAAGTAAGGAGAGGGGAGAGCGAATGCTCTTTTTACCTGCATGGATCGTAAATTATATCATCAGGAGGAAATAAGCTTGTGAGTGAGGAACTTTTGCTGACCCCGCAATTCTGGCGTGACTACGTTCTTTCCCGTAAACGTTCCCTGAAGCGCAGCAAGGTAGCCACCGGGGGAAAATGGGATCAAATTGCGGGGCATTACCATAGTTTTGAGAATGATGCGGCTTTCCTGGCCGAGCAGCTGTGGATCAAAGAAAAAATGTTGGCCCATCGAATGTTAAGCCCGCAAACAGAACTGATTGATATAGCCTGCGGTCCGGGAACTCATTGCTTTGACTTTGCCGCAATTTGCCGTCAAGTCACTGCCGTGGATGTTTCAGAAAGAATGATCGCACGGGTCATAGCTAGAAAAGAAGCGGAAAAGACGGAGAACTTAACGGTTATATGTCATGATTTTTATGGGTTTAATCCCGCTTGTCAGTATGATACGGTTTTTGTCTCAATGAGTCCGATTTTAAATGAATTAGAAAATATTGATCGTCTTCTGGCCATGAGCCGCCGCTTTGTCGTCCTTGTTTATTGGGCCGGGATCAGAGACAATCCTCTTTTTCAAACCTGCTACAAAATGGTTTACGATGAAACCTACCGGTGGGATGCTATGGATGTGACCGTTATTTTCAACTATCTCTATGCCCTTGGTCATTCTCCCGAGATTTCTTATCTGCACCCGGTTTGGAAACGTTATGACAGCCTTGAAAACACGGTTGAACATATAATCTGGCATCTCGAATTTCAACGTTCTCTGAGCTCTGATGAAAGGCAAATGGTTTATGAAAGGATAGCCCGTGAAGTAGATGATAAGGGCATGGTAAAATATCAAACCAGAGTCCGTAAGGGAGCTTTGTTTCTTGACCTTGAAGCCGGAAAAGAGGTAGGGGTTTCAGCGTAATTTTTGGTCGGACATGAGCTCCGCGAAGATTCCGGTGTAAATATTTTTTCAAGTACCGCGGTTGACAACCGATTTTATTTACTTTATTATTCAGATAATTTTTATCCCCTTATCATTGTTCATTCAACTTTTTTGTCGTCCGGGCCGGCCGGACTTGGAGGAAACAATGGCTACGGCTGAAAGTAATTCCGATAAAGCAGTCAAGATCATCGACGGAGTCTGGTGGGTCGGTGTCAATGATCATTTCAATCCTCTTTTCGAAGGCCTGTGGGCCCTGCCGCACGGAATAAGCTACAATGCTTACCTGGTCCAAGGCAAAAACAAAACGGCTTTGATTGAGCTTTCACGCAACGGTTTCGCGGAAACATTTATAAAAAAAATTGAGCAGATAATGCCTCTGACCGAAATTGACTACATCGTCCATAATCATCTTGAACCGGATCATTCCGGTATTATCCCAATCATTTACAAAGCCTGTCCGCAAGCCGAAATCATCGCTTCTGGAAAAGGTAAAGTTTTTCTTGAACAATTTTACGGAGAGGGGAAGCGGGTGAGAGCGGTCGGTGACGGCGACAGTCTTGATCTCGGAGGACGAACCTTGCGTTTTCTCGGTTATCCTTGGCTGCACTGGCCAGATACCATGTTTAGCTATTTGGTAGAGGATAAAGTGCTTTTCCCCTGTGATGCTTTCGGTGGTTTTGGAGCTCTCGACAGAGGTCTGTTTGACGACGAAATTGATCTCGCAAGCTACTGGCCTGAAGCAAAACGCTATCTGGGAACTATTGTCGCCTCTTATTTGGGGCACGTGATCAAAGCCATCGATAAGTGGGTTAAGGGCGGTATGGGTATAAATATCCTTTGCCCATCGCACGGGCCGGTATATCGCAGCAATCCGATGTCGATTATCAGTCGTTATCAGGAGTGGGCTCGCAATGACAAGCAGGATAAGGTCGTAATGGTTGTCGGTTCAATGTGGGGTAATACGCATCAAATGGGAGCCATCGTTAAACATCGTTTGGAGCATAATGGTTTTACAGTCAAATACTTTGACGCCGCGTTAGCCGAGCCAGGCCAGGTATTAGGAGAAATGCTCAATGCCGGGGGGATTGTTTTTGGTGGGCCGACTTATGATACAAATATCTACCCGCGTCTTGAGTATTACCTGATGCTCTTTAGAGGCAAAAAGAAAAACGGTTATCCGGTGGCAACTTTCACCCAAAACAGCTGGAAGGTCGACATAACTCCAAAGATCAACCGGTATCTTGAAGATTTGAAAGCTCAGGTTGTTTCACCTCAGGTTGTCGCTCAGGGTCCACCTGACAACATAATCAAAAAAAAGCTGGAGTTGCTGGCTGACAATCTCGCAGCTAAGATTAAAGACAGCTGCTTTATCCCTGAAGGATGATATCGGGCGGCGCCAACGGGTAATATGTCAGTGAGTTGTCTGTATTGGCAGGCCATCAATATTGACTCGCCACCTTTTTTGTTGTTATAAAAAGGTGTTGCGACAAAGCGTTTTTTTTAATTCACAGAGAATTTCGAGGCCATAAGCGACCTAATCTTAGTTGTTTTTCGCTTCGAAGCTCCTTATTCAGTCCGCCGGTTTGATTTTTTGCTACCTCTTAATCCCTTACGATGGGGATGTAGCCTTTTTAGGGCGCACTAAAGCAACCGCTGATAGAAAAACGGTAATTCTGTTTTGTTGCTGTATTG